>Ga0164295_10000379_pt1 | contig 38163 bp, 38 predicted proteins | sample GEODES006metaG_FD_111798 | JGI IMG/M metagenome (GOLD analysis project Ga0164295, IMG submission 111798) | Oligotrophic lake water microbial communities from Sparkling Lake, Wisconsin, USA - GEODES006 metaG | ecosystem: Environmental > Aquatic > Freshwater > Lake | place: USA: Sparkling Lake... | reverse complement strand
TTTCCATCATAGCGGACTCCCTTGACCTATGGGAAACCGAGACTGGGACTGAGGATCGTGAACCGTTTCCAATGCAGCTCCTCCATTTCCGCAGAACATTCGTCGAAAAGCTATTCACGCTTCACTCTCGAGTCGAGCGAGCGATTCGGCAAAACCGCGACCTGGGGCGAGACGCGAGGCACTACTACGATCTCTCGATGTTGCTTGACCGGCCGGAGACGCAGAACATGCTGAACTCCTTTGAATATGCGTTTATCTGCACTGAATATCGCGAGTTGACCGCGAAATTCTATCCGGGTCAAGTTAAGCTACTTCCCGAGGGAATGAACCTTGCTGAGAGCCCCGCGCTATTCCCGGCTCAGGAACTCAGAGGCAAGCTTAGGGCGGCCTACATTCGGGAAGCCGATACTCTCTGTTACGGACCGTACCCGCCCTTTGAAGAGATCCTCCAAGGGTTTGAAGGAATCCGAAATTGCCTTCGAACTGATGTCTAGGATGGAGAATCACCGAAAGTGTCCCGCTCGCTTGAGTGAATAGAAAGCGCCTTCTTCGCCAACGATGACGTGGTCCAGGACCTCGATATCAAGGATTTTTCCGGCCTCCTGGAGGATCCTTGTTACCTGGATGTCCTCAGGGGATGGAGTTACGTCTCCGGACGGATGATTGTGCGCCACGATGACCGAAGCCGCATTCGAAAGAATCGCCGCCTTAAACACTTCACGCGGAGATACCACGGCACAAAAGAGCGTGCCCACACTCACTGTATGGATTCCAATGATGCCGTTCTTGGCATCAAGCATTAGAGCCACGAAGTGTTCGCGATCGGCGTGCTCAAGATATCGGCTCAGTACCTGGGCAACATGTTCCGGCCCGTCGATTCCCGTGCGAGTGCCACTCTTCTCGCGGACCAGCTGGACCCGAAATACGGGCGGCATGAGCGCTTCTTTGAATTCGTTTGAGTTTCGCTCTATCTTTGCCATGGCTGTCTCCTAAATCAAAAAGGGTTTGTAGGAGGTATTCCGAAGTCGCGCTCTCAGGTGCCATAGCACCGCCATCGGTAGAACGGGCGTTCGGACGTCCGAACACAGCCTCCAGGCCAGTTCCTCATCGACGCTTGTCACGTTCCCCCAAATGCCTAGGAGTATCCGCCAGGCTGGCCAGCACGACAGTTAGGTTTCGCGACACCAATTCGCGACCCTAGCAGTTCCCGCTTCGAGACCAGGTGACGTCATGCCTGGCTTTTGGCGTTCACGCCCTCCGCCCGCTTGACCCTAGGAGCCTGATTGTCCGCAAGTCTAGTGCGCCTCTTTTAGCCCATCTCCTCCAGGACACGCAAGGGGCACCCCAGCTTCCTTCGTGCAGCCAGGGCAATGCCCCGCACCCTTGCGTTCTGTCGGAACGATGGTCTTTCTCAAAATGCGCCAGCGGGCAATCAAGCTCGGGCAATTTGAATCGGAGGATTACATGAACAACGAAAAAGCAACACGGCTTGAAGCACTCATCAACGTCGGGAACACGGACAAGAAAATCTGGAGACGGATTGGCGTAGCGTGGCCCCTCAAAAACCGCGAAGGGCTCAGCGTGAAGCTGGAACTCATCCCGATACCTACCGGAGGAACGTGTGAATTCATCCTCGTTGAACCCTCGGCAAAGGAGGCTCAAGAGTAGGACGCTCGAACTCGCCCGGTCCGAGATGGCCGGGCTTGTTTTGACTGAAGCAACTTCGGGAAATGCCCCGACCAAGGATCAAACCCAACAATTAACGGAGACAACAATGAAAACAGAACAAGCAAAAGACCTCATCGAAAAGCAAATCGAAGCCCTAGGAACCGCCCTTGAATCCGGCCAAAGCGAGCAACTCCAAGAGTTCCTTGCAACCATGGCTCGATTTCACCGTTACAGCCTCGGCAACCTTCTCCTCATCATGGTGCAGAACCCCGAAGCAACCCAGGTAGCGGGCTTTCACACGTGGAAGACACTCGGCCGATTCGTGAAATCGGGCGAGAAGGGGATTGCGATCCTTGCCCCCATGGTCTTTAAAGGCGATAAGCACGAGGCGTCCGACTCATCCCCGCCCGAAACTGACGAAGATAGGCTTGTCCGCTTCCGAGTGGTGTACGTTTTTGACATCAGTCAGACCGATGGAGAGCCGCTACCAGACTTCGCTCAGGTCAGCGGAGAGCCCGGAGAATATAGCGAGCGCCTCAAAGCCCTGGTAAGGCAAATGAATATCGAGCTTGACTACTCAGATCAGCTCGGAGGAGCCTTCGGAGTCTCCAAAGGCGGGACTATCTTGCTGAAACCGGGTCTCGACCCTGCTCATGAATTTACAACTCTGGTTCATGAACTTGCCCATGAAATCCTGCACCATGGCTCCGGACGCGAAGGAACCACCAAGCGAAGCCGTGAGCTTGAAGCCGAGGCCGTCGCTTTCGTCGTAGCTCAGTCCGTTGGCCTTGATTCGGGAACCGCCAGCTCAGACTACATCCAGCTCTACCAAGGAGATAAGAAGCTTCTCACAGAGCGCCTAGACGCCGTCCGAAGGGCCGCGGGAACCATTCTCGATGGGCTTAGTTCCTAGCGATGCCAGGCAGCATCCAGTCCAATACTTTCCACGTTTGTGAGTTTCCATCTAAGAGAGGTTCTCATTCTTGCCCGCTCGCACTCGTCCCGCCAGCAGGGCTGTCATGCCAAGAGCTAGGCGCGAGTACACCGAATGAGCATTCAGCCTGAGTGCCTTTCCTGAAACGGATTTTGAGTTTCTCACGACTTAGGTGAAGAAACTTAAAACCCATTTTTAATCAGGAGGCAACAGATGGAAACTCAACGCAACACCCTTAGGCTCGGACAAACGCTGATCACGCCAGACGCACGAGACTCACTTCACCCCGAGGATGTTTTGAGCGCACTTCGAAGGCACGCAGCTAAAGACTGGGGCGACTGCCTTCAGGATGACTGGCAAGCCAATGATCAGGCACTCCTTGATGAATCGCGCGTGTTTTCCGTCTATCACGACCGATTCAAGACCAAGTTCTGGATCATCACGGAAGCTGACCGCTCCGCCACCACGGTCCTCCTCCCAGGCGACTACTAGTCGCCATATCTATCGAGCCGCTTTCTTGTTTGCCATGCGGCGAGTGAGTAGCTCTTCAATTGACGCTTTTCCATGCGCCAAGTCGAGGAACTCTTCCGGTATGGTCACGTTCAAGCCCGGGTGTCTTTCCCGGAGTGCCCTTCCAAGCGGGTAGGTGGCCTCGCGCAGTTTTAGAATCTCTTTGTCCCTCGTCACAAGCGCGAATGCGCCGGTATGGATAGCGAGATCCAAATACGGAGCATCGTCAGGATCTGGAGGAAAGTCAAAGACTCTCGGCACCGAATGGACATAGATTGCGGTCCGCTCCAAGTGATACAGGAGGGCCTCGACGCGCTTTGGAGTGATTCCAGGCAGCTTCGCTTGGAGCCACGGCATCGACAGAACGTATCGTACTTCGGCGAGCACGTACTCACTAACCAGAAGACGGTCAGGACCCCGCATCACATGGGAGAAACACTGATAGGCCGCTCCAGGAAATGCCACCGCCTGAACGAACACGTTGCAGTCAAACACGGATTGTCTCATCGCTCTGCCTCCCTCCGACGCTCTTTACGAGCCCGTTTCACGGCGGCAATAAGAATGGCCTCAACTTCGTGAGGCTCCAACTCGAAGTTCGCAAGGTGGATCTCCTTTACGACCTGCATGGCGGCCTTCGCCGCCTGGTTAGGCGGAAATCCTTGGTTGAGTAGGGGTGACTGGGGGGTTTCTCTTCTTCTTCGTCTCATGCTTAACTTAGATGACCGCCGCTAGGCGTGGATTCAACTTCCGACCGTTCGGACGTCCGAACACGGCTCCGCTATTTCCTTGCGGCTTTTCGGCTCAGCTCCGCGTCTTTTCTTTTTGGGTTGACAGCGGAAATCATCCGGGTTGAAATGACTCGATGCAGAAGCGACTGTGGACCCAGAGGAGCGAAATGGCCCGAGGAAGAAAACCTACCACCGGAAGAACCGTGACCCCCGCAGGAGTTACGTTTGAGCCGGGAGTTCTAGAGTATCTGGAGTTCCTGCGTGACCGCGAAGAGCGATCTCGCAGCTGGCTCATCAACCGAATGGTGAAAGAGCACGCCGCAAATTCAGGAATCGACATCAGCGCCCTTGCATCCAAACCAGCATCACAAATGACGAGTTGATTTGAATCAGAGCGAAGCCAACGACCATATTGGGGCACCGACAGCAGCACAAGCCTTCCAGGGCTATGCGCCGCCAACGTCGAGCACAACTTATACGCCGAACCAATTTTTCGACGTAGTGCTTCCCCGTGCGTCCCGTGGTTGCCTTCGACTGGTTGCTTATCTCATTCGTAAAACACTCGGCTGGAGCGACGAGCACGGGAACCCACAGAATCCCGAAGCGACCGTCACCTACCGCGAACTCATCGAGCGAGCTGGCATCGGCCGTGGTCGCATCAAGGAAGCTATTGAAGAGGCGATTGAGAATCGCTACATCAACTGCCTTCGCTTTGGGCAGCCCCACAAAGCAGGAGAGGAGGGGTTCAGCGCCCTATACTCCCTACGCTGGGATGAGCGAGAGAACTACGTTACCGACGCCGGTGACTTCGATGGGTTCTTTGCGGGCAATGGCAATCTGACCCACATCCCAAACGACTTCTTTGACTACACGATTCCCAATGAGCCGTTGGCCCTTGTGAAGGTCGTTGGCGTCATCATTCGCCACACCATCGGTTTTCAGACCAAGTACGGATTCAGAAGGCAGCAGGTCGAGATGTCCTTCACGGAAATCATGCGTCGAGCCGGAATCGCCTCGCGTTCAACCATGAGTATCGCTATCAAAGAGGCCCTCGACAAGAACCATGTTTGTAAGGTTACCGAAGGATTTTTCGACCGAAACGCTGGCGCGGATAGTCAGGCCGCGACCTATGGCATCAAGTGGGTCGATCAAGCAGCAATTGAACCTAGATCAGCCAACGGTTCCAAAATCGAACCGGGGGATCGGTTCCAAAATCGAACCGGGAAAACAGAGACGGTTCCAAAATCGAACCGGGAGATCGGTTCCAAAATCGAACCGGCCAACGGTTCCAGAATCGAACCGGGAACGGTTCCGAAATCGAACCACGAAGGGTTCCAAAATCGAACCGATATTAAAACAACATCTATAAACAACACTTCTAAACAACAACAGCAGGTGACTGTTCCGGATGCTGTTGCTGTGGGTTCGCTTGAACTTCGTTCTTTCCGGATCTTGATGGCGGAAGGATTTGACGAGGAAGCCGCTCGATCTCTAGCAAGCAAATATCAGCTGGAGGCCATCCAGGCTCAGGTCAACGCTTTACCTCTGCGAAAAGTGACACGCAACAAACTGGGGTTGCTTCGCAAGGCCATTGAAGAGAGTTGGCCCATACCAGAATCCATTGCCACATCCGATCAGGCATCCAAGGGGGCCGAATTCGTTGGGTGGTTTTATTGCGCACTTGCCGGACGCGCAGAAGCTCCAACCGTATTGCCGAGCCGCCAAGAAGGCGAGCAGGCCGAAAAATTTATGAATGCGATCGCTCATGTCGCGGGCCAAGATCTCGATCCAGCCGAGCTCGGGCGTTCCTTCGGGGGATTCGTGCGAAGAAACCAAAGCCAGGACAAGACCGCAATCCGGAGTTTGTCTTTAGCGGTCCGGGGCTTTGCCGATGGATTCATGGCCAAACTCGAGGAAGATAAGCGCAAGTCCAGGCGCGAGGCCATTGAGCTTGCTCGAAAAGCCCACCAAGAGCACTTCACCCGGGCATTTGACCAATACGAATCTTCGCTCATTACAGAATTCAAAGTGACTCATCCCGACTTGGTTCAAGCCTTCGAGGAGAAGAATCGAATGAGGCTTACGCGAATGAAAGATATGAGTCCTAAGTTTGTGGAGCAGATGATGGCGAGGCTCGATGATCCCATCGAAAAGGCCAAGATGTTCGCAGATTTTCTGAGGGATGAGAAAAAAGTGGAAGTGCTCGACTTCTGGAAGTGGGACGAGCAGCTAAACCCCACCCCGTTTTCAATGGAAGGACAATTATGAGCACCACGATTGCAGTCATCAATCACAAAGGAGGGGTCGGTAAAACGACCACAGCGGTGAATCTTGCCGCCGGAATGGCCCGCCACGGCCATCAAGTTCTCCTTGTAGACCTGGACCCTCAGGGCAACGCCACCTATGGCTTGGGAGTCGATTTTACGCCGGGAGAATCCCCCTCCATCGCGCAACTGCTTCTCAATCCTGAGATGGGAATCCAAGATGTGATTCTCGATACCGGTGAACCAAACCTCAAGCTGATTCCCGCAGATATACGCCTTGCCCACACGGCGGTGCAGCTCAATTCGGCGGTGTTTCGGGAGACCCGTCTCTCAAAGATTTTAGCTGGAGCTCCTCAGTTCGACTACGTCATCATTGATGCCCAGCCGACCCTTGATTTGCTTCCCGTCAACGCCATCTATGCGGCTGATAAACTTCTCGTGCCGACCGAGCTGACTGGATATGCACTGTGCGGCCTAAGTGACCTCATCACTTCGATGAAGATCACGAAAAATGGCGGGGTCTACGATTGGCGAATTGTGCTCACCAAAGTGACCGGTCATGGCGAGGAGCGACAAGCGCAGGCGAGCAAATACCTCGTGGATTTTGCAGACCGAATCTTGACCACCAGAATTCGGCAGAACGAGGCGATTCCGCGTAGCCAGATTGAGACGGACGATGATGATCCGATCCCCGTCATCATGCAAAAATCTCAGAGCCGAGGAGCCCAAGATTATCGCGCCCTGGTTAAGGAGGTACTCGAACTATGGCCCGCTTAGGACAACGACTAGCCCAGGCAGCGACGGAATCTCCCGAGCGCGAATCCCACCTCTTGAAAGAGGGGCAAGAGCGTTTTGCGCGGGTGCCGGTGATCAATATCGAGCCGGATCCTGATCAGCCCCGGAAGAATATTGGCGACATCGAGGACCTCAAATCTTCAATTGCCGAGCACGGCATTATTCAGCCCATCGTGGTCTCACCCCATGGCCCAGAGATGTTTCGTATCATCGCCGGTGAGCGACGATTCACCGCGGCAAAGGCGATTGGCCTGGAGACGGTGCCCGCAATTATTCGCACGATCGAAGAGCATCATCGTCTAGAAGTCCAACTCATCGAGAACATTCATCGGCAGGAGCTCAGCCCGGTTGAAGAGGCATCCGCCTATCGTCGGTTGATGGACGAATTTCAGCTTTCGCAAAGGCAACTCGCGGCCAGGGTGGGGCGCTCCCCCGCCACTATCAATGAGACATTGAGGATCCTCTCCATGCCCGATGACCTGCTCGAGTCTGTTCGGACGTCCGAACGGTTGACCCGGTCCGTGCTTTTGGAGATAGCCAAACATGAGGATGTCAAAGTCCAGCGGCAACTTGTCGAGCAAGCCATCCATGGCGTTCTGACCGTTAAGACACTGCGCAAGCCACGTGACCCTGACTCGCCAGCGACTCTTCCCAGTAGCACGTCAATCAAGCTTCCAGAGGCCACTGTCACTATCCGCTTCCATGGCTCAGAGCTTTCACCAATCGCCATCAAGAAGGCTCTACAAGATGCTCTTGAGAGCCTTGACGACTAGCTTGCCGCACTTACTTTATTCCCGCCGCCATAACACTTCACACCTGACTCACCTTTGGATGAACGACATGGCGAAATGGCGAATCGCGAGTTTGATTCATGGCGTCTAAAGACGTGTGGACAAAGCACAAGCGGCAAAGGAATTAGGCGTCAGCGTAAGGACGGTTGAGCGCTTTGTCGCGGCGGGAAAGCTTCGCAGGGGCCGAGCGAAGGGCAAGACGAAGCCCATCGTCACGTTTGATGAAACCGACATCGCTAAGCTTAAGTCTGAGCTGGAGTTGGCCCGTCCATCAGAAGTGTTCGGACGTCCGAACACCCCAAAACCGAAAGACGCCATCGGTTTTCGACTAGACCCCTTCTACATCAAGAAGCTCGAAACGGAAGGAGAACGATATGGTTTGAGCGGCGCAGAGTATGCCCGCAGGCTCGTCATCCGCGGCCTTGAAGTAGGGGATGAACTGGCGACTTTGAAGAAGTCGCTTAGTCATGTTTTCTACCTAATCCTCGTCTCCAAGCTAGGAGCAACCGAAGCCGAGGCGGAAGAGATTGTTCGAAGCATCGAGGAGCGCGCCTAGCGATGTTGAGCATGAGCGCAATGTCCGCCGGGCAGGCTGGTTACTATCTTGGCCTTGCCACCGAGGACTACTACCTCAAAGGTGGAGAACCGCCTGGTCAATGGTACGGTCAAGGAGCCGATGCGTTGGGCCTAGTGGGAACCGTAGAGGATCAGCAGCTCTACAACTTATTTGGCGGATATTCCCCTGGCGGCGACAAGTTGCTGATCCAGTTGCAGAGACACGAAGATAAGGCGGCCCATCGGCCCGGTTGGGATCTCACATTCTCCGCTCCGAAATCCGTTTCGGCGTTGTGGTCCCAGGTGGGTGAGGAGCAGAGGCAACTACTTCAATCCGCGCACCATCAAGCCGTAACCGCCGCACTCGACTATCTGCAAGAGACCGCGGCCAAGACGAGACGGGGGAAGGGCGGCTTCAGTATTGAGGATGCGGGCCCCATCGTTGCGATCTTCGAGCACTCGACATCCCGGGCGCTTGATCCACAACTTCATTCCCACGCCCTAGTGATGAACATAGGAGTTCGAGACGACGGCTCAACGGGCACCCTAAGTTCACTTTCACTCTTTCAGTCAAAGATGGTGGCGGGAGCACTCTATCGTCTCCACTTGGCGGGCATCCTCGAAAAAGAGTTCGGCATTCCGCTCCATAAAGTTAGAACGTGGTTTGAGATCTCAGGGGTTCCGGGGGCGGTGATTGAAGAATTCAGCAAACGCCGCGAAGCGATTGAGGCTGAACTAGACCGAAGAGGGCTGGATAGTGCCCAAGCGGCGGCCGTCGTGGCCACCGAGACAAGAGAAGTCAAAGAAGGAGTCTCCCGCTCGCAACTTTTCGAAGAGTGGCACCGGGTCAGCGAAGCCCTTGGCTGGAGCCGCGCCGACGCAAACCGGCTCTTCAACTCAATTCATATTGAGCGTGACGCGGCGCACGAACTGGAGCAAGCTGCCAATCTCGCCTGCGAGCACTTGACTCTGAGCCAGGCGCACTTCACCGAACGCGACTTTGTGCGGGCAATGGCGGAGGAGGCTCAAGTGTCGGGCCTGAAGGCAGAGGAACTGGTCGATGGTGCCCGCAAAACGCTTGCTCAAAGTTCGGAGATCATTCGTTTGGGTTGGCACAACGGCGAGGACCGATTCACCACAAGGGCCATGTTTGAACTTGAGAAGAGCTTGCTTCTATTGGCCTCAAAACTTGACCAGAACCGATTTCACGCCGTTTCTCAAGAGGTTGCGGTTAAGGCTTTAAGTGAGTTCGGGGAGCTTTCCGAAGAGCAGATGAACGCCGTTTGGCACATCACCGCTGGGACCGGTGCGCTCGCAATCGTCTCGGGGATGGCGGGCACGGGAAAGACAAGGATGCTCAACGCGGCACGAGACATTTGGGAGAGAGATGGATTCACAGTCGAAGGAACCGCGCTTGCCGCCCGGGCCGTCAACGAACTTTCGCAAGGGGCTGAGATTGAATCAAACACGATAGCTAAATTGCTCTACGAAGCGGAGCAGGGGCGGCTAAATCTTGGACGAAAAACGATCCTTGTCGTCGATGAAGCGGGAATGGTGGCCACCCCTGAACTCCAGCGTCTCACCAAGCTCTGTCAGGAAGCGGGCTCAAAGCTGGTTCTGATAGGTGATGAACGTCAACTTCAGCCCATCGGCCCCGGCGCTCCCTTTATGGAGCTCGGCGAGCGGTATGGCCAGGCCGAGCTTCAAGACATCCGGCGGCAGCACGAAGCCTGGGCGAGGCAAGCGGTGAAAGATCTCGCGGAGGGCCGTGCGCAAGAAGCACTTGACGCTTTCATAGCTCGGGGACTGGTGAAAGTCACGGAGACACGCGCTGAGGCGATGCAAGCTCTCATTGATGATTGGCAAATGGATGGTAAGGCACTGCGGGACACCTTGATACTTGCCGGAACACGGGCGGATACGGAAGCGCTCAACCGGCTTGCCCAAGGTGCTCGATTGAGAAAGGGTGAGGTCGATGAAGCCGAAATCGAGATTGCCGGGAAGCAGTTCCGGCAAGGCGACCGGGTGATGTTTACCAAGAAATATGCGGCCTTGGGAGTCGTAAACGGGGACCGAGGAACACTCTCACGGTTCGACCCACTCCGCAAAACTGCCAGCGTCACTCTGGATTCAGGTGAGCGCGTCAGCTTCGAGATCGAGGCCATGGAGCACCTCGTGCTGGGCTACGCATCCACAACCCATAAGGGCCAAGGTGCAACGACCTTGCGAACCTACGTGTTGGCCGGAGGTCCCATGCAAGACCGCGAAATGTCCTACGTGCAAGGCTCGCGGGCGCGGGAAGAGACCACGTTCTACATGACCCGAATCGAGTCCGGCGATGAGATCGCTCAACTTGCAAGGGAGATGGAACGCTCGCGACAAAAGGAAATGGCGCATACCGTTATCAGGAACCATACGCCAAAATTTGACTATGACCTTTGATTCCCGCAAGCCTAGATGGCCGAAAAGAACATCGAGCCAGGCTTTCTGGTGCCAGAGGAGCGCTGACTGATGAGGGTGTTTGCCTCCCTGATCGTTGCTTTGGTTGGGGTCGCCCTGACCTTCTTTTCCCTGTGGCAAGTGCGCTTTGCAATTCTTCCCACTGACCCGCTACCCGAGATTGGATACGTTCCAAGTGCGGGGTTCTATGTCGTTGCCTCAATCCTTTCGGCAGCGATAGGTGTGCTTTGGTATGGCTCAACCTACCTCAACGTTTACGACTCAACATGGATGCGAAGAGCGGTATTTGCACTTTTTCTGGCTACATTTGCTGGACTGGTGTTTGGACTGTTCTCGTACGCATTATTTCTCGTCGTTGCGGTACACGTGCCCGGGGGGGTGGTAGACACCGTAATTGGGAAGATGGGAAGCCCGTTCGTTGAGTCCACTCGCGGACCTTTTGGTATTTCCGTTGGCCTTTTGATGGGCTATGTCGTTTGGCGGTTGAGGATCACCAAGCCCGTACGACGGGGCCCGATTCCCGTCAAAGGCCTCTTCTACACCTTTCTTCCAGCGCCGCACTCGCCAAGGGTCGCGGACACTTTGACCGACCTGGAGCAGCCAGGGATGAGAGCGGCGGCCATGGTCGCAGCCTTTGAGCGGTTTGTGATCTCACAAGAGATCCCAGGATTGGCTCCACGTTCAATCGTCTATCTGGACGGAAGCAAAGTCGTTCCCCTGCGGCCTGAGAAACCAGATTCAGAAGCGTGGATGGAACCGTGCGGCATTCGGTCGCATGCGTTCCGTGTGCGCCGAGGTTTTGACGAATTATGGTTCGTGCTGCATTTGAAGCCCCGGACCGACACTCTCGGATTCCAACTCGACGTGAAGCAACGGACCAGAAACTTCGTCGGTCCGGTCCTTCTCTTGGCCATCATTCTCTTCCCTGTGGTTGCTTGGCTCACCGGGAACGACAGCGTCAAATTCGGGATCCTCATTTGCGTCGGACTCGCTTGGCTACATCACCTTGGGATTGTCGAGTTTCTCTTCAACAAGGAGCGAGGAGATAAGCGGCGAAATGAACGCATCGGTGAATACTTGCCGGTCTTCGTTCGGGCACTCGCCCGGGCGCTTCAGGTTGAATCAGTTGAGACCGTGCCTGAACCCGCCGTGGTTACACCAGCCGTTGGCCTGGATTTGCTAACGAGATATGCCGGTCCGAACGCAGAAGCGGAAGGGCCAGATCCACGGCCCAGGGTTGACTGATTCGCCATGAAATATCACTTTGGAAGGCATCAGACCGTGGGAATTGGGCTTCACGAAAGGCGAGCCTTACGTCTATCTAAACATGCCCACAATGGTCAGTAATGCTGTTGAGGAGCGCAACGAGACTCGATGAGGATTGACCAACCTACCAGCGGCGACCGGGAAAAGCACATCCTGGTTTTCATCCTAACCCTGATTTCAGGCTACGCGATGGGGCTCCATTCGAGCGGCACGGGTTCCTTCAGCGCCATCGGCTTTGCGTTCATCCTGCCTGGGCTCTTACTCGGAAGTTACTACGTTTGGAGGCGGACGGGGCCGTTTAAGCACATTCAGGGATTGACCATCGGATACGCCCTGAATTTCATCTATGCGATTTCATCGACCGACCAATTCAAAGGATTTTTGGTTCCCGAGGGCCTGGCGGGAGCAACCCAGATCCTCATCTTTTTCGCCATCGGGATTGCCATCACCGAGTTGATGGAGCTGATCAGCGCGGTACTCGTTTGGCCCGCCGCATTCATGTTTGGCTTTTACACGTCGCTAAATCTTCTCACGAACGAATTCAATGCCCTTGCGGACCGGAATGCCCCTCTGAAGTCGTTGGTTGCTGCCTTTGTTTTGCTGCTGTGCGTTGGTTTTGTCAAGGGGAAACGCACACGTCAGGCGGCTCGTGCCCGCTCAGGGTGGACCCTTGTCAGGGCTCCTCATCGCCCGACTCTTACCGACACGTTTCAAGTTGATGGAGACCTAGTTTCCATTGCTCTCAACGCTATCGAGACCTTTGAGAGTGAAGTTAGGGACCGGAACGTAGGGGAGTTTCGAGAGAAGTCTGTGATATACCTCGACGGGATGCAACCAGTCCCGCCCGGTGCGAGCTTAGGAATTGCGGAGCTGGAGTTACCGCCCGCCGGAGTGCGCTCGACGGCGTTTCGAGTGCGGCGTGGACTCGATGAGTGGTGGTTTGTTCTGCATGTGAAAGGGTTGTCCCGGTCGATGAGCATTCAGCTCGACTGCAAACACCGCTCACTCAATATCATCGTTCCCCTCATCATGTTCGGGACGTTGGCAGTCGTTGCACTTGCGTGGCAATCCCACTCCCAACCCGTTGTAGGCGCTGGAATTGCAATCCTTGCCACCTGTGGCGTCCTCTTTCAACTAGGCATCATTGACCTCAAGCTAAGCAACGAGAGAGGAGAGGCGCGGCGAAATGAACGCCTGTCGGAGTACTACCCGAGCATCCTCAGGGCGGCCGCGGTCGCGATCGAGACGGCAAAAGCTGGTTTGGTTGCGCCGGTCGAGGACGTTCCCAACAACGCTAATGAAAACCCACCGCGTCAAGCGGAACCGACTCCGGCGAATCGTCCGAGGATTGACTAAACGTGGCCAAGCATTTTGTTTGGGCCGGGCATGAGTTCAACCGCCGCCTTGGAGACCAACACTATGTGGTTGTTGGAGCGAGTGGAAGCGGGAAGTCTACGCTCATCAATCACGCAATGTACTCCGTCTTGGGCGACCCATCGGTAAGGGCTCTCGTTTACGACCCAAAGCAAGAGCTGGTGCCCTTCCTCTATGGCGTCCGCGGCTTCCAGGCTGCCCCCAATGGAATTCAAAGCTCCGTCAAGATCCTTCACCCGTTCGACCGACGATCATGCGCATGGAATATGGCGGCCGACATCGGAGATCCGATTAGTGCTCGCCAACTTGCCACCATTCTTGTCCCAGGTGGAGAAACGGAAGGGTCGAACGCATTCTTCACGAGCGCGGTTCAAGACCTTCTAACGGCGGTCATTCTGGCCTTCATTGAGTGCGTCCCGAACGAAGCGACTTGGACATTCCGTGACGTGATGCTCACGATGCTCTATCCCGCCTACATGGATGCAATGTGCGCGTTCACGACGACGAATGCAACGCGTAGCGGCCAGCCGTTTCCGATGCTCGAGCGAATGAGACGTTCCTACCTTGGCGAAGGGGCAGATAGCCGGACAAGAGCGAATATTCAGGCTTCGATCAACGCCAAGTTGGGCATTTATGAGCCGGTAGCGGCAGTTTGGAGTCATACGGGCGGGCCGTTGGGTGGCCAGTTTTCGATCCGAGAGTGGCTTGAAAACGACCAAGCGAGCATCCTGGTTCTCGGAAATGACGAAGCCGCCAGAGCGGCGATTGACCCTATCAATCATGCCCTTTTCAAGCGAGCGGTCGAGCTCGTCCTGGCTCGGCGGGAGCGAACCGACCAGGAGCGTGAATCGGGCGACAATCAGGTGTGGTTCTTCCTCGACGAGATTCGCGAAGCGGGCAAACTCGATGGTCTGGGAAGACTTCTTACCAAGGGCCGGTCTAAGAATGCTTGCGTCATGATGGGGATCCAGGACGTTGATGGGCTAAAGGACGTCTATGGCTCAGAAGCTGCCAACGAACTTTGTGCACAGTTCAATAACATCGCGGTTCTCCGGGTCAACAGCCCAGAGACCGCATCTTGGGCCAGCGACCTCTTTGGAAGGCGGCTCGAAGTTGCCCGCAATAGTTCAACCGGGCTGAGTTCCGGAGCGGAAGCAGGAATGACTCTCAATGAGGGCCAATCCGAGGAGGAGCGACCGTTTGTCTACTCGGAGTCCTTTCTCTACGGAACGAATGCGGCCGCGGCGAAAGGTGTATTCGGTTTCCGCAAGGGCCCAGACCAGAATGTCGCCGGGATTCCCCGACAAGAGGTTGTCGATAGGCTCCGGTTTGCCGAGCGTACACAAGCTCCGCGTGCATCGAAATCAGCCATTGCCGCGAAGCTCCGGGAATTCTTTACGTTAAGCGTCGCTGAGTCTGAATCGCTCTCGCAAGAGTTTCTTCCGCGAGTTGCGGCGGAGCAATATCTACAAGTTTGGGTGGAGGCCGATTGGGCGCGACTAGGAATGCCGGGAGGTGTGCCCTCTCTTCGACCAGTTCCCACAAACGGGATCGATGGAATTCCTCCTGATCAGCCGCTAGCCGAGCGACCCACGATTGGTGAAGCGATGCAATCGCATTTAAGGCGTCGAATAGGTGGAGACAACGTATGAGAGTGAGTGCGACCCAGTTCAAGATTAACCGCAGTGACGGAACCCATAAGGAAGTTGATGCCACCGTGGATACCTACCTTGACGAAGCGGTAATCGAGTGCGAAACGCCCCTGAGTTCTGCGGACCGGATAATATTTGTGGCCGACTTTCTTGAGAATTCGCCCGGAATCGAGCCGAGCGGTCTGCATTACTTCGAGCGACGCCAAGAGGGTGGAGGGAACGCCTACAAGCAAATCGGTTTTGAGTGGGACCCAGGCGAGCAGCTCCGTGAGACGCAAAAGCCTATGGGAGCCGCCTCTGAACTTGCAGCATCGAAAGCATTCATTGAAATGCTGCGAGAAGGTGCGGAGAACAGATGCCAAAAGCAATCTGCTGGACAGGAATGGGCGCTTCGTTCTACGATGCCGATAGAACGAGATTAAGACGAGGGAGGGAGCGATGGCAACGAAGATTGAACGCCTGAGATGTAAATCTGGATTACATGAATGGCATCTTGAGATCGATGCTGGCCGGTGTTGTAATGGATGGACACTTCTCTGGATGCCGATGCGATTTATGTTTCTGAACGCCATACCAGAAGACTGTCAGCTCGATCCCAAAGCGGCCGTTTGGACGCCGATCCTCATCAAGTCGGAACACACAAGGCTCATTGGTCGGATCCTTGAAGCGACTCCTTACCAGCATCTTGTTGGGAGAGAAGCTGTTCATTAGTTAGAGTTTTTGTGACCCTTCACGGACCCGATTTCTGGCAAAACGTAAACTTATCCTATCTTTTCTAGCGTCTTGGGTGTGCTGCGTGGAAAAGTTGGGGCGTGAGAAATGTTCCTCTGCTCATCGTATTAGGTCTATCCTTCACTTCGCTCTCGCCTCAGTCCCTTGCCCAGGCCAAGCCAAAGCCAGTACTTCAACTGGCGCCTCTCGTTAACAGCCCCTTATCGGCATGGTTGAAAACTCTTGGAGCACCTAAAAAGAAGACGGTCGAAAAGCAATTTGATAATGAATCGTACGTGTACACCATCAAGGGGCTGCAGAGTCTGACCGTTTACGCAAAGACCTCGACAAATAAGCTGACGGGAGTAAGTATTCGGTTTAAGAAAGGGTCGGTCAAAGATTGGAAGACCGCCCTGCAGATGGTTGGTTTGCCGACGGTCGAGGTGAAAGCCAAGAAGGGCATGATAGGTGCGTATGCAGATGGGAAGGCGCTTTACGGCTGGCATTTGCAGGGCGTGACAAAGAGTGAGTACACATCCTTCACGACAGAGGACGGAACCGAACTGAGTCTACAGTTCTAAGAATCTTTACGAAGAAGGTCTTGCTCTTTTTTCGAGCAGGCGAACGGCAGCGATTGCCTTATGTGCAATGCGCTCATTAGCCTTATCGCCGATTTCTTGAAAGCCTCTCTCGCTGCGAGAGAGGTGTTCTATGCCCGATTGATGATCTCCAGAATCCACCGCGAGATTCCCGAGATCCATCTCGGTGAGGGCGATCCATCGAAGAGAGTTGGCCTTCTGCCAGTAAGAAAGGCACCCCCGGAGTTCATCCATTGCTTGCTCGATCTTTCCTTGTTTCGCGTGAACCAAAGCAAGGCGGCCATGTAGGTCGTTCACCATGTCCGGTTCCTTGTACTTCGCCAAAAGGCGGAGGCCTTGGCTATATCGTTCGTTTGCTCCGGAGATGTCTCCCGATTGAAAGAGAACACTGCCGATGCCACGGTGCGCCATTGCCATCCCCACTTCATTTTGTTCAGCCTCTTGGCCTTGCAGGGAGCAAGCGAAGCTAACTTTTGCCTCGTCGAGCCTTCCCCGTTTCAGCTGAACGTTTCCGATCGCCTCCCAGAGTTCTGCCACATTCCTCCTGCTCTGCAGTCGTTGCCAAGCTTCGAGCGAGGATGTGAACTGCGACTCAGCCTCGTCAAATCGGCCCTGACCATACGCGATGTCCCCGGAGAGCCGCAATGCTCCGGCAAATCCTCGAGCCGAGTCATTGGTCTGGGCACCGGCCAAGAGTTCATCGACGACGGCCTTCGCCTGGTCGAGCCGACCGTGTTGATAGTGGTCTAAGCCGCGGGCAAAGAGAGCGTTGAACTCATTGCGCCATAGGGGTTTTGATGTCTTTGAAACGGGGCTTTGTGTTGCCGGGAATGCTAGAAGGAAGACGGGGATTACGGCCGCGAGCCACCCAAGGCGCTTGAAGTGTTGAAGGGCCACTGACCGCTTGGCCACTTCGGGCGACCCTGTGGGCACTGGCGTTTCTTGAAGGGTGTTTGGCTTAAAATCGCACTCATCTAGGGGCAGGCTCAGATTCTGAAAAGCGATGACCAGAGTTGCGCGGTCAACACCTTGACCTTTGAGGATCCTTTCGGTGGTTACAATGCTTAGTCCAAGGAGCTCAGCCTTCAGCGCACGGGTGAGGCGTTGTGAGGGTGCGCTAGATTGCCACTTTGCGGTTAGACCTTTTCGAAGTCGGTCGAGAGCGTCCTCTTTCAGGCAGACGGCTCGTGTTTTTGCTTTTGGAGGGCCATCGCAGGAATCCATGGATCGGTAGTTCCTCTCGCTTAAATTTGGCCAAGATGAACGACGAGAGAATATCCCAAAACGTGCTCGGCGGAATGCTCTGGCATCCTTGAAAACTAGAAACTTAGCCGATCTTTTCTTGTCGTTGGAACTGCGGAACTGATAAATTCATCGGATGCTCACGCAAGGGATTCTGACTTCATCGACCGAATTGATCCTCGGTTGTGGACGTGAATCCAGAGGGAAATTGAAATCACCCATGCAACTTTTCTCCATTCTTTTTTGTGTCTCGCTCGTGGGTTGCCACACGGGCGCATTACCGAGCGCCTCTATCGGAGGTAGCGCCGGTGGATCGGGTCAAGAATTCTTTGAGAAAGTTGGCCAGCAGTTAGATAACCCTCAGTCAATCTTTGCTAAAGCCGGTTATCAACCGCTTTGGACGGCATCCAAGTCTGAAGCAGCGTCGAGGCTACCGTCAGGACTCAAGGTAGTGCCCAAAGAAGTCAGAGTGTGGGAGCCTGAATTTAGGAAGCACCTCACCATCAAGGGCAAGCAGCTCTCGACCGGCGAGCTTCTCCAAATTAAATGGACCGTTATCCAAGCTGTCGCCAAGGACCCTGCATCTCAGTTCGTGGCCGGACAGTCGGATATGGAAGTCTTTCAGAACGTTGAGGCCGTAAGAGTCAAAGCTCTGGCATCAATGGGTCTTGATGACTCCAACCCTGTACTCTTCCAAATCACCCGCGCCGACGCCGCCTGGGCAAGGTGTAAGAGTCAGCGGGCTTACGAGAAGGGCAAGAATATGGATCCCTCGATTCAGGCTATTGAAGATGGCAAGCACCCACGCTACCCGACCCTTAGTGAATTCAATCAGCAAAACTACAAACTCAATTGCATCCGCAGCGACCTGGAGATGATTTACATTCTTCGAGGGATGGAGAAGCTCAAACCTTCAGGGCTTAAGATTGGTTGCAATTATGCGTTCCATTTCTCTCCCGAAAAAGGAACAAGAATTGGGCATGGAGCTGTTGGAGTAAAAGTAGCCATCCCTGGCGGAAAGACCGCCCATCTCTACTATGACCCAACGGCGTCAAAGGGATATTTTCAAAGGGCAGGTGCCGAGCTCATGTCCTTGTACGCCGGGCCGTTGGATCAAGCATCGGTCGAACGATTAGCAACAAATCTTTGTATTACAGCGAGGTGTCCAGAGCCGAAAGCCTCCCAGCAAGACGGAAAAGACATCGTGTATTACGGGTATGTGCTTGGCGAGAATTGGCCGGAGTTTGCGATCGGAAACTACGATTACGCTGCCAGCATCAAGGACGGTGACCTGGGCATCATTGCTCAGAAGAAGGGCCAAGCCGCGTTTGAACAGTGGCACAAGCAAAACTTCCCTAGCATCGTCTCGCTTAACAAAACCGTAGATGACGCCTACAAAGGAAGATTCTGATGATAGGATTCCGAATGAGCACGACTATCAATAGTAGTTTGCTAATCTTGGCTCTACCTGTGATGACCAGTTGCTCTGTAACTTCACCTCTGGCGGGTTCAGGGAGCCAACCTAGGAGTTTGACCGGCGATTTCGCAATAATTGGTCAGCAGCTAGATGATCCTCAAGCCATCTTTGCGAAGGCGGGCTACCAATCACTTTGGACGGCATCGAAGGCGGAAGCGTCATCGAGACTACCAGCGGGACTAAAAGTCGTTCCCAATGAAGCCCGAGTTTGGGAGCCCGAATTTAGGAGGCACCTCACCGTTAAAGGAAAACAGCTTTCTACCGGAGATCTTCTCCAAATTAAGTGGACCGTCATCCAAACCGTGGCCAAAGACCCTGCCTGTCAATTCGTTGCCGGACAGTCGGGCTCCGAAATAATTCGAAATGTTGAGGCAGCACGGGTGAAAGCTTTAGCATTACTGGGCCTCGACGATTCGAACCCCGTACTCTTTCAAATTACCCGGGCCGATGCCGCTTGGGCCAGATGTAAAAGCCAAAGGGCTTATGCAAAAGATCGAGACGTTGACAAGGCAATTCAAACCATTGAATCCGGGAAACTACCACGGTATCCATCGCTGGATGAATTGTCCCAACAGGACTACAAACTGAACTGCGGAAGGAGTGATCTCGAGATGATCTACATTCTCCGCGGTATGGAGAAACTAAAACCATCGGGCCTGAAAATTGGATTTAACTATGCGTATCATTTTTCTCCAAAAGATGGGACGAGAGGAGCGCACGGAATTAATGGAGTGAAAGTTGCTCTCCCGGGTGGCAAGATTGCCCACCTTTACTATGATCCTTCGGCTGCTAGATCCTACTTCCAAGGTGCTGCGCCAGAGTTAGCTTCATTATGTGCTGGGCCCTTGGACCAGGCGTCCGTCGAACGTTTCGCCACAACGAACTGCTTGTCAGTCCTGGGTCCTCAGCTAAAGGGCTGGCAACAAGACGGAAAGGATATCGTCGGTTACGAATATGTCCTTGGCGAAAATTGGCCGGAGTTTGGACTAGGCAACTTCGACCACGCAATCACGCTTCCCGATGGTGGCTTCACGTACTTAGCCCGCAAGAAGGGCCAAGAAAAATTCGCCCAGTGGCACAAGCAAAACTTCCCTAGCATCGTCTCGCTTAACAAAGCCGTCGATGACGCCTATTCCGGAAAGTTTTGAGGAGTGAGCCGACTCACTCGCGTTCCTCGACAGGAGCTCGAAACCTTTGTCCGCACAATGCTTAGAGGTTGATTCCGCTCTCCCCCGGAGAAGGGCCGATTGTGAGATCGGGGCGAACACTGGTGTCAAGGATGGTAACGAGCGCTTTGCGTCCTTGACACCAGCGCCCGCCCGTTCTTGGTGAAGGACTTTGCCCTCCAGGGGAAAAGAGCTGCTTGTTTTGTATGTCTTGATGACTAGCCACGCTGGTCTCTACTTGGAGTATCATAAAGGACGTTATGAGGCACCAATGCGAGGTTTAGGTTGAGCGGAGAAATCGTGCCGTCAACCGGCCACTCGATGGTTGCTTACGAAGGCTACGCTGACCTCCCGATTCCAGCGGTCATCGCAAGGGAAGGGGAGCAAGCCGCCATGAAGTTCGTTGAGTTCTTCACGGCCAACATACGGAATCCGAACACCCGCGCGGCGTATGCCCGTGCAGTGTTCCAGTTTCTCAATTGGAGCGAAGAGAGAAGACTTCCGCTCAAGAATCTCAATCCCATTTTTGTCTCGGCCTATATTGAGCAGCTTCAGACGAATTTGGCACCGCCGAGTGTAAAGCAGCATCTTGCCGCCATCCGCATGCTGTTTGATTATCTCGTTATCGGCCAGGTCGTTCCTCACAATCCGGCTGCCTCGGTCCGAGGGCCAAAGCACGTGGTCAAGCGAGGCAAGACGCCGGTGCTTAAAGCGAGCCAGGCGCGGCAGCTCCTCGATTCAATTGACACATCTACTATAGTTGGGCTCCGCGATCGGGCGATCATTGCGACGATGGTGTACAGCTTCGCACGGGTGGGAGCTGTCGTTGGCATGAATAAGGAGGACTACGTCCAAAACGGGAAGCGCTGGTGGCTCAGACTCCACGAGAAAGGAGGGAAGAGGCACGAGGTTCCAGCTCATCACAACGCCGAGGCGTACATCGACGCCTACTTAGACGCCGCCAATTCTGAGCAGTGGGCGAAGAAGGCGCCTCTTTTCCGAACGCTCTCGCGAGAAAAGAGCCTTACAGAGGCAAGAATGACCAGAACTGACGTGCTCAGAATGGTGAAGAGGCGAGCTGAGGAGGCTCAACTTCCCGATTCGACTTGTTGCCACACATTCCGAGCTACGGGAATCACCGCTTATTTGGAAAACGGCGGAACCATTGAGAATGCTCAGGCGATTGCGGCTCACGAGTCACCGCGGACAACAAAGCTCTACGATCGCACCAGCGACGAGATAACGCTCGACGAGATTGAGCGAATCCTCATCTGATAGACAGGTTTCCCACAGGAACCTCCCTCGCCTGAGCTATCGAAGGGCTCCACTCGGGCCCGACGCCTATGGAAAACCTGTCTCTCATCAGGTGTGAAACTTTTTGTCTTACATTTACGTCAATAATTGACGGAGGCACTCAAAAAACCTACAATGAGGGCAAAGTTTGCCCCATAATAGAGGTAGTCAGTTATGTCACTCACTCAAGAAGCTTTAGGTCAAAGATTGCAGGACGCTAGAAAGAGCGTTGCGCTCACCCAGCAGGATGTAGCCGCGCAACTCGGGCTCTCCCGCGAATCACTCGCACAAATTGAGGCAGGTTCCCGAAGTGTCACCTCTCTTGAGATTGTTCGCTTGGCCAGGCTCTACGGTCGCTCACTATCTTCGATTCTCCTTGAGGGAGAGAACGCTGAGGAAGAGCCGCTCACTGCGCTCTTTCGGATGCAAGAGACTCTCTCCGAATCGCCAGGGCTTCGAGAGAGGCTCGTTTGGTTTTCAAATGTCTTCCAGGAAGCTAGAACCATCGAGCGGCTCATTGGTGACGACCCTCGACTCCTTCCACCGGATTACGGACTTAGAGACCCTCGCAATAATGCTGAAGCCTACGATCAAGGCCAAGAGCTGGCAAATCAGGAGCGGCAGCGACTCGGTTTAGGATGGGGCCCGATTCCAGACGTTGCCGAAATCATCTCTCAACAAGGTGTTTGGGCGGTATCAGCTGAGATGCCGGACAACGTTTCGGGAATCTGCCTCTTCCATTCGAGTATTGGAGCGGCGGTTGTGGTCAATCAGAGTCAGCACCGAAGCCGTCGGCGATTCTCTTATGCCCATGAGTACGCCCACGTCCTTGCCGACCGCAAGAGCCGTTCCGCATCGGTCAGTAGCTCGAGTAACTCGAAAGAACTCATCGAGCGACGAGCAAACAGCTTTGCCAGCGAATTCTTGATGCCCGCGAAAGGGGTCACTGAACTACTCGGCCGAATCGATAAGGGAGGCCCGAGTCGAGAAACCATGTGGATTTTCGACAACTCCGTCGAAGGCGGAAACGCGGTTGAACCCGTCGAAAAGCGCAACGCGCCAGGCTCTCAGGACATAGCTTTTCACGATGTTGCTTTCATCGCGGATTGGTTCCAAGTGAGCTACGACGCGGCAGCATATCGACTCAGCGACCTTGGCAAAGTGAATCGCGACAAGCTTCAAGCGCTCCTCGAAAAGAGACAAGAAGGCAGGCTCCGGATGGAGTCTAGGGAAGTTGACCAACCCTTTCTTGAAACCTACGTTCGTTGGCTGGCACGGGAAGCCTATCGGCGTGAGGCAATTTCGGGAGGACGGTTCCGAGATTTCTGCGCCCTTGCTAAGCTCGATGTTGAAGAAGAATTCGCCCAGGTGAGGGAGCACTTCGACGATTGATGGAGGATTCGCTGCTCATCGCCGACGCATCGACGCTTCTCAATTTCTTGAGGGTGCGTCGTTTTGACCTTGTTCAGGGCCTTGGGTATCGGGTGCGAATCGTTGACGCTGTCTATGAAGAGGTTCAGACCGAGCGCGAGTTGCTCGAAGAACACCTGCATGAAGGAACGATTCGCACCCTGACACTTGAAGGTGCGGCACTTACTGAAAGAGTCACCAAATTTCTAGCCTTGGGCCTCGGTAACGGTGAGTCTTTCTCGTTTGCCGCGGCTATTGAATTCAAGGGTGCGATTGCCATTGATGACATGCGGGCGGTCAAGAAGGCGAAGGCTCTCACGGCTGGAGTAACCGTTGTCACCTCCACGGACGTTGTCCTCGCAGGAATAACTTCCGAACGGCTGACGGTCGAGGAGGCGGACTTACTCAAGTCCGACTGGGAGGACAACCACCGTTTCCGACTCAAGTTCAAATCATTTGGAGACCTTCTTTGATGAAGAAAAATACGTTTCAAGAAATCATCCCCCATGTGGCCGAGAATCAGGGTCTCCGCATTCCGCAGAGAGAAGGGGCGGCCAAAATCGCGAGCTACTTCGATGCTCCAGAGGCAGAGCGGGAAATCGGCGTTGTGTTGCCTGTCGGATGTGGAAAGTCGGGACTCATTGCCCTCACTCCGTTTTCACTCAAAAGTGAGCGCACACTTGTCATTGCTCCGAACCTCAAAATCGCCGAGCAACTGTTTAACGACTTCAAGCCCTCAAATCCGAAAGCTTTCTACTTGAAGTGCGACGTCATCAAGCCCCAAGACTTTCCCGAGCCATGTGAGATTCGAGGCAAGAAAACAAATCGGGCGGACCTTGACGGGGCTGACGTGGTCGTCACCAATATCCACCAGCTGCAGGGCGGAGAGAACAAGTGGTTGGCCCAACTACCAAACAACTACTTCGACCTCATCCTATTCGATGAAGGTCATCACAACGTTGCCGAGAGTTGGGATTTGCTCCGAGATTCGTTCCCGATCGCTCGAATCGTCAACTTCAGCGCTACCCCAGTTAGGGCCGATGGCCAGAAGATGCAGGGGCCGATTGTTTACAGCTACTCAATCTTTGACGCAGTTGAAAACGGCTACGTGAAGCGGCTTAAGGCAATCCAGCTCAATCCGGAGACCCTCAGTTACGTGGAGTACGAGGGAGGGAAGACCATCGAAGTCGCGCTCGATGAGGTCATTCGACTCGCGCGTGAAGACGCGAATTTTAGACGAGGCGTGCTTCTTTCCGAGGAGAGCCTTTTCACCATCGTCGATGCTTCCATACAAGAGCTCAATCGAATCCGAGAAGACACCCAGGAGAAGAGGCACAAGATAATTGCCGCCGCTCTCAACTATGAGCACTGTGCGAAGGTAGTGGCTGCTTATAAAGCGCGGGGTATGAGAGCGGACTATGTCCATTCGATTGATGACCAGAAGGCAAACGAGAAGGTCCTCAAGAAGCTCGAAAACCACGAGCTGGACGTCATCGTCCAGGTTCGCAAGCTTGGAGAAGGTTTCGACCATCCTTTCCTAAGCGTAGCGGCGGTGTGCGCCATCTTCGCGAGCCTATCCCCGTTTGCTCAGTTTGTCGGTCGCATCATGCGGGTCATCGACCAAAACGACCCGGCGAGCATCAACAACCAGGGTTCGGTCATCTTTCACGCCGGCACGAACGTGGCCCCACGCTGGCACGACTTCAGAGAGTTCAGTGAAGCCGACCAAGAGTATTTCGAGCTGTTAACTCAGAACATCGAATTCGTTGAGCCGACTAAGGAAATCACGCCGGAGGCGAGTGCCGGTGGCCGAAGAGCAAATGCGGAAGCCATCAGCGTCATGGACCAGGCCGAGGTTCTGATGAAAGAAATGCCACTCGTCGAGAACGAGAACACGCGAATCCTCGAACAGCTCAGGAAGATGGGGGTTATCACCGACGACCACATCGAAAAGGCTCGTCAGGTTATCAAACTCAGGCCCACCAAACAAGATGAGCGCCTCGCAACCAAGACTCAGTGGGATTCTCAAATCAAGGCCCGTGCTCAAGAGGAGCTTGTCAAGCGTGGTTTAGCTTTTTCCGGGAAAACGCTCGACAAGGCCAGGCCCCCAAAAGAGAACTGGCTCTTCATGAAGATGGCCTTAGACCGACAAGTTAACGAGCTCGTCCGCACCAGCAGCCAGCAACCGAAGAAAAAGCGCGAGGACTTCACCTTGGACGATTGGGCTCTCGTCAAAGCGGAGTTTGAAAACTGCTGTGAGGCGGCAAGCCTGGAGGTGTTCGGTGTCGCATAAGTCGCTACTCAAAAACATCACGGTGACGCAGGCAGGCAAAGCTCATTCAGCCGCGCATAACAAGAAATATCGATTCACCAAGGGCGAATTCCGCTTAACGGTCAAGGAGGACCGCGATGAAAGCCACTACCCCCTCAGCGTTGCTGAGACCTATATCGTAGAAGCCATCAACCATCTTGAGGCGCTACTTGCCCAAGTCAAGTCTCATCGGGTTCCTCCTCAAGAATCCCAAGAACAGAATTCAAAATGAAGAATACAAATCCACTTCCAACGAACGTCGCCGAATCAATTGGCATCCCCGGCATCTACGAGAGACGTAAGCTCCCTGACCCTAGCTTCAAAGCGCTTTGGAGCACCATTATTTTGCCGACTGACATCAAAGAATCTCTGCTGTGTCAGGCTGCCCTGAACTTTACGATGCGGGCGAAGGTTTCCAGAACAGTTGTGCCTCTGCACGGAATCATTTTGCTGGCCGGAGCTCCAGGGACGGGGAAAACAACTCTTGCCAAAGGGTTGGCCAATGAGACAGCTGAGTTACTTAAAACTCCAGTCACGTACCTTGAAGTCGAGCCGCATTCGCTTGCCAGTTCGGCGCTTGGGAAAACCCAACGCGCGGTGTCTGAACTCTTTGGGACAACGATAGCCGAGCATGCGATACAGGGCCCCACAATTGTCTTACTGGATGAGGTTGAGACGATTCTTGTTGACCGCGCCAAGTTGAGCATGGATGCTAACCCGATTGACGTTCATCGGGCAACTGATGCAGCGCTGGTTGCTCTAGACCACCTCGCCTCCAAGTACCCGAACCTCTTAATTGTTGCCACGAGTAACTTCCCAGAAGCCATTGACGACGCCTTTATTTCCCGGTGCGACGCGATTTTCCAGGTCCCACTTCCAGACGCAGAAGCGGCTGAGATAATCCTTCGCGACACCCTCCATGGATTGGCTCAGACCTACCCAAGCTTGAAAGCACTAGCATCGAGTCCATCATTGAAATCCGTCGCTGCACGCTCAGTTGGTTTGGATGGCAGACAGCTTCGGAAGCTTGTTGCCGCCGCGTGCACTGTTCGCCGAGAGACCGCCGTAAACCCAGGGTTACTTACCCACTCAGACCTTGAACGAGCCGCGAGCCTGGCAAATCGAGGTGGCAAATCATGAGCACGACCGTAGCAAGAACAATGAGTTCAATCCCAGCCAGGACAGCGTCAGAAACTTGGAGAGCTATCGTAAATCTAATAGCACCCTCCGATGAACAAGCTCGGACCGAGCTGCTCGGCGTTGAAGGAATCGCTTGTTCGCTCATCACGGATAAGGCGATGACCGCGCCAATCATCGTGACGGGAAAGGGACCACGTGTTCGGATTTACTGCCAATACGATGAGGATGCCATCTCGGGGGACGACGCCAATGAATCCGCATTGGCAACCAAGCCAACCGAAGAAGAGTGGGCAGTCTCCATGCCTTGCGAAGAGGCTGACCTCAGTTGGGTTCAGGAGGCTTTGAAGAAGAAGTCCTCCCGAATCACGGCAAGGGACAAGAGCCTTGGAATTCGACTAAGTCAGTCCGACGAAATTGAGAATTCAACGCACGCGGTGGTTCTGTTTGACGAGGAGGCGTTCCTACGAAAATGAGTGCCACCACAGTCTCGGTAAATACCTACACTCATTCGGTCACCTACGTCGTGGACAACGTCCTCAAGAGCTTTAAGGAGATTATTCGCTTAAGCGGGCTGAGTCCAGCAAAAATGGTTGGCGAGTGGGAAAGTATCCAGCGTGCCATGACCACTTGGATTAATTCGGGACATCTCTCCGGCGTGACGCTGGAGGTGTACGACCCCAGTGATAACAAGCTCATAACCCGATGGGATATCGATGTTGTTTACGGATATACAAGCGGCGACGGTAAGTTTTGGACCGATACGGACCAACTAGCCTATGAAATCAAGAAAGCTGGGTGCTGGCCAAGCCTCGCGAGTTACGACATTATTTTGCGAAACAAGAGTGGGCGTCCCGATGTGGCTGGCTGGAGCCCCTGCGAATTCCGCTCTACGGAGGGGCTCGTCAAGAAAAGCTTGGGAACGACCGTGGAGCACAGCGGGCTTGGTGGGAATGCCAGTTACTACCGGAGGAATGGCTGATGCGCACACTTGAAGAAGCCTTCTTGAAATTCAAATCTCGACTTGAACTCGACCCGAAAGAACAACAGAATGCCAGTGAACGGCACACCGAGATTCGCTCGCACTTGAAATCCAAGTTCGCCATCGAAAACGACTTCTTAACCGGTTCATATGCCCGTTGGACGAAAACAAAGCCCCTAAAGGACGTTGACATTTTTTGTCCGCTTGGAGACAAGGAAAAGCACTATCGGGATGAAGCTCCTTCGGTAGTTCTAACTGCCTTTCATGATGCTCTGGTAGAGAAATATGGTGCTTCCAAGGTCAGCAAGCAGCGCCGCTCTTGCACCGTTGATTTCGGTGTTGGGGTAGATGAAGACGACAAGACAGGTTACAAAATTGTGTCTGTCGATGTTGTTCCCGCTTTCAAGGACGGAGAAGCCTATGAGATTCCCGATGCTGATGAAGGCCACTGGATAAAGACGAATCCGAAGATTCACGCCGAAAAGGCGGTGGCCGCTCAGCGAGCTTACAGCGACCAATGGAAGGCTATCGTTCGGATGTTGAAGTATTGGAACAACCATAACGGAAAGCCTATAAAGCCGAGCTTCCTAATTGAGGTCATGTGTCTCGAATGCCTGAGCGGCGGTTTTGGCGGAAGGTGGGACTACGAGATGCAATCCATCTTCGCAACACTTGCAGACCGGATTGACGATGAATGGGCTGACCCCGCTGGTCTTGGACCACCCGTCAGCGACATGCTTGACCAGGCAAAGAGGGACATTGCTCGAGCAGCACTGCAGGCTGCCCAGAAGTCGGCATCAGAGGCAATCCACTTAGCGAGACAAGGCAAGAATTATGAGGCGCAAAAGGCATGGAGAGCACTCTTTGGACCGAGGTTCCCCCACCCGTAGATGGCAAATCAAGTAGCCGCCCGGTTGTCAGGGGACGACTACCAGCACCTGACGAGCTGGCTCCACGTCTTGGAGCTAAAACGCCCCCGCAGGCAGGTTCACTCGGTCTCTGTCGAGGATGAAAGAGCCGGCTCAGCTGATGACGTCACCGTTCGTCATGAACCTGGAAGCTCTCACCGCGACCGTTTCTATCAAATCAAATATCACGTAGACCAAAGGAGCGGATATTCAACCGGCTTACTTACTCATGCTGAAGGGAATTCCACGAGTCTCCTCCAGAAGCTCTTTGCAACATGGAAAAAGCTTCTGGCCGAATCGAGTGGACGGCCGTTTGAGATTCACTTTGTGAGCAACTGGTCTTGGGACGCATCGGACAAGGTGGGAGAGTGCTTCTCGGGGCTTAACAACAAGGTCAAAGAATCATTCTTTGAAGCCGGGCTGAAAAGCGACATCGGCAAGATACGTGAAGCCTGGCGTACCCATGTGAACGCCAGCGAGAAAGATTTTTCTGAGTTCGTTAGAACGCTTCACTTTGACTTGGGCGCGACTTGTTTCGATGAGCGCTTAGAACGCGTTCGCGACCAGATGGAGCACCTTGGCTATAAGTACGACGATGCATCGCTTCTGGTTGCCGTCGGTATTGTCCGCAACTGGATTCAACGCGGTGTCCAGGTCGTTACCCAGGAACTCTTGGACCAGGTTATTGAAGCGCACGGGCTTCAAGCTCCGCCTGAGGTCGACAAATGCGTCACGGTGCTGCTGACAACGGTGAAGAAGCAACGCATCGACATCGTTCCGGACCACATCATCGACTGGCGTGACAAGTTTGAGGGTCCCGATTATGAAAAAGGGCATACGACCCTACCAGGCGTAGATTGGAACACCGATTTGATGCCCGAGCTCTTTGCTCTTGAAGCGCAAATTGCGGAAGAAACTGGATGCCGGTTAGTGAGGGCACGAGGTCTGGCAAGACTATCCGCATGGTTTGGCTTCGGACGTGCCTTTTCTGAAAACGCTCGTTACCTCGTGGAGGTTGACCAGCGGGGTCTCCTGTGGCGAACAGACGCAGAGCCCAGCCCAGACTTCAAGCTCATTGCAACCAACGGCGCCGGTGAACAGTTTGACGGCGACGCCGAGACTCTTGCAGTTGGAATAAGTGTCACCGCAGAAATCGATTCAGCCGTTCGTGAACATTTGAGCTCAACTCATTCGGCGTCAAGGCTTGTGCTCTTAGCCCCGAATCGCGCGTTAGGACACGCATGCATCACATCGGCAGGAGATGCCGTCGCGCTCGCAAGAGAAGCCAAAGAGACAGTCCGACGACTCATCTCCGAGCATCGGGCGAAGACGGTCCTTCTTTTCTATCTTGGACCCCTCAGCGGAGCATGCTTTATGGGGCATCTGTTCAACTCAATGGGTGCCGCAGTCAGAGTGATGGAGTTTCAGGACCCAGGATATTCACCAGCCGTTTTGGTCAGCTAGGCCCTCCAAAGCCCTTCCAAACGTGCGTCACCCACCGTTGAAATCGGGTATCAAATAAAAGTTTGATTCGCAACGCGGAAAAGCCATGCTCGATTTACGCCAAGTGTTTTCGGTGACAGACTTTTTACGCAACCATAAGGAGCTGATTGCTCGGGTGACGGAGACCAAGAAAGCGGTAGTGCTAACGGTGAAAGGAAGGCCCGCGCTCGTGATTCAGGACGCCGAAAGCTACCAGGAGCTCCTCGACCGGCTAGAGAACGCTGAGAGCAAAGAACCATGACGACCCAACAACTAGGCTGGATTACGAACTTCATTTGGGGCATCGCGGACGATGTGCTCCGAGACGTCTACGTTCGGGGTAAGTACCGCGACGTGATTCTCCCGATGGTCGTCATACGCCGCCTCGATGCCGTTCTGGAACCCACCAAAGAAGCCGTCCTCGGCATGAAGAAGAACCTAGACGCGGCCGGCGTTGCGAATCAGGACGCCGCGCTGCGAAAGGAAGCAGGTCAAGCGTTCTTCAACTCGTCGCCATACACGCTTAAAGACCTGAAATCCCGGGCAAAGATTCAGCAGCTCAAAGATGACTTCGAGCTCTATCTCGACGGATTCTCACCGAATGTCCAAGAGATTCTGGACAAATTCAAGTTCAGAAATCAAATTCAGACGCTTGTTGACGCCGACATTCTTGGGGGCCTGATTGAGAAGTTCCTCGACCACAGTATCAACCTCTCACCAGTACCAGTCTTCGATAATGACGGCAACGAGAGACTTCCTGCGCTTGATAACCATGGCATGGGCACCATCTTCGAGGAGCTCATTCGCCGCTTTAATGAAGAGAACAACGAGGAAGCAGGCGAGCACTTCACACCCCGTGATGTGGTGAAGCTCATGGCCGAACTCATCTTCCAGCCTATCGCGCACGACATTCTCGATGGAACCTACACCGTCTATGACGCTGCTTGCGGAACAGGCGGAATGTTGACAGTCGCAGAGGAGCGCTTAAAGGAGCTAGCAGGCAAGCACCGGAAGCAAGTCTCTGTACACCTCTTTGGTCAGGAGGTTCAACCTGAAACATACGCCATCACCAAGGCTGACCTCCTAATCAAAGGCGAAGGAGAAGAGGCGGAGAATTTTGTATACGGCTCCACGCTATCCGCTGACGGTTTCCCTGCTCGCGAGTTTGATTTCATGCTCTCCAATCCACCCTATGGGAAGAGTTGGAAGAATGACCTTGAAAAGATGGGCGGGAAAGCAGACATGAAAGACTCCCGTTTCAGCGTGAACCACCAGGGCGACGACCTCTCTCTAATCACAAGAAGCAGCGATGGCCAGCTCATGTTCCTAGTAAACAAGCTCGCGAAGATGAAAGAGAAAACCGCGCTCGGTAGTCGAATAGCCGAGGTCCATAATGGCAGCTCACTCTTCACAGGCGACGCGGGCCAAGGTGAGAGCAATATCCGACGATGGATTATCGAAAACGACTGGCTGGAAGCTATCATCGCATTGCCACTGAACACGTTCTATAACACTGGCATAGCGACCTATATCTGGGTTCTCACGAACCGAAAGGCGAAGCACCGTCAGGGCAAGGTTCAGCTCATCGATGCCACTTCATGGTCGATGCCTCTTCTAAAGAACCTTGGTAAGAAGAACTGTGAACTCACGGAAGACCATATTCGAAAAATCGTCGATAGCTTCCTTGAGTTCTCGGAGAGCGAATATTCAAGGATTTTCCCTAACGAGGCATTTGGCTTTTGGAAGGTAACCGTCGAGCGTCCACTGAGGCTGGCAGGAGTTGACTCCCAGCGTGCTTACTCCCCGGCCGAGATTCGAAAGCTCAAGGAAGAACGAGCACGCCACGAAGAGGCTCCGCCCATCATACGCAAAATCCATCGACTCGGCAAGGCAGTCGCAAACCCCTTGCACGGCCTGTTTGAAGCCACGATTGATGGGAAGGACTGCATCGTTGAGTACGAGCCAGACTCAGAGCTGAGAGATTCTGAGAACGTGCCGCTCTTGGAGGCAGGCGGTGTTGAGGCGTTCTTTCAAAGAGAAGTGCTGCCATTCGTCTCAGATGCTTGGCTTAACCTAGATAAGAAACAAAAAGGTTACGAAATTTACTTCACAAAGATTTTTTACCACCCTAGACCACAGCGAACTCTCGACATCATATGCAAAGACATTGAAACCCTTGAGAGTCAAACTGAGGGGTTGTTGAGCCAAACGCTCGTATCTGTGGGGGTTTCTTCGTGAACACGTACTTGGAGCCATATCCGACGTATAAGGAGACTCCACTCCCGTGGCTACCAGAAGTTCCGGAGCACTGGACCTTGCTGAGGGTGAAGTACCTGTTCAAGGAACGCACTGAAAAGGGCTACCCAAACGAGCCCCTGCTTGCGGCGACGCAAACTAAGGGCGTCGTCCCTAAGTCGCTCTACGAAAATCGAACGGTAACTGCACAGAAGGACCTTCACCTTCTTAAGTTGGTCTGTCCAGGCGATTTTGTTATTAGCCTTCGCTCATTTGAGGGCGGTATCGAGCTGGCACATTACAGGGGCATTATTAGCCCTGCGTATACGGTGCTTGAGCCAGGGAAGCATGTGTGCATCCCCTATTTCGCCCTTCTGCTCAAGTCTCAAGTATTCATCGATAATCTCACTCTGTTCGTCACCGGAATACGAGAGGGACAGAATATTGAATTCGAGAAATTCAGTAGGTCGTTATTGCCGGTGCCTCCACTTCCTGAGCAGGAGGCCATAGCAAAATATCTGAACTTCAAGTTACATGAACTAGACCAGCTAATTGCGCTCTACAGGCGTTTGGTTGGATTCTCTCGCTCAGCCACTGAGCGCAAGGGCTCGCTTTTATTTGAATATCGCACGCGCCTCATTTCAGACGTCATTACCGGCGCATTGGACGTGCGGCAAGTCTCCATACCCGAAATCAATCTCCCCCTAGAGCCAGAGCAACTCGACGCATCAGAGTTGCTTGATGAACTCGCCGAAGAAGGACAGCCAGAGGTTGCACGATGACAATCGGTCGTATCGAGAGAGTTCACCTGAGGGATGCATGGAAGCACGAAGCACTCGATTTCACACGATGGCTGGAAGGCAACCTGGACCTTGTGGGCGACGTTCTCGGGCTGAACCTCGCTCTCATCGAGCGAGAGCATTCAGCGGGTGACTTCAGCGTTGACTTGGTCGCACAGGATGGAGCCGGGAATCTCGTAGTCATCGAAAACCAGCTGGAGCGCAGCAACCATGACCACCTTGGCAAGGTTATCACTTACGTAGCGATGGTTGGGGCAAAGCGTGCGATTTGGATTGTCGCCGAGCCCCGACCAGAGCATCTCAAAGCGGTCCAGTGGCTCAATGAGGGTGGCACAGCCTCATTTCACTTACTGAAGTTGGAAGCAATCCGAATCGGTGACTCGGCCCCAGCCCCGTTGTTCACAGTTATCACAGGCCCAAGCGAGGCCATCTCTGAAGCCGGGAGAATCAAACGAGACCAGGAGACGTCCAGCAACAGATACGTCAAATTCTGGCAAGCCCTTCTCGAAATGGCCCGCACGAGGACGCAGCTTCACAAGAACATCTCTCCGGGCACGAGCAACTGGATAAGCACGTCCGCCGACCTACCCCAGTGCTTCGGCCTTGGCTATGTTTTGGCCAGAGGGAAGGGGCGAGTCGAGCTCTACATCGACGACGCAAAGAGAGGCAAGAACTACACCGAGGCGGTCTTCCACGCAATCGAAGCCAATAAGCAGGCCATCGAATCAGAGTTCGGTGCCCCGCTCAGTTGGGAAGAGCTCTCCGATGGAAGGGCTTGCCGAATTTGTCAAAGGCTTGAGGCAGCGGTCAATCTTGACGACGAAACAACTTGGCCAGGCTTCATCGACCAGATGATTGGGGCGATGATTCGATTGGACAAAGCCGTTCGCCCCTACCTTTCCGGGGCAATCCGAGAGGCCGACGAGCTGATGTTGAAGTTGGCAGTGGAGGAAGAGCCCGATGAGCACTGATACAAGCGAGAAGGGCCTTGAGCTGCTCATCGTCCGATTTCTCACGGGACTCACGGACGAACAAATCCTGAGAACGCCACTCCCAGGTGTCGCTGAAACACCGTCAGGTTATGCAGGTGTAGGCTATCTTCTGGGCCGCTCCCAGGACTTCGACCGAGACCACGCCATCGACGCCCCCCACCTTCTGAAGTTCATTCAGGAAACCCAGCCTAAGGCGTTCGAGCAACTCGGGCTCGGCACTGAAGGCCCAAGCCGACTCCAGTTCCTCAATCGGTTGCAGGGTGAAATCGCGAAGAGAGGGATTGTAGACGTCCTCCGAAAGGGAGTCGCTCACGGTCCGGCAAAGGTCGAGCTTTTCTATGGCACGCCTTCTCCGGGCAACCAGAAAGCGATGGAACGGTGGAAAGCGAACCTTTTCAGCATCACCAGGCAGCTTCAGTACAGCAAGGACAACACCCAGCTCGCGCTCGATTTGGCGCTCTTCATCAATGGCCTTCCGATAGCCACATTCGAGCTCAAGAACAAGCTGACAAAACAAAGCGTCGACGACGCCGTCCGCCAATACAAGCGCGACCGAGATTCGCGCGAACTCCTCTTCCAGTTCGGACGGTGCCTCGTTCACTTTGCGGTGGACGACCAGCAGGTCATGTTCTGCACGAAGCTTGGAGGCAAAGACTCCTGGTTCCTTCCGTTCAACAAGGGATGGAACGATGGGGCCGGAAACCCGCCCAATCCGGATGGAATGAAGACCGACTATCTTTGGCGTGAGGTACTGACCCGAGAAGGGCTCACAGAACTCCTGGAGAATTACGCGCAGCTCGTCGAAACCAAGGACGACAAGACCGGGAAGAAGAAGCAGAGCCTCATCTTCCCGCGCTATCACCAGCGCGACGTGGTCCGCAAGCTCTTGGCCCACGCCCGAGTTAACGGCCCAGGTCATCGGTATCTGATTCAACACTCGGCCGGGAGCGGCAAGTCCAACTCTATCGCTTGGCTTGCCCACCAGCTCGTCGGCCTCGAAGAGGGCTCGACCCCCATCTATGACTCCGTCATCATCGTCACGGACCGTGTCCTTTTGGACAAACAGATTCGAGACACCATCAAACAGTTCGCCCAGGTCGGGAGCATCGTCGGCCACGCCGAGCGCTCCGGACAGCTTAAGGATTTTCTCAAGAGCGGCAAGAAAATCATCATCACAACTGTCCAGAAATTCCCGTTCGTGCTTGCTGACATCGGAGACGAGCACCGCAACAGCAAGTTCGCCATCCTCATCGACGAGGCGCACTCCAGTCAGGGCGGCCGCACCGCGGCGAAGATGAACATCGCTCTATCCGAGGCAGGAGCCGACGAAGAGGACGAGGACATCGAGGACGAAATCAACCGGCTCATGGAAGCCCGGAAGATGCTTCCCAACGCAAGCTACTTCGCGTTCACCGCAACGCCCAAAAACAAGACGCTCGAAGTATTTGGCGAGCCCGACCCGCAGTCAGACGGGACAGTAAAACATCGACCGTTCCATAGCTACACGATGAAGCAAGCCATCCAGGAGGGCTTCATTCTCGACGTGCTCGCAAACTACACGCCATATCAGAGCTACTACAACCTCGTCAAGACCATCGAGGACGACCCCGAGTTCGACAACAAGAAAGCGCAGCGGAAGCTTAAAGCGTATGTCGAGGGCCACCCTCACGCTATCCGTCAAAAGGCGGAAATCATGGTGGACCACTTCCACGACCAGGTCATGGCCAAGCAGAAAATCGGCGGCCAGGCGCGAGCCATGGTGGTCACCGGCAGCATCATGCGGGCCATCCAGTATTTCCATGCTTTCGAGGCTTATTTAGCCGAGCGAAAGAGCCCATTCCGAGCCATCGTCGCGTTCTCCGGAGAGCACGAATACGGTGGAGCCAAGGTCACCGAGGCCACGATGAACGGCTTTTCAAGCTCCAAGATTGCCGACAACATTCAGGAAGACCCCTATCGGTTCCTGATTTGCGCCGACAAGTTCCAGACCGGCTACGACGAGCCGCTCCTTCACTCGATGTACGTTGACAAACCCCTCTCGGGCATCAAGGCGGTCCAAACACTTTCGCGGCTGAACCGGGCTCATCCGAAGAAGCACGACACCTTTGTGCTCGACTTTATGAATGACGCCGATGGAATCCAGCTCTCCTTTGAGCCCTTCTATCGAACGACGATTCTGAGTCGGGAGACAGACCCCAACAAGCTTCATGACCTGAAGGCCGACCTCGACGGCTACCAGGTTTACGACGATGCCTCAATCGACGGCCTCGTGGAGCTGTATCTTGGCGCTGCCGAGCGTGACAAGCTTGAGCCGATTCTCGAAGCCTGCGTCGCCACCTACGTCACGAATCTTGACGAAGACCAGCAAGTCGATTTCAAGGGCAAAGGGAAAGCGTTCGTACGCGCCTATGGGTTCCTTGCTTCGATTCTTCCGTATTCCAACGCGAGCTGGGAAAAACTCAGCGTGTTCCTGAATTTCTTGGTGCCTAAGCTGCCAGCACCGAAAGAGCAGGACCTTGCTAAAGGAATTCTTGAGAGCCTCGACATGGACAGCTACCGAGTTGAGGCTCGCTCGACGATTGCTATCGCCCTTGCGGATGAGGACAAGGAAATCGAGCCGGTTCCCGCCACAGGGGGAGGCAAGCTTCCAGAACCGGAGCTTGACCACCTCAGCAATATCATTCGCACGTTCAACGAGCAGTTCGGAAATATCGAATGGAACGACTTGGACAAGATTCGGGACGTCATCGCGACCGAGATTCCCGCGAAGGTTGCAGCCGACACAGCGTACCAAAACGCGATGAAGAACTCCGACAAGCAGAACGCCCGCATCGAGCACGACAAGGCGTTACAGCGGGTTATTGTCGAGCTCCTATCCGATCACACGGAGCTTTTCAAGCAGTTCTCGGATAATCCGTCGTTCCGGAAGTGGCTCGGAGACAACAATTTCAACGCGACCTATAACGACTCGCCTAGTTGATGGAAATTTCCTTGGTGTTCGGACGTCCGAACACTTCTCGAAAGCACAGCGGACGCCATCTTGGTCTAGTTTTTACTGCTTATTTGCTGGACATTGTTGGTCCCGATCATGGCATAATTGAATCATGAGCACGCTGCAATCGAAGGAGCATCCTAGACGCAGTGCGACTGAACTCGCATTGCGCCAGGCAAAGTTGTCTCCGAGTTCCTTGCTCAGAGCGGAGGACATCAAAGGGACCACGCCCGCGGCTGCCACCAAAGCACTTGCACGGCTGGCCAAGCAAGGGGTTCTCACTCGCGTTGGGAAGGGGCTTTACTTCGCGCCGAAGGAAACGCTGATCGGACAGAGCAGGCCATCCGAGTTCGACCTTGCTCGAAAGACCCTGGAAGGCAAGACCAGGCCCAGAGGAGCAACCGCGGCCAACATTCTTGGGCTCAGCACTCAGGTCTCTGCGCGGCCCCAGGTCGTCGTATTCGCAAACAACTTTCCGAAGCACACAGGCTCAGCGAAGATCCAAATTCGACGCGGTTCAAGGCCACACAACTTGCCGGAGCTCGAAGGAGCACTGATTGAGTTTGTGAGGGAGCGCGGATCCTATGCCGAGACCGAGCCGCTGGAATCCTACGAGCGGCTTCGACGGTTGCTCAAGAACATGAGCCAAGGCAACCTGCGCGAGCTACGGGAGGTGGCACAAGGGGAACCGCCAAGGGTTCGGGCAATCTTAGGAGCTCTGTTCTCTTATTCGGGGCTAGCGAAGAGCCTATGGGAACCATTAAAGGAGTCCTTGAACCCGCTCACACGGTTTGACTTCGGACATTTTGCTGAGCTCCCAAACGCACGGGAATGGCAGGCCAAATGAGCTACTTGTTTCAGGAGGAGTACTTCCGAGGCATCGTCAATACATCCACAACCGACAACCGCATCGGCAACCCTGCTATCGTCGAGAAGGACTACTATGTCACCGAAGCTCTCAGGCTGATCTGCCAAGACTTTGGTGACGTGGTCATATTCAAGGGTGGAACCAGCCTTTCAAAGGGGTGGAATCTGATTGACCGGTTTTCTGAGGACATCGACCTCTACGTAAAGCCTCTGGATTCAGAGGCCGAGACCCTTGAACGGTTCCAGCATATTGCCGACCGAGTGGCCTCATTCCCAGGTTTTACAAAGAGATCAGGAAAGAGTGATAAGGGTTCCTCCTCCTGGACCGAAGAGTTCTTCTACGAGAGTCAGGTGGATGCCATCGGGGGCATCCGTCCTGTTGTTCTATTGGAAGCCGGCATTCAAAGTGCGGACCAACCCACAGAAACCCGGAACCTGATTTCCATCATAGCGGACTCCCTTGACCTATGGGAAACCGAGACTGGGACTGAGGATCGTGAACCGTTTCCAATGCAGCTCCTCCATTTCCGCAGAACATTCGTCGAAAAGCTATTCACGCTTC
>Ga0164295_10000378_pt1 | contig 38235 bp, 24 predicted proteins | sample GEODES006metaG_FD_111798 | JGI IMG/M metagenome (GOLD analysis project Ga0164295, IMG submission 111798) | Oligotrophic lake water microbial communities from Sparkling Lake, Wisconsin, USA - GEODES006 metaG | ecosystem: Environmental > Aquatic > Freshwater > Lake | place: USA: Sparkling Lake... | reverse complement strand
GTCGTCGACGCGGGCCCCCGCCACGACGCGATGCTCGGCCAACAGCGCGCTGCCGAGGTGCTGGAGGAGTTCGCGGGCCGCCCGTCCGCCGCGTCCCCAATGATCGAGGTTTACGGCAAACGGCTCGATCCGCTCAAACTGTTTCTCGATATTTTTTTCATGATGCGCCAGCGACACGCTCTTGGCCATCACATCGGCTACCACCTGCAGCTTTTCCAGCGAAGCATCGGCCAGCACCAAAGCGCTGCCATCAATCGCCTCCTTGGCCGCCGGCTCAACGCGAAGTTCGAGCGACTCTGTTTCGCGATCTGCCGGGGCAAAGGGCTGCCTCAGCTGCGGGCCGATCTGACGAAGATACTCGGCTATAGCCGCCGGAGTGGCTGCGAAAAAGACCACCGCACCATACCGAAAGAGCACCGCCACGCCCGCCCCGCTGCCAGCCACCGTGCCCGGAGCCGCCCCCGTCAGATCGACCACCAGCGGTGCCCCGCCGGCACGCTCGGTCGCTCCCAATGCCGTCAGATCGATGCCGGTGCTCAAGAGCACCGCTTGCGCCTGAAACCGGCCGCTGGCCACCGGGGGCCCGAAGCGGGGCGGGGAAGTTGCGGCGGGAGAATGATCCATGATGTGCCCCCATCTCCAGCCAAGTGTCCTGCCTGCATGAGTCGATTGCTGCGGCCGCACATCCGCACCGCAGCGCCCCACTGGCCCTTGCAGCATACGCTTGCGTGCGGGGGGTGGTTCACGGGCGGGGAGCCGCCACTTTTTTTCTCTGCTTTTTTCTCTGCTTTTTTCTCTGGGAGTAGCCATCATGTCTTCCATCGATCGCGCCGATCCAGTGATTCTGGGCCATTTTTTGTCCGAGCACCGCGAACTCTTCGGCCAGATGCAGGCGGTGAGGGCGGCCTATGCGGCGGAAGGCCCCCCCACCCGCGACAGCGTGGCAGAGATTGTCAACACCCTGCGCAGTCTGCGAGAACACCTGCGCAGCCATTTCGCGCAGGAAGAGCAGGGGGGCTTTATGGAGGAGTCGATCGCGAGGATGCCGCGACTGGCGGCGCAGGCGACCGCGATTCTCAGCCAGCATCCGGTGCTTCTGGTGCAGCTCGACAGCCTGATCGATTCGACGCTCTCTGGGGGCCTGACTCAGGTTGCCTGGGTGGCTCATAAAGAACAGTTTGCCGGATTTGCGGCGCAGATGCAGGCGCACGAGCGGAGCGAAAACGCTGTTCTTCAGGATGGCTACAACGAGGATCTCGGCCTCGTCGACTGAGCCGGAGCCGGCAGGCTCAGCCAAACACGACAGTGCGGCCGCCGTGAATGAAAACGCGCTCTTCCAGCACCAGCCGCACCGCTTTGGCCAGTACCAGCTTTTCCACATCGCGGCCGGCCTGCGCCATGCGCTCCGGCGTGTGGGAATGATCCACAGCGATCACATCCTGCGCGATGATCGGCCCGGCATCGAGTTCGGCGGTGACGAAGTGGGCCGTCGCCCCAATCAGCTTGACTCCGCGATCAAACGCCTGCCTGTAAGGACTCGCTCCGGCGAAGGCCGGCAGGAACGAATGATGGATGTTGATGATCCGCTGCGGATAGTGGGCGATGAATTCCTCTGACAGCACCCGCATGTAGCGGGCCAGCACCACCACCTGCGGCGCGTGGCGATCGATGGCCCGCAAGAAAAAAGCCTCGTGATCGGCGCGCGACACCCCCTCGTGTGGCACATGGTGAAACGGCACGCCAAACCGCTCCACCAGCCCCCGCAGGTCGTCGTGATTGCTCACCACTGCCTGAATGCGGCCGGGGAGTTCGCCACAGGCGTCAAGCAGGAGCAGTTCGCCAAGGCAATGCGGCTCGCGGGTGGCACAGACCACGATCGGCTGCGGCTCCCCCCGCACCACCCGCACCCGCGCCCCCTCCAGCGCCCGCAGCAGTTCCGCCTGCAGAGCCGCCACCGCCACCTCTCCGGCGACGCTCGTCACCTCGGCGCGGAAGAAGAAGTGGCGGGAGGCAGTGTCGACGAATTCGTGGTTGGCTTCGATGTTGAGCCGATGGGCCGCGAGAACGCCGGTGATCCGGTGGATCAGCCCGACCCTATCAGGGGAATCGACCAGCACGATTTCGCGGGGGCTGGTGGCTGCCATCACGTGATTCCACCCCATTGCTGCCGACCAACGCCAGTCGGCGCCGGCACCCAGGCGAGCACCACCTCTTCCACCGACACGTCGGTCTTCTTGGCCGGGATCTCCAGCGGCTCAAGCACCAACCGCTCGGGATGGCACTCCAGCCGGATCCGCTCGAGTTCGTCGGCGATCTCTGTCTCCAGGATCTGCCGCTTTTCCTCAAGACTCGACAGACTCTCCTCGGCGTGGACGACATCGGCCTGCTGGCGGGCGGCCCGGCTGGCCGAACGCATCGATGTGGCTGCCCGGCCGACACTGGTGGAAGTCGCGACTTTCCGTCCCAACACAGCCGAGAGCACCGCCGTACCGATCGAGACATAGGTCTGCAGCGACTTATTCTTGGCCTCCGCCTTTTCCTTCTCCACCTTCTGCCGGGCCCGGTCGATCCGCTCGGAAAGGGTTGCCAGCTTGGCGGCACTCCGCTCCCGCACCTTGTCGATCTGCCCATCGCGCCATTCCTTCGTGCGCTGGCCGATCCGCACCCGAAACTCCCCTTCCGTTTCGCCTGGCCGCGACACCGCATCGAGCGCCTCCACCCGGAAGACGGTGATCTTCGCCGTGCGCGCCAGATGGCCCTTGAGCGCCGTGGCCAGCGCCGCATAACCCTTGGGTCCGGCGAGGCCTGCCGGCAGACTGGCAAACGAGCCGACACGCGGCGCGATCTCCAGTTCCGGGATCTCGGCAAACTGCTTGCACATCTCCCACGCCGATTCCCCCAGCTGTTCGCTCGCCGGAGCCAGACAGACGATCTCCCGATCGACATCGACGCGGGCCGCGGCCTTCGTAAACCGCACCCGAGCCCGCCCTAAAATCGCCGGCTGATAGACCACTTCCCCGCCGGGCGGCAGCGGCCCCTCCGGCGCCACAAACACTTCGCGGACCGCCGGAGGCAAGAGCGGCCGCGCCCCGCCAGCACTGCGCCCGGCTGCCGGGGCGGACGTTCCCGCACCACCGGCGGCCGCTGTCCCAGAGGGTGAGACGGCCCGCCCTGCCGGCCGGGCGCTCTCCAGCCGGCGAATCTCCTCGCGGAGCAGCGGCCCCCTCAGATACGACATCGTCCAGCGCGACTGAAACAAGATCTCCTCGTCGTCATGCACCGAATGGAGCAGGAATGTCCGCTGCTCCAGACCCGAGAGCAGCTTGTCGAGCCGAGACCTATCGAAACCGCGCCCCGACGACGATGCCGCACCCTCCAAGCCATCGAGCACGCGGGCCTTGTCACGGGCTGTCTGCAATCGCCCCAGAAACCAGGTGCCGGCGTTGGAAAGGCCCTTGTAGTCGAGGTCGACTGGATTCTGTGTCGCCAGCACAACGCCAAGGCCAAAGGCCCGTGCCTGCTTGAGGAGCGTGAGCAGCGGCGTCTTGCTTGGCGGATTGGCTGTGGGGGGGAGGTAGCCAAACACCTCATCCATGAGGAACAGCGCCTTCAGCGACGAGGTGCCCCCCTGCGACCGCATCCAGGCGACTGTTTGTCCGGCCAGCAGCGTGACGAAGGCCATGCGCTGGGCATCTCCCAGATGCGCGATCGAGACCACGCTCACCCGCGGCTTCCCCTCCGGCGTCCAGAGCAGGCGCCCCACATCGAGCGGCTCTCCCTCGAGCCAGGCATCAAAGCCTGGCGCGGCGGCGACTGTGTTGAGCCGGCCAGCGAGCTGAAAGCGATCGGCGGCCGGATAGAAATTTTCCAGTTCCAGAAAGCCAACGCGCTCGATCGGCGGCGCGGGGATCGCGCGTACGAGCGTGCCGAAATCGACATTCTGTCCGCTGCGCCAGAGGGCATCGACGATGGTCGATACCAGCACATGCTCGCGGCTGCGTCCCGGCTCGGCGTCGATGCCCGCCAGCGCCAGAATTCCGGAGACGAGCGATTCGATCCGCTCCCGGCGGGCCTCGGGATCGACGAGATCCCCTTCCTCAGGCGCCTCCAGGCTCTCAAGCATCGCCAGCGGCCGACCGCTGGTGCTGCCGGGGGTATAGACAGCCATATCAACACTGTCGCGCAGCCGGCGGATCCGCTCCGCCGACTGGCCGCTGGCAGCCAGACCATCGCTCCATTTGCGGGCCGTACGGGCAGCAAGCTCGTCCAGCGTGATCCCCTCCCGTTTGGCAGCATCGGCCTCCAGCCAGGGGAGGAAATCGGCTGGCGCCAGATTGGGAAACGAGAGCAGCACGTTGGCCAGATCTCCCTTGGGATCGATCACCAGCGTCGGAATGCCATCGAGGGCCGCCTCTTCAATGAGGTCGATCAGCAGCCCGGTTTTGCCGCTGCCGGTCATGCCGACGCAAACGCAATGCGTGGTGAAGCGCCGGGCATCGACCATCAAGGGCTCGCGGCCGGCGCGGCCTGTCTCGGGATCGACTTTCCGACCAAGGTAGAAGACGCCGAGCCCCTCGATATCGATTCTCGCATCGGCGCCTGTGTGGGAGTCAGAAGCGGACCGGATTTCGTCTGGGCCTGCCATGGCTATTCCCCGCGAGGGGGCTCTCAGGATGGACTGGTGAAGCCCCTATCGTACGGCGCAGCAACCGTTTGGTTCCACACCGGAAGGGCGGTTCGTCCCCCGCCGGCCTGCCCGAAAGGCCCTGCGACTGAGGCGATTCAGAGGGGGGCTGGAGGTGGTTCGGCATGGCCGTGGCCATCCGCCTGCACCGGAACCCCCAGCAGATGGCCCGCCGCCCGGTCGAGCACCCGCACCAAGGGTGCCGGGTTGATCCCCAGCCCAAAGAGCGTGGCCAGCAGCACCGTCAGCGCCAGCCGTTCGCGGGGCAGAATCTGATGCCGCGGGCCGTTGACCGCCTCCGGACCACCGAAGATCATGAACCAGGCACGCATCACGGCGATGCCGGAGAGCACTGTCGCTGCAATCACCAGCAATCCTGCATGCAGCTGCTCATCCAGACTGCCCGAGACGATCAGATCGTCGGCCACGAACGAGAGCGTGCCAGGCAGGCCGATGCAGGCCAGCCCAAACAGGAGAAAGAAAGCCGCCAGCATCGGGGAATCGCGAAACCGCCCCTGATGCGTCTCCAGTGATAGTGGGCCGGCCCGGCTCTCCAAGGCCCAGGCCACCAGCCCGATGCCGGTCAGCGCCAGGCCGCTGGAGATCCAGACACAAAACGCCCCGCTGAGCTCCATCGGCAGTTTGCCCGATAGGCCGGCGAGCACCAGCGCCGACTGGCTCATCGCCAACATGCCGATCAATCCGCGCAGCTCCCGCTGCACCAGCGCCAAAGCAGCACCATACACCGCCGTCACCAGCGCCAATTGCGAGAGCACCATCAGCTCCACCGCCACCCCTTGGCCGTGATCGGCATGACCGATGAGCAGACGCACCGCGAGGTAGGAGGCCACCTGCGGCATCGTGGCCACCAGCGCGGTCGACATCGGCGCCGCAGAGAAAAGTGCTGGATACCAGGAGTGGACCGGGATAATGCCCTTACGCAGCAGCACCGCCGCCGCCACGAGCCAGCCCCCCGTCGCCCCAACCATGCCGCAGTCCTTTTCCCAGGGGGGATCGCACAGCATGAGCAGGGTTCCCGCCGTCAGGCAGGCCAGCGCCGGCACCATCGCGAGGACAAGGATGCGGGCCGTCGGACTCCCTCCGGGCGTGCTGCTGACCGACCACCAGGTGGGCAGCACAGTGACGATCGACAGCGCCACCAACACCAAAGGATGGGCCGTCGAGAACAGGGCCAGCGTAGCTCCCACTCCGGCCAGCGTGCGAGCTGTGGCGGGAGCGTCCAGAAACCGTTTGGGGGCCACAATCACAATGGCCAGCCCCACCAGCGCCATATAGGGGAGCAAAACCGCCGTGACGCCATCGATGTCGATGAACGCCCCACCCCCCATCCGATCGCCACATTCCACCGGCACGCCGCGGCCGTTATGCCACTGCCAGGCCACCGTCAGGCTGGCCAGGAGCGATAGAGACATCGCCACCACTGCCCCCGTGCGCGGGCTGCGGCTGGAAAGTCCGCTGGCCATCCAGCCGGCAGCAGCCAGTGGCGCCAGCACCGCGATGCCGAGCATCACCAGAAGCAGATCCTGCGGGGCTGTGAGGTTCACTCCTCACCCCCACTCTGAGCCTTGGATCGCATCCTGCGGCCAAACATCGGCGGGCCTCCCACCCGCAGAGCGGGCTTTTCACCCCCCAGCCACGCCGTCCACGCCTGTTCAGCCGTCGCGATCCGTTGCAACAGTCGCCAGATCGGGCCCACGATCAACCGCATCACAGCCATCTCCTCAAATCCCCGCTCAAGCGACACCCGATAGAGCCAAGCCTGAGCTGCCGGGGGTAGGTTGTCGCGCAGCCACGATTTCCCTCCCCCCGGATGGCCGCCGAGCGCGGCCTCGAGTTCATGCCGGTCGTGGAGCGCCGAGGGGGAGCGCAGGATCTGCAGGCTGCGCAGGATTGCGTGGCTGACAATGTGCACCAGCGCCACGACCCGTAAGCCAAGCCCGATCTCCGCAAAGATGATCCCCGCCTGCGTCATCGAGGCATAGGCCAGCATGCTCTTGAGATCGGTCTGCACGCGGCCTACGGCGGCCGCATGCACCGCGGTGCCAACACCGATCACGACCAGCAGCAGGCGGGCCATGGGGGCGGCTTCGAGGAGCGATTCGCAGCGCAGCAGCACATAGGCGCCGGCATGGATCGACAGCGCGCCATAGAAGATGGCGCTCGACGGGGTGGGGCCTTCCATCGCCATCGGCAGCCAGTTGGAGAAGGGCACCTGAGCACTCTTTCCCATGGCGGCAAACACCAACAGCAGGCTGATGACAGTGGCTGTGGTGGCCGGCACGAGGCAGTGGCCGTTGGGCCAGGCTCCGCTGAACAGCCGCTCAAAATCGCCCGATCCCACCGCCCGATGCACCATCACGCCCGCTGTCAGCAGCCCGACGTCGCAGATCCGGTAGGTGATGAAGGCCCGCACCGCCGCCTTGGCCGCATTCGTGCGATCCTGGAAGAACCCAATCAGCAGAGTCGAGGAGATGCCGAGGAATTCCCACCCGGCAAACAGCACGTCGATGCTGCCGGCCAGCACCATCAGGTTCATGCCGGTGCCGAACAGGGCCAGCAGGAGGAAGAAGCGGGTAAAGCCGGGCTCGCGATGGAGATACTTGCCGGCAAAGGCATTGACCAGCGCGCACAGGCCGGTCGAAAAGCAGACGTAAGGCACCGACAGACCATCGGCCACCAGATCGATTGTGGCCTCGTGGTGGCCCACGGAAAACCAGGTCCCCAGATGCACAGCCTCCGGGGCAAAGCCCCGCAGCGACAGCACGCACAGCGTGGCCAGACCGGCCAGCAGACCGATCGAGAATCCCGCCCCGACCAACCAGGTGGTCAGCCGCTCCGACAGGTGCCGCCCCAGCACGGCCGGCACCCCAATGGCCACCAACGTCGCCGCCGGGGCAGCCAACTGCGTGACCACCAGCAGCGACACCGCGTCGTGGGTGGTGGGGAGCTCCAGAGCCGACTGACCGAGGGCGGTGACATCGAGCAGGTTCATGCTGATCCTCCGGCCGTTTTCCATCCCGCCAGCACGTGCGCCGGGGGCAGGTTGCCGCGATGGCCGCCATACCACTGCGGGGAGGATTGCACGGTGGCAATCTGGCTGACCTCCGGTCTGTAGGGGACAAACGCCCCGTTCTCAAACACGCTCAGCCCGCTCCCCTGCGGGTCCCAGGCGGCCAGTTGAACCCAGCGATTGACCACCATCTGCTCCACTCCGGGCAGCCGCTTGGCCGCCTCAAGAATCCGTTGGGGCGGGGCATCGATCACAATCAACAAGCGCACCGGCTCGTGGATTTCGACGGTCTGCCAGGGGAGTCCCGTCCGCAGGTCGCTGGCGTGCCCGTCCATCACGCCGATCAGTCCGGTGATGTTGTGGGGCAATTTCGTGCCGCATCCATAGCCCAGCGGATCAAGACGGGAGAAGAGGTAGGCCAGATTAATCCCCGAACCAACGGGGCCGACGGCGGCCAGCGTGCGGGTGAGGATCGCCCCATCCTCATCGTGGGTCGGATCGTACGACACGAGAAAGGCCCGGCGGTCGAGGTACAGCCCGCGGGTTCGTTCCCGCCGGCCGATGATGCACAGCGCGTTGGTCGCATGCCCCAACTCCGGCCGCACCTGAGCCAGATCGCTCGAGCGGCCCTCGACCATCCGCACCGCGTCGGCGGGCGTGACATCCAGCGGCACCGAATCGAACCGTCTGCAGCGTTCCTGCGCATCGGTCGCCCGGGCGCGACCGAAGGCGGCGACGAGCATGTCGAAATCGGGGTGATGGCTCGCCGGCAGCCGCTCCTTGTCGAAAAACACCACGCTGTTGGCGCAGGTGTCCTGCATGCACCCCAGAAAAACGGTGGTCGGGGGGATCGGTAATCCCTCCTCTGCCAAGAGGCTCCGTACGCGAGCATCGTTAGCCATCATGGCGAAGGCCCGCGCATTCGGCCCGCCCTTCCCGCCGCCGCAGGCGCCGCAGTCATAGGCACTTTCGTGAGGATTGTTGAGGCTCGAAGAGCCATGGCCGACGACCGCGATGAGGCGGGAAAAACCACTCAGCAGACCGATGTCTTCCAGCACCCGGCGCACGATTCCCGCCATCTCCAACACGTCAAAACCGACGAGCGTCCCATCGGGAAACTGTTCGTTGTCTTTCCGTTCAAGACTGAGGTAGGTCGGCACCCGTTCGCTGGCGATCTCAGCCGCCTTGCGGGCCACCTGGGCAGTCAGGCCTGGAAAGGCCACCCGCGCCACCAGCGGCACCGCGGCCAACGCCCCGCCGACGGCTGTCAACAGGCCCCCGCGAAAGAGCGTGCGACTGCCACTGGACATGCTCCCGGTCAACTGCCCCACCCGCCGTCGCACTGCCTGCCGCATGCGGTGGTTGGCAGTGGCCCCATCTTCCGGCACCTCCACCACAGTGTGCAGGGGCTTGATCACGATCGGACACAGCGGCGTGGCGTGCCAGTCATCCACCCCCTGGTAGTACATCGGCACCGCAAAAAACCCGGCCGTGCCGAAGGTTTGATAGCCCGCGTCCAGCTCCTCAAAATGCCTGCGAAACGACTCGCAGCGCTCATCGATGCAGAAGATGGCCTGCAAGCGCGGCGCGGGCGAACGATCGGCGGGCACGCTGGCGTGGCAGGCGAGGGCATCCAGAATCTCGATGCGGTACCGCCGCTCGTAGGCCAGATGAAACAGCCGGCGCCGGGCCACATCGTCAAACGACTGGATCGCGCGCTCGAAGCGGAGGATGTCGTTCTCTTCGAGCGCCCGCATGTCGTGCGCCGAAAGCCCGACCAACCGCGCCACCTGACAGACGAGAAAAGCGCGGGCCACACTGCCCGGGCCGGGAAGGCGGGGATGCCGGTCCCGTAACTCCGTCCACAGCCCTGCCAGATCCTGGGGATGCCCAAACCGGGGAGCACACCATTGGGCCGCCACCCGATCGAGCAGCAGTCGCAGCGCCAAAAAATCTTGCAGGGTGGCAGGAACGGCCTCAAACGGCGCCCTGTCGGGTCGCTGCTGGAACTGCTGCACCATGCCGGCCCAGCCCCGCAGCGCCAACAGCGAGCGCATGATCAGCGCATCGTGATGCTGCGGCGGAACCCCGCTGCGGTCGAGCTCCTCCCGAATCACAGCGCTGCTCGGCCGACCACGAACGGCCCGCAGAGCGGCAGGCAGGGCTGCATTCCAGGGTTCCGTGGGGCCAAACGGGACCGAATAGATATCAGCAACGGCGGCCAGCAGCCCCCGCTCCCGTCCCGGCATCGGCCAGGCGGCAACCCCCTGATCGAGAAAGGCACCGCACATGCGGATCAAGAGCGGGTGGACGAGGGCATCGGTGTTGAGCCTGGGATCGATGGCGAGGATCAGGTCTTTGAGCCGCACCGGCGGCTGGGCATAGGCCACCAGACTGCGCGTGAGCGTGACGCATTCCAGACAGGCGTGCCACAGATCGGCACCCTCTGCCTCGTCTCCGGCGCCCCCCTCAGAGAGCGTCCACCGCACGGCGACATCCGACTCCTGCCGCACCGCATGTTGCATCAGAGCCAGCTGCAGCGTCCGCACCGTCACCCGCCCGCCCGCCAGCGTCTCGCCCCCCCCATCCCCCAGTTCGTCGTCGAGAACCGCCTCCACATCTGCCACGCGGATCCGCCCCCGGGCCAGTTCCTCCCGGTAGAGCGACTCTGGCAAGAATGGCTCCGTGCCGTAGACCCGCGCAGCCTTCACCACCGCCGATTCAAACAGCTCCCCCTCAAATCCCTGCAGAATGTTTTGGGCGACAAAGACGCCGATGGGGCCCTGCGTGGGGAGGTAGACCGCAGCGCGGGCGATCGCCTGCTCGATGGCACGATCGCGATCGTCTGGGAGGCTATTGCCTGCAGAGGCGGTGGGATGGTGAAGATTGCTGGGCATCGAGTCGCCGGAGGACGGATGAGGCGGGCCACGGCCACCTTGGGGAGTTGGCACAAGTATCCCATAAACGGGCTGGGAAAGCGCCGCCGATCCCAGGCACCAGGGACTTGCAATCCGGCAAGAAACGTCGCTCCAATACCTCCCGCGCCGACGGCAGCCTGTCAGCCCGCAGGCTATGCAGGATGTGGTTTTGGTACCATCTGCGTATCGCCCCCCTGCTTGCGAGGAGCCTGCTCCGTGGACACTCCGACGCCTCCCAACCCCCGCGGTGTGACGGTTCTACTCGTCGACGACCAGCCGATCATCGGCGAGGCAGTGCGCCGCATGCTCACCGGTGAGGTGGATATCGAGTTCCACTACTGCCGCGATGGGGCCGAAGCGATCGCCAAGGCGACCGACGTGAATCCCACCGTGATTCTGCAGGATGTGGTGATGCCCGACGTTGACGGCATGGAACTGTTGCGGCGATTCCGCGCCGACCCGCGGTTTCAGGATGTTCCGATCGTGATGCTCTCGACCAAGGAAGAGGCTGCCGTCAAGGCGGAATCGTTCGCCCGAGGAGCCAACGATTACCTTGTAAAGCTGCCCGACCGGCTGGAATTGCTGGCCCGGCTTCGCCACTATTCCCGGGGCTTTATCGCCCTGCAGGAGCGCAACGAGGCGTTTGAATCGCTGCGGGCGAGTCGGCAGGTTTTGGCCAACGATCTCTCCACCGCTTCGCAGTATGTGCGTTCGCTGCTCCCGCCTCCCCAGCAGATCGGATCGCTGCGGGCCGATTGGCGATTCATCCCCTCGGCCGATCTCGGCGGCGATGCCTTTGGCTACCACTCCCTCGACGCCGACCATGCGGCGATCTACCTGCTCGATGTTTGCGGCCACGGCGTGGGGGCGGCGCTTTTGAGCGTTTCGGCCCTGAATTCGATCCGCAGCGAATCCCTTCCCCACACCGACTTCCACGACCCTGGGGCGGTGCTCGCTGCCCTGAACAAGGCGTTTCCTATGGAACGCCAAAACGACATGTTTTTCACCGTCTGGTACGGAGTTTACAACTCGGTCCGCCACACGATCCGCTGGGCTGGCGGCGGCCACCCCCCGGCTCTGCTCCTCTCTCCCGACCAGCCGCCGCAGCCGACCCTTCTCGAATCCGACGGGCCCCTCATCGGGGCTGTCGACGAGGTGGCCTATGGCTCCCGCGAGGTGCCTGTTCCGCCCGGCAGCCGGCTGTATGTCTACAGCGACGGCGCCTTTGAAATTGCGCTTCCGGATGGGGCAATGTGGCGGTTTGAAGACTTTCTCAACCGGCTCGCAGAACCCCCGCGCGAGGGGACAGGCAGACTCGACTCCCTGATCAGCCATGCCCAACAACTCTCCGGAAGAACCGATTTCGTCGACGACTTTGCCCTGATGGAACTGGTTTTGAACTGAGAATTCGCACCCCCACCGACGCAAAACGCCCAATTCGCCCGCCGCGGCCCCTAAAAACGGCCGTCTTGCACGGAGAATCCGAATCCGTACACTCAGGTGTTTCGGGTCCTCGGAGGGCCGCTAGCGTAGCTCAATTGGCAGAGCAGCTGATTTGTAATCAGCAGGTTGCGGGTTCAACTCCCGCCGCTAGCTCCATCGCCTGCATCACACATGCAGGTGGGGATGAAAATCTGATCGGTCGCACGCCAACGCACACACACGAACACACATGGGGGAGTTTCCCGAGCGGTCAAAGGGGTCAGACTGTAAATCTGATGGCTTATGCCTTCGCAGGTTCGAATCCTGCACTCCCCAGTTTTGCTCGGGCAGTCGGGCTCGCTCCGCTGGTTTGGATTGCCACGGCAATCCGGGCTTTCAGGAGACGGCTTGGTGCCCACAGCAATCCGGGTTCATGCCTTCCGTTTTTAATCACAGCCCCAAATGTCCACAGCTCCAGAAACGCGGTTGTCTGCCGTCCAACGGAGCGCGCTGCCTGGACTTGTCCATGCGGGTGTAGCTCAATGGTAGAGCAATAGCCTTCCAAGCTGAAGACGAGGGTTCGATTCCCTTCACCCGCTGTGCCGCTTCGTGTTGGCCCTATACCCGGTCGCTGCCTCTGATACTGTGTCTGATTCAGTTCCGTAGATAACGACAGAAACATCCCACCAGAGAACCCCGTCAGTCATCGTAAAACCCTGCTTTGGCCCCGTTGCCACCGTCGCTGCTGTAGCTCAGTTGGTAGAGCGCGTCCTTGGTAAGGACGAGGTCATGGGTTCAAATCCCATCAGCAGCTTTGAGCGACTCCGTCGTGCAGGAACCAGCTTCAGGACAGCATGCGATCGAACTCGTGCAGGGCAATGAGTCAAGAAATCAGGTTTTTCGTCCGTTAACAGCAATGATTTTTCAGTCCGTCCGGGTCGTTTCCGGGCGGTATCGATTGAGTTGGGCATCGACGCAGGCTTTTTTGTCTGCATCCACCAGAGAGGAAGATTGAGGGAGAAAGCATGGCAAAGGATACGTTCTCGCGGACGAAACCACACGTCAATGTCGGCACCATCGGGCACATTGACCATGGCAAGACGACCCTAACGGGCGCCTTGGTGGCTGTTCAGGCCGCCAAGAATTTGGCCGTGGCCAAGAGCTACGCCGATATCGCCAAGGGCGGTACTGTGCGCGACGAAACCAAGACGGTGACGATCGCCGTCAGTCACGTTGAGTACGAGTCGGAGAAGCGACACTACGCCCACATCGACTGCCCGGGACACGCCGACTTCATCAAGAACATGATCACCGGTGCCGCCCAGATGGACGGCGGCATCCTGGTGGTGAGCGCCGCTGACGGCCCCATGCCCCAGACCCGCGAGCACATCCTGCTGGCTCGTCAGGTAGGTGTGCCGGCCCTGGTGGTGTTTCTCAACAAGGTCGACCTCGTGGATGATCCCGAGCTCCTCGATCTCGTCGAGATGGAGATTCGCGAACTGCTCACGAAGTACGGATTCCCCGGCGACGACGTGCCGATCATCCGCGGTGCGGGCAAGCCGGCCTACGACAGCCCGAAAGACCCTGAGAAAAACAAGTGCATCGGCGAACTGCTCGCTGCCATCGATGCCTATATTCCGGAGCCGACCCGCGAACTCGACAAGCCGTTCCTGATGGCGATCGAGGACGTCTTCTCGATCGAAGGTCGCGGCACGGTCGCCACGGGGCGTATCGAGCGTGGATTGGTGAAGGTGGGCGATGAAGTTGAGATCGTCGGTCTGAAGGAGAAGTCCGAGAAGACCACCTGCACCGGCGTCGAGATGTTCAAGAAGGTTCTCGACAGCGGACAGGCTGGCGACAACGTCGGCTGCCTTCTCCGCGGCGTCGCCCGCGAAGGCATCGAGCGTGGTCAGGTTCTGGCCAAGCCAGGTTCGATCAAGCCCCACAAGAAGTTTGAGTGCGAGGTCTACGTTCTGTCGAAGGAGGAGGGTGGCCGCCACACTCCGTTCTTCGCCGGTTACCGTCCGCAGTTCTACTTCCGCACCACCGACGTCACCGGATCGACAAAGCTGCTCGGCGGCACCGAGATGGTGACCCCCGGCGACAACGTCAAGATGGAGGTCGAGTTGCAGGTGCCGATCGCCATGGACGACGGCGTGCGTTTTGCCATCCGCGAAGGCGGCAAGACCGTCGGTTCGGGCGTTGTGACCAAGATTCTCGACTGAGTGTGTTGTTGGCAACTCCCGTCACGGCGGGATGTTGCTCTGAAAAAACTGTTTCCCGGCGGGGTCCCTTACGGGGCCCCGCCGTCACAGGGGCGTAGCTCAACTGGTAGAGCGCTGGTCTCCAAAACCAGAGGTCGCGAGTTCGATCCCCGCCGCCCCTGCTCGTGTTCGTGGTTGGTGGTTGTTCGGAGCTGTTGACGCTTGGTTGCAGTGGTTGGCGTCGGTTGTCGTGCGAGTCTTGGCCGGAGTTGATGAACGTAGAAAAACCCGTTTTCAGGCGCTAGGCAGGCAATTGGGCCAGTCGCTTGGCCGCTGAAAGCCCTTGATGGAGCGCCCGCAGGGGATGGAGCCGACGATGGCAGGTATGCAAGAAGAGCACGCAACGGGTGGATCACTGTGGCACGAGCTGCTCAGTTTTTCTCTCTATAAACCGAATCAGGGACGGATTGCCCGGCAACTCACCGGCGCAACGCTCTTCCTGACGCTCCTGATCGGCGCATGGCGGCTGGCGGAACTGCTCCCCCTGTGGCTCACCAGCGGGACGGCCCTCTCTCCGGCAGTCTCCGCGACCGATTTGGGCGTGGTACGATTCCTGATCCCGGGCCTGATTGTGCTGGCTGGGGGATGGCTCTTCTTTCGGTTGATGAACGTTCCGCGGGTTGCCGACTTCCTGATTGCTGTCGAAGCTGAAATGGCCAAGGTTTCCTGGCCGTCGCTGGACGAGGTGATCCGGAGTTCGGCGGTGATCATTTTCCTGATTTTCGCACTGTCGGCGATTCTGGCGGCATACGATCTGTTCTGGTGGTTTGTGCTCCGGGCCGTTCAAGGTTTCAATTAGCAGGGCCTTTTACACGAGACTCCCGGTAGAGTTCCGGCCCGACTCACCCAATCCTTCTCCTGTTTCAACCCGATCCTTTTCAATTCCCATCCGCGAGCGATCCCTTGAGCGACGAGCAGCACGAACCGGTCCTCAGCCCCACGGACGCCCCCGAGGCGGTCTCGGCTGACGCCTCAGCCGACGAGCCCACCTCGGCGCCGGCAGCCAAAGCGTCGCGGGCGAAGCCTGCCCGCGCGAAGCCTGCCCCGAAGGCAGCAGTCCCTGCTGAGCCAGAGCCAGTCGCCGGGGAAGAAGAAGAGGAAGACGATGGAACGCCGGCCCAACTGGCCGATCCGTTCGCCGGGGGCGAGGACGCCAAACCGGTCGCTTTTTCGTCCACCGAAGAGGAACAACCCGCTGGCGCGAAGCAGTGGTACATCCTGAAAGTTCAGAGCAACCGCGAAGATTCGATCCGCGACACGCTCATCCGACGCATTCGCATGCAGGGTCTGGAGCGGCATTTTGGCGAGGTGATTGTTCCCAAGGAGCAGGTCACCGAGTTCAAAAGTGGCAAAAAACGCGTAGTTTCACGCAAGCTCTACCCTGGCTACATCCTTGTGAACATGATCTTGAATGACGAATCGTGGTATTTGGTTCGGGAAACCGGCGGTATCGGTGATTTCACCGGGTCGGCCGGGCGTCCGAGCCCGATGCTCCCACAGGACGTCGCCAAACTCCTGAACAAGACTGAGGTGAAGGCAGACGAGGCCCCGCGGCTGAAGATCAATTTCAAGAAGGGCGACCGTGTGAAGATCACGGAAGGCACGTTCGAGAATTTTGAGGGCGAGGTCGAGCAGATCGACGAAGCCAATGGCCGCGTGACTGTGATGCTGAGCATCTTCGGACGATCCACTCCGGTGGACATCGAGTATTGGCAGATCGAGAACGTGTGACGTTTCTCGTCGGCCTGTCCTGCCCCCCTCACACGGCGGCAGAGATGGAATCTGGCCTGGGTTGGCGTGTGCAGGTGGTGTGTCGACGACTCCGGTATCGGGAGGCGTTGGCGAGTTGGTGATCGGTCGGTCGATATGCGTTTTTCTTTGTGAACAGGTGGCAGTGACGGCAGGCTCAGGAAGGGTTCAGGCATGGCAAAGCAGATGGTTGGTCAGGCTAAATTTCAGATCCCCGGTGGTCAGGCAACTCCTGCCCCCCCTGTGGGAACCTCGCTGGGGCGCTACGGCATCAACCTCGGCCAGTTCGTACAGCAGTTCAACGACCGCACCCGCGAAGCCGCCGGCATGGCGATTCCGGTTGTGGTCACGGTGTACAACGATCGCTCGTTCGAGTTCTACACCAAGAGCCCCCCAGCGGCGGCCCTTCTGAAGAAGGCAGCCGGCTTGGCCAAGGGTTCGGGCGTGCCGAACAAAGATAAGGTCGGTAAGGTGACCATGGCTCAGGTCGACGAGATCGTGCGGCTCAAAAACGCCGATCTCAATGCCCGCGATGCCGAGCACGCCAGGCGGATGGTTGAAGGAACCGCCCGCAGCATGGGGATCACCGTAGAAGGCTGAGCCACCGCAACGGTGATTCAGCCCTCCGCAAGGCATCTGGCTTTGCACCTGACGAATCGGGTCCAAGTCAAACACAACACGTTTTCACTCGTTTTCAAACCTTCCTCCAGAATTCCACAGGATCCCAGCCGTGGCCGTCACGAAACGCATGCGGGCTATGCTCGCGAAGAAGCCCGAATCCGAAGCCCCCATGCCCATCGCCGATGCTGTGGCGCTGCTGAAGAGCTTTCCACCCCCCAAATTTGACCAGTCGGTGGAAATCCACATGCGTCTGGGAATTGATCCCAAACAAGCCGATCAGATCGTTCGAGGCTCGCTGGTTCTGCCCCATGGAATCGGCAAATCGAAGCGGGTTGTGGTCTTCGCCAAGGGCAACATGGCCGACGATGCGCGGGCGGCCGGCGCCGAGGAGGTGGGGGCTGACGAACTGGCCAAGAAGATCAAAGAAGGCTGGACTGATTTCGACGTCTGCATCGCCGCCCCCGACATGATGGGACTCGTCGGCCCGCTCGGGAAAGTGCTCGGGCCCCGGGGCCTGATGCCCAGCCCGCGTGCTGGCACTGTGACTGCAGACATCCGCAAGACGGTCAGCGAGTACAAGGCGGGAAAGGTGGAGTTTCGCAACGACCCCACCGGTATCGTCCATGCGGTGGTGGGAAAGAGCAGCTTTGATTCGACCAAGATCGCGGAAAACATCCGCGCCTTTATCGATTACATCATGTCGCTGCAGCCCAACAGCGTTCGCGGCCAGTACGTTAAGAGCATCTCCATCTCTCTCACAATGACTCCGGGCGTGATGATTGCGGCCTGAGAAGTTTCCACCAATCCGAATCTCCACTTTCCTGCGAACTGTCCGAAAACCGGCCGTTTCGCCTTCCCATTGAGCAGGCCCATACAGTCATGAGCAAACTCGTCAAGAACATGCTGGTCGACGACCTCAAGCAGCGCCTCACCAACGTCAACGAGCTGATCGTGGTCAGCCTGGGGCGGCTGGATGGCCAGAAAACAACACAGCTGAGGCAGTCACTCCGCAAGAAGAAAATTCACCTCCAGCTGGTGAAAAACAGTCTGGCCCGTCGGGCAACGCTCAACACCCCTCTGGCCCCTGCCTTCGGCACGACCGAAGGGATGCTGGCCATTGCTTGGGGCGGCGAGGACGTTGTCGATCTGGCGAAGGAACTCGATCGCGTCAGCGGGGCCAAGGAATACGCAGGCTTTGAGTTTCGCGGCGGGGCCCTCGAAGGGGCTCGCATGGATGCCAGTGAGGTGAAGGCGGTGGCCAAATGGCCCAGCCGGGCCGAACAGCTGTCGATCCTCTCCGGGCAGATTTCCTCGATGGGGGCAAAGCTTTCCAGCCAGATCGGAAGTGCTGGAGGCCTGCTCGCTGGCCAGATTTCCTCCCGCGTCGACGACCTCGAAAAGGCCGCCGGAGCTGAGGTTCCTGCCGCCTAACCCCCGTTATCCCCGTATTTTTTGTGGCCGGTCTTCACTTAGCCGGTTTTCGTGGTATGACATTTGGTTCGCAAATTTGAAAACCGTCTTTCCGGCCCCGCTACATTCCCTCGGGAATCGCACTGAAACGGCGTTTTTCAAGCACAAATCACCAGATCTACGGCGTCCGCTGTGGATCATATTCTGAAGGGAAAGGATCTCGAGCAATGTCTACGGCTGAAGCAACGCGTGAATTCACAACGGAAACCAAGGATCTTGGCGACCGTATCGTGCAGCTGACCCTCAAGGCTGCCAAGGAACTGTCGGACTATCTCGATGAAGTCCACGGGATCAAGCCGGCTGCCGGCGGGGCCGTCATGATGGCCGCCCCTGGAGCAGGTGCTGGCGGTGCCGAACCTGCCGCTGAAAAAACCGAATTCGACGTTATCCTCGAGAATTTCGGCGACAACAAGATCGGTGTGATCAAGGTCGTTCGCGCCGCCACCGGCCTGGGCCTGAAAGAGGCCAAGGATCTGGTCGAAGCTGTGCCTGCAAAGGTCAAGGAAGGCATCTCCAAGGCGGATGCCGAAAAGCTCAAGAAAGAGCTGGAAGAAGCCAAGGCCAAGGTCACCATCAAGTAAAAAAAGTGCGAAAACAACCGACTGGCGGCGGGGAGCTTTGTCTCTCGGCCGCCAGTTGGTATAGTATTTGCATGGATTTTACGGTTGGTGTTTTGTGCCTGAGGCGCCCCTCTCCCCGTCCACGACATGCGTACTCCCGAGGGCCGTCCTGTGGGTGCTTAGCTGGTCGTGGCTGGTTCTGTTCCTTGTTGTCGGTCGCTTGGTTGAAAAGTGAAGTATTGATCGCTGGCTGAATCGCTCGCCAGAGGGTGGCCTTTGGTATGCGGTGGCTGTTCGTTTGCGGCAGCGCTCGCTTCCGTGGCTGGTCTTGTCCTGCTTTCGAGCACCATTGCTTTCGAGAAAAGGTGACCCGCCCTGCTTTGATTTCAGCCGTTCGCGGCCTTGCTGATTCCTGCCGACGTCTATTCCTCAGTTTGGTTGCAGCCCGTCCGCTTGCTGGGTGGGCCGCTGTCCAATTCGGTTATTGCTGCCTGCCTCTGGTCTTCGGCTTTCGTTCTGACTAGGACTCCACGGGAGATTCTTATCTATGGCAACTCGCGCCGTTCGCCGCCTCCAGCCCACCGAGATTCGCCACTTCGGCAGCCGGCGCACCAGCCATGCCATCCCCGACCTGACAGAAATCCAGACTAGGTTCTACGATCGGTTTCTCCAATACGACGTTGCGCCCAACAAACGCAAGGACGAGGGGATCGAGGGCGTTCTACGCGAGATTTTTCCGATCGAAAGTTACGATCAGACCGTCAAGCTGGAGTACGTCCGCTACGAACTGGGGAAGCCCCGCTACGATCCCGACGAATGCCGGCAACTCCGCCTGACATATGGTCGTCCCTTACGCGTCTGGCTGCGGCTGACACGCGAGCAGCCAATGGAGGAGGAGGTTTATCTCGGGGATATTCCGATCATGCTCGGGGGTGGTGAGTTCATCATCAACGGTGCAGAGCGCGTGGTGGTCAGCCAGTTACATCGTTCGCCTGGTATCGACTTTGTCTCGGATACCGAGTCGACCGACCGCAAGACTTACAACTGCCGCATCATTCCCGAACGCGGCAGCTGGATTGAGCTCAATGTCTCGAAGAAAGACACTCTTCAGGTTCGCATCGATCAAAGCGGTAAATTCTCCGCCCTGACCCTTCTGCGGGCCATGAATCCACGGTATTCCCACGACAGTGAGATTCTCAAGCTCTTCTATAAAGTGACCGTGGAGAAGGTCAGCGGTGGCCGGAGCGTCGTCAAGCTGGAAGGCAAGATCGCTGCCGACGACATCGTCTACCCCAAGGAGAGCGAGCGGGCCGGCGAGATTATCGTCGATGCTGGCACCAAGATTTCCCACGACGCTGCGGAGCTGATCTGCACCTCGGGATTGAAGGCTGTGGAATTGATGGAGGAGCAGAAGGTTCCTCTCATCATGAACAGCCTCAAGGAAGATGCCGACGAATCGAAGCGCCGCACGGCCGTGGCTCCCAGCCACGAAGACGCTTTGGTCCGGATCTATCAGCGTCTGCGACCGGGCAACCCGCCTGCCCTCGACAAGGCGCGGTCGCTCTTCGACGAAAAGTTTAAGGACACCAACCGCTACCGCCTCGGTCGCGTCGGTCGCTTTCGCATCAACCGCAAACTGGGGCTGACGGTTCCCGAAACCGAGATGACGCTCCGCCCTGACGATCTGATCGCGGCCATCAAATACATGCTGCAACTCAGCGATGGCGAAAGCGCAGTTGAGGTCGACGATATCGATCACCTCGGCAATCGGCGTCTCCGCACCATCGACGAACTGGCCAGCGACGAACTCCGCAAGGGCTTCCTCAAACTGCGTCGCACGGTGCAGGAGCGGATGAGCCTCAAGGACGTCGCGGAAATGTCCCCGCGATCGCTGATCAACCCCAAGAGCATCTCGGCGGCCATCGAATATTTCTTCGGCCGCGGCGAGCTCTCTCAGGTAGTCGATCAAACCAACGCGCTCTCCATGCTGACGCACGAGCGACGGCTTTCTGCACTCGGCCCTGGTGGACTCAACCGGAAGCGTGCTGGCTTTGAAGTGCGCGACGTGCATATCTCCCATTACGGCCGGATCTGTCCGATCGAAACGCCGGAAGGTACCAACATCGGTCTGATTTCGAGTCTGGCCATCTACTCCGGCGTCGACTCTTACGGGTTCCTCGTAACTCCATACCGGAAGGTTTCGAAGTGCCGGCTCACCGACGATGTCGTGTGGCTGCGGGCCGACGAAGAGCACGATGCGACCTTGGCCCCGGCCGATGCCGCCGTTGAAGACGGAAAAATTGTCGGCGACTCGATCATTGCCCGGCGCAAGGGCGACTTTGTTCTCGTGCCCGCCGAAGAAATCCAGTACATCGACGTCGCGCCGAGTCAGATGGTTGGTGTCTCTGCCGGACTGATTCCGTTTCTTGAGCATGACGACGCCAATCGGGCTCTCATGGGATCCAACATGCAGCGTCAGGCTGTGCCGCTGCTGGTCACCGAACCACCGATCGTGGCCACGGGGATGGAGCGGGATGTGGCCGCCAATTCCGGACTCATCGTGCGGGCCGCAAAGAAGGGTGTCGTGAGCTACGTTGACGCCGAGCGGATAGAGATCTCGCCTGCTTCAGGTGCCGGCGGTATCGATATCTACAAGCTCCGCAAGTATGTCGGCCTGAACGAACGAACCTGCCAAAACCAGAAGCCAATCGTGCAGCTCGGCCAGAAGGTCGAGAAAAATGAAGTGCTTGCTGACGGCGCTGGCATCTACAAGGGCGAGTTGGCTCTGGGCCGTAACGTTCTGGTCGGCTTCATGGCCTGGGATGGTTTCAATTTCGAGGACGCCATTATCATCAGCGAAGAACTGGTGGAGAATGACGTCTATACCTCGATCCACATCGAGGAATATGACATTGAAATTCGCGATACCAAACTCGGACGTGAGGAGTTCACCCGCGACATCCCCAATGTTGGCGAAAGGGCTCTGCACAATCTCGACGAGACGGGCATCGTTCGCATTGGAACCTACGTCCGGCCCGGCGACATCCTTGTTGGCAAGGTCTCTCCCAAGAGCAAGACTGAGCTGACGCCAGAGGAAAAGTTGCTGCACGCCATCTTCGGCCGCGCCGGCGAGGACGTGAAGAATGATTCGCTTGAAGTTCCCTCCGGTGTCGAGGGGATCGTGATCGCTGCCGAAAAGTTTTCCAGGCGTATGAGCCTGTCGGAAGACGAGCGCCGCGAATTTGAGAAGCAGCTCAAAGAGGCTGAGAACGAAGGAAACCTCCAGATCGCTGAGGCCTTCAGCGCTATGGTCTCCCAGATGGAGGAAGTTCTTCAGAAGCCTCTCACTGGCACCGACGGCAGTCCGCTCGTCCGCGACCAGGAACACAAGGTGGTCGCCGATCGGGCCGCAGCCTTCAAGCCAGATGAACTCGACGTGCGGTCGCCACAGCGCAAAACCGAGATCGACAAGCTCTATAAGTCGATGTGGCCCGCAGTGGATGAGGCAATCGACGCCCGCGAGCGTCGGCTCAATAGTATGAAGCGGGGGGATGAACTGCGTCCCGGCGTTCTGCAGATGGTGAAGGTCTACGTGGCGGCCAAGCGGGCTATCAGCGTGGGTGACAAGATGGCCGGTCGGCACGGTAACAAGGGCGTGATCGCCAAGATCCTGCCCAAAGAGGACATGCCGTTCCTCGCCGATGGCACACCAGTGCAGATTCTGCTCAATCCGCTGGGCGTTCCGAGCCGGATGAACGTGGGGCAGATTCTGGAAACGCATCTCGGCTGGGCCGGCATGCTGCTGGGCTTCCAGGCTGTAACGCCAGTTTTCGACGGGGCGAGCGAGACGGAAATCAACGACCTCCTCGTCACCGCAGGCCTTCCCAGACATGGGAAGGCACAGTTGCACGATGGACGCACCGGCGAGCGGCTCGAGCAGGAAACAACTGTCGGTTACATCTACATGCTCAAATTGCATCACCTCGTTGACGACAAGGTGCATGCTCGCTCCACCGGCCCTTACTCGCTCATCACGCAACAACCGCTCGGCGGCAAGGCTCGCTTCGGTGGCCAGCGTTTCGGCGAGATGGAGGTGTGGGCACTGGAGGCCTACGGTGCAGCCTACATCCTGCAGGAACTCCTCACTGTAAAGAGCGACGACGTCGAAGGACGTACCAAGATTTACGAGAGCATGGTCAAAGGCGAGAACACACTGGAGGCCGGTACTCCCGCCAGCTTTGACGTACTCACCAATGAAATCCGCGGTCTGGCCCTGAATATGTCGCTGGAGAAACGTCGGGTGTGACACCCTCACGCCCCGCTCGGGATTGTCAGGCGGTTGGCCCGCCAACGATCGGACGATGTTTCTCTCCCAGTACCGCATCCATTATTTCCATCCTCTACGCCCGGTTTCTCCCCAAGCCTGGTTTCTCTGAAGGAGACGTCTCGTGAGCATCGGTGAATCCACCTACGATCGCGTCAACGACTACTCGGCCGTCAAGATCAGTCTGGCCCGCCCACACGACATCCGCAGCTGGTCGTTTGGCGAGGTCAAAAAGCCTGAAACGATCAATTACCGCACCTACCGTCCCGAAAAAGACGGCTTGATGTGCGAGAAGATTTTCGGACCGGAGAAGGACTGGGAATGCTCCTGCGGCAAATACCGCGGCATGAAATACAAGGGGATGATCTGCGATCGCTGCGGCGTCAAGGTCACGCACAGCCGCGTTCGCCGCAAGCGGATGGGCCACATCGAACTGGCCGCTCCCGTCGTCCATATCTGGTTCTTCAAGGCGATGCCCAGCCGGCTGGGGGCGCTGCTTGATATGAAGACCTCGAGCCTGGAAAAGGTGATTTACTTCCAGGACTATGTGGTTCTCGATTCGAAGGACACGCCGCTGAAGCGGCAGCAACTCCTGACCGAGGAAGAATACCGGGAAGCCCGCGCCACCTACGGCGACAACGGCTTCGAGGCCGAGATGGGGGCCGAGGCTGTTCGTAAATTGCTGCTGGGCCTTGATCTTGTCACGCTCTCCAAGGAGCTGCGCGAGGAGCTCAACACGACCGGATCGAAGCAGAAGAAGAAGGACCTCGTCAACCGCCTCAAGATTGTCGAGGCGATTCGCGACAGTGAAAACAAGCCGGAGTGGATGGTGCTGGATGTGATTCCAGTCATCCCCCCCGACCTTCGTCCGCTGGTGATGCTCGATTCAGGCAACTTCGCCACCAGCGATCTCAACGATCTCTACCGGCGTATTATCAACCGTAACAACCGGTTGAAGAAACTGGTCGATCTCAACGCCCCCGAGGTGATCATCCGCAATGAGAAGCGGATGCTGCAGCAATCGGTCGACGCCCTCTTCGACAACAACCGCTGCAAGCGGCCGGTGCTGGCTTCCAGCAACCGTCCGCTGAAGAGCCTCACCGACATGATCAAGGGAAAGCAGGGCCGCTTCCGCGAGAACCTGCTCGGCAAGCGCGTCGATTACTCGGCGCGGAGCGTGATCGTGGTCGGGCCAACCCTTCGTCTCCACCAGTGCGGACTCCCCAAGAAGATCGCGCTTGAGCTCTACCAGCCGTTCATCATTCGGCGCCTCAAGGAACTCGGCCATGCCGACACCATCAAGAGCGCAAAGAAGATGCTGGAGCGGAAGGATGCCGAGGTGTGGGACATCCTCGAAGAGGTGATCCGCAACCACCCGGTGCTGCTCAACCGTGCCCCCACGCTGCACCGCATGGGCATTCAGGCCTTTGAGCCGATTCTGGTGGAAGGCAATGCCATCAAGCTCCATCCGCTGGTCTGCAAGGGTTTCAATGCCGACTTTGACGGTGACCAGATGGCGGTCCATCTGCCACTTTCAATCGAGGCTCAGGTCGAGGCCCACACGCTGATGTTGTCGACCAACAACATCTTCAGCCCCGCCAACGGTGCGCCGATTATCAGCCCGTCTCAGGACGTGGTGATGGGATGCTACTACCTCACCATGCTCATCCCCGGCCGCAAGGGTGAATTCTCCAACGTTGGTTGGAAGAAGACCCGTGTCTTCCGCAATGTCGAGGAGGTGGAGATCGCTCACTCCCTCGGTGAGGTCGACACACACGCCAAGATTAAGTTCCAGCTGTCGGAGCACCGGCGGCTGAAAATGGAAGACATGACCCAGTCGAAGCCTGGCACGATCATCGAAACGACCGCCGGCCGCGTACTGTTCAACGCTGTCCTTCCAGAAGGGATGCTTTTTTACAATATCCCGATGCGTTCGAGCGAACTTGCCCGGGTCATTTCCGACTGCTATCAGGCCCTCGGTCGCCGACGCACGATCGATCTCCTCGATGACATGAACCGCACCGGCTTCAAGTGGAGCACCAAGAGCGGACTTTCGTTCGCGACCGATGATCTCATCACGCCAGCCAACAAGACGAAGGTCATTGGCGACGCTGAAAAGACCGTCATGAAGATCATGAAGCTCTACCAGCGCGGCGTGATCACTGATGGCGAGCGCTACAATCAGGTGCTTGACGCCTGGACGCATGCCCGTGAGCAGATCACAAAGGACATGATGCAGGATCTGGAGCTGGATACAGACCAAAAAGAAACGCGGCGTGCCGGCTACGTCAACCCGATCTTCCTGATGGCTCACTCCGGTGCCCGAGGCGGCGTGGAGCAGATCCGCCAGCTGGCAGGTATGCGCGGCTTGATGGCCAAGCCATCGGGCAAGATCATCGAGACGCCGATCAAGGCCAACTTCCGTGAAGGCCTGACGGTGCTGGAATACTTCAGCTCCACCCACGGTGCCCGCAAGGGACTTGCCGATACGGCCCTCAAGACGGCCGACTCGGGCTACCTGACGCGCAAGCTCGCCGACGTCGCCCAAAACGTGGTTGTTACAATGCACGACTGCGGCACGTCGCAGGGCATCACCAAGACCGTCATCTATCGCGGCGAAAAGGTGGAAGTGAGTCTGGCCGACAGCATCCGCGGCCGCGTGAGCCGGTCCAACATTGACAACCCGATCACTGATGAGGTGGTTGTCCGCGAGGATGACCTGATCACCCCCAAGGTGGCGCGTCAGATCGAGGAACTGGGACTGGAAAAGATCCAGGTGCGCAGCCCACTGACCTGCGAGGCCACGCTGGGTGTTTGCCGGCTTTGCTACGGAATGGATCTCTCGACCGGATCAATGGTCGAAGAGGGCATGGCCGTGGGGATTATTGCCGCGCAGAGCATTGGCGAACCAGGCACGCAGTTGACGATGCGCACGTTCCACATCGGCGGCGTCGGCCAGCGGGCAATCGAAGAGAACGAGAGCCGAGCCAAGAAGGCCGGCATCGTGAAATTCACTCGGCTCCGGACGGTGGCCAACGAGCAGGGCGAGCAAATCGTTCTCGCTCGCAATGGCGAGATTTCGCTGCTCGATCCGAAGGGCCGCGAGATGGAGAAAGTGGAAATCCCGGCCGGTGCCATCCTCAAGGTGACGGAAAACGAGGAGGTGAAGGCAGGGACAGTCCTTGTGCAATGGGATCCCCACTCCATCCCAATTCTCTCCGAAGTCTCGGGGAAGGTGCGATATGAGGATGTGGTCGAGGGCGAAACGCTGCGTGTTGAAAAGGATCCCAGCGGCCACTTGCGTCGCATGATCATGGAGCACAAGGGCGTTTACCATCCTCAGGTGGTGCTCGAAGACGAGACTGGCAAGATTCTCGACTTCTACTATCTCCCGGAAAAGGCCTATATCGAGGTGGCGCAGGGGGAGATGGTCAAGGCCGGCCATGTGCTGGCCAAAACGCCCCGCGAGGCCTCTGGCACGCAGGACATCACCGGCGGTCTGCCCCGCGTGACGGAGATCTTCGAGGCCCGCAAGCCGAAGGACCCCGCGATCATGGCTGAGATCGACGGCAAGGTCGAACTGCTCGGCGAGAAGCGCCGCGGCAAACGAACCATCGTTGTGAAAAGCGAGAGCGGCATCGAACGCGAGCATTTGGTCACCCACGGCAAGCACATGCGGGTGCATGCTGGCGATTACGTGAAGGCTGGCGAGGCGCTCGTTGACGGCCCACTCGTTCCGCACGACATCCTGCGGATTTCCGGTGAGGAAGAGGTCCAGAAGTATCTGGTCCGTGAGATCCAGAATGTCTATCGCAGCCAACGCGTCGACATCGACGATAAGCACATCGAGATCATCGTGTCGCAGATGTTGCGCAAGGTGAAGATCGAGACGGTCGGAGACACCAACCTTCTGCCCGGCAGCGTGATGGACAAGTTTGATTTCCGTCAGGCCAATGACCGGATCGCCGGTGGTTTGCGAATCACCGACAAGGGCGATAGTGAATTCGTGATTGGGAACGTCGTTCCCAAGGATGTTCTGGCCCAGACCAACGCCCAGATCGAGGCCCTCGGCGGCACACCCGCCAAAGGGGGGAAACCCAAGCCGGCCACGGCCAGCACCCAACTCCTCGGCATCACCAAGGCGAGCGTGCAGAGCTCCAGCTTCATCTCAGCCGCCAGCTTCCAGGAAACCACGAAAGTTCTCACCGAGGCAGCTCTGGCCGGAAAGGTCGACAACCTCGTTGGCCTGAAGGAGAACGTTATCCTGGGGCACCTCATCCCGGCTGGAACCGGCTTCAACACGTACCAGTCGTCGGAGGTACGGGTGCGTCCGGAGGCGTTGGAATCGTTGCGTCTGGATCGCGACAACGTGCTGACGCGGCAGTTCCCGCTGCTGGAAGCGGTTGTTGGTGGCGATGAACTGCGTCTGCCGGGAGACGGTGGCGACACCAGAACGTCAGCAAAGCCGGAGAATGTGTCAGAATCGCTCTGATCGTTCGCGTCATTCGAGAAAAACCTCGCAGAGAATCCTGCCCGGTAATCCTGACTTGCGTTGAGATGCCTTAAAGGACGAAGTACCTTTGAGGGTGGTCTCGCAAAGGAACCGGTTTATGCAATGGCACAGCCTACTGTTGAGGATGACTGCGACCGGTCTGTTCGTTGCCGCTGGCATCGCACCGGCGGCCGGGCAGATTGCCGCCTATAATCCCTACGCGGATAGCCAAGGCATTCGTCCTCCGGTGGCGGCTGATGGCACGATCCATTGGGGAGCGTTCTACAAATCGGCCTCGCTACAAAAGACCTATGAACGCCTTTGGCATTTGGGGGCCTGCCGCGGCACCAACAAGGCGATCACGGTGCCTGTGGAGCTGAATAGGCTCGACATTGATTCTCTTCCGGAAGCCGAATTCCGTGGAATCGTGCAGAGCGTGGAGGGCTCCAATGCTGGCGGAATGATCTCATTTGTCGCGGCTGATGCCGGTGATGGCTCCACGGTACGGGTGGCGCTCCTGCATCCGGCGGGGGTTTCCCAAGTGGTTGTCACCGGCAGCACGTCCCCCCTCTTCCTCGCTGCCGGCATGACTGTGCGCGTCCATGCTGTAGTGGATGCCAAGGGACGCGGAACAGCGCCTGTGGAGCATGTGGAAATCCTTTCTCCTGCCAGCATCCACACGCCGTCGGCACTTGAGCCCGGCCGCGGGGAACCCATTATTGGCCGGGTTGTTCAGATCCGCCACGGAGTGCTGCAGGTGCGGGTCGATGCCGGAAAAATTCGCCGGCTATCGTTGCCCCTCGCAGAGAACGTGACGGTGAGCGTCGATGGCTCACAGTTAAATCTGATCTCCCCCGGTGATTCGATTATCCTGAGGGGCCGCCTCTGGACAGGCGAGGGTGCGCTTGCCTCAGGCAATGTGTTCGCTTCGCAGATCACCGTTGCCAAGGTGGCTCCGCTGCACGGGGGACAGTAGCAATCAGGCAGCACTGACTCTCGTCGGCCTGCCGACTGCCCGTGGAGAGACATTTCGAGACACCCCCGATCATGCTGAATTCTCAGGGCCGACTGCGGTTTGCCTCGTATGCGCTGCTCGGCTGCGGTGCTGCCGCTCTCATCTGGGGGCTGTGCCGTTTGGCACTCCCCCCGGCCAAGGCTCCTTCTGCCCGGCCCGCCACAGCCTCAGTTTCCAATTTCCAGCCCACGGTGCCCCATGCCGCCCCGGCCCCCTCTCCGGCGCCTGACGGGATGGCCTGGATTCCAGGCGGGGAGTTTTCGATGGGCTGCGACGATCCGCGGGGCAAACCCTTTGGCGGAAACAACGCGATGCCTGATGCCCGGCCGGTCCACCGCGTGGCACTCGATGGCTTCTGGATGGATCGCACGGAGGTCACCAATCGCCAGTTTGCGGCATTCGTGACTGCCACGAGTTATGTCACCGTGGCGGAACGGGCACCGAAAGCAGAAGACTTCCCCGGTGCTCCACCGGAAAACCTCGTGGCTGGATCGATCGTCTTCACTCCTCCCGCGCACAGAATCTCCTTGGAGAATCATTACCAGTGGTGGGCCTATATACCGGGGGCCGACTGGCGGCATCCCACCGGGCCACAGAGTTCGATCGAAGACGCTCTGGATCACCCCGTGGTTCAGGTCGCCTATGACGATGCAGTCGCCTACGCCCAGTGGGCGGGCAAACGCCTTCCCACCGAGGCCGAATGGGAATGCGCCGCTCGTGGCGGCCTCACCGGCGCCGTCTATCCGTGGGGGAATGAGTTCTGTCCGGGAGGCCGCTGGATGGCGAACACTTGGCAGGGAGCTTTTCCCGCCCAGAACACCGCAGAGGATGGATACGCCGGACTCGCTCCGGTGGGCACCTATCCGGCCAACGCCTACGGCCTGCACGATGTTTCGGGGAATGCCTGGGAGTGGTGTTCTGACTGGTACCGCCCCGACACATACGTCGGGGGAGCAACCGCAGCCCAACCAGTCATCGATCCACAGGGGCCTTCCTCAAGCTACGACCCGCAGGAACCTGGGCAGGCCAAGCGAGTGATGCGGGGCGGATCCTTCCTCTGCACTGAGCAATACTGCTCCCGTTACATTGTGGGCACCCGCGGCAAGGGGGAGATCTCGTCCGGATGCAACCATATTGGGTTTCGCTGCGTCCAGTCGCCGGCCCGCTGAAATGTGCCAAGACCGGAGTTCTGTTGCCAACTCTCTGCTAGCCCCGCTTGCAGGCGAGCAACTCTGCCAGCGGCAGAGTGTTGGCGATATTTGCTGCGGCCAAGCCGGCCCGTCTGGCCTGCAACACCCCACACCGCAATAGATCGAGGCCGCTGGTATCGTGGGCGTCGGTGGAAATCACCATCCGTACGCCTGCCTTTCCTGCTGCAGCGGCATGGTGTTCATTGAGATCCAACCGCGATGGATTGGCATTGATCTCCAAGCAGGTGCCGTTGCCTGCCGCCGCCGCGATCACGGCTTCGATATCGACATCGTAGGGAGGACGGCGATTGATCAACCGACCTGTGGGATGGCCGATCACACGCACCCAAGGATTGGCGATTGCCTCCAGAATTCTTGCTGTAATCCGATCGCGGGATTGCTGTTGGCCATAATGCAGACTGGCCACAACCCAGTCGGCCTGCCTGAGCACTTCATCGGGCAGGTCGAGGCCGCCCTTTTCCAACATGTCGACCTCGATACCTTTGAGCACCACTATTCCGGCGGGCCCATCAGCACAGAGCGATTGGTTCAGCGTGTCGATATCCTCCCACTGCCGCAGCAGGCGGCTGGCATCAAGGCCACGAGCCATTGATACCCGCTGGCTGTGGTCGGTGATCGCGATATATTCCAGACCACGCTCAAGCGCCGCCCGCACCATTTCCACCAGCGTGTTTTCGCCATCCGTGGCCGATGTATGCATGTGGAGATCACCGCGGATATCGTCGATTTTTACCAGCAGCGGAATGAGCCCCTGCCCGGCCAACACCAGTTCATCCCGTCCCTCGCGGAGCTCTGGGGGAATCCATGGCAGGCCTACCGACCGATACACCTCTTCCTCGGTCTGCCCACCCAGGCTGGGCCCTCTGGCTGACCTGGGCATAGCCTCCGCCACAGGTTCGAGGCGGTAGACCCCATACTCGTTGATCGAAAGGCCCAATTCGCGAGCCCTTGTCCGCAGACGCACATTGTGCTCCTGCGAGCCGGTGAAATACTGCAAGGCCGCACCAAACGATTCCTCCGCCACAACACGCAGGTCGATCTGCACATTCCGCGGACCACGCACGCTCGTTTTCGTATCTCCCTGCAACAGCACAGCTGCCGTTCCCTGCCAGGCAACTAAATGCTCCATGACCGCCGCGGGCCGCTGGCTTTCCACCACGACGTCGAGATCGCCAACCGTTTCGCACCCGCGTCGCCAGCTGCCTGCCCCCTCCACCCGCCTTGCCTCAGGACAGCTGCGGATCCAGACCAGAAGCTCCTGGAGGATCCCGTCCGCTTCCAGCCAGAGTAGGCGGGAGTGGGTAGGGTTTCTGGCGAAGGGAAGATTATCCAGGATGGACTGCTGTGTCTTCTCGCCGAATCCCTTGAGCGCCGCGACCCGCCCCTCCTGACAGGCCAGCTCCAGAGCATCAAGCGAATCGATTGCCAGCGTCTCCACCAGCAGCTTGACCTTCCTCGGACCGAGACCAGGCACCCGCAGCATCTCCCACACCACGGCGGGAACCTCTGCGGTGAGCTCATCGAGCAGCGGCAACCGACCGGTATCGAGCAGCGTCTCAATTTTGGAGGCGAGATCGGCCCCGATGCCATCCAGATTCCTGAGGGATCGCTGCGGGTCGTTTCTGATGCTTACCAGCGATTCGACCAGCCCGCTGATCGTGCGGGCGGCACCGCGGTAGGCCCGAATACGAAAGGCATTGTCCCCTTTGTATTCGAGGATATCGGCGAGTTGCTCGAAAACATTGGCGATGTCGGTGTTGGTCACGAGGGCCTCAGAGCCTCACTGCTGACGGGAGGGGAGGGCAGCAGTTGGATAGGCCGGGCGATAGCTGGCTGGCTGCCAGAGGGATGCCGGCTGCCACGATGTTGTGTGGCTGGTGGGCTCGAGGAGTCGCGGGAAGGCTCCGGTGGCCGCCCCGGGGCCCGCCCCAGGCACCGTGGGAATTCCGGCGGAGCCACTTTCCGCTTTGGGCGCGGGAGCGACGGGCGGGCTGGAGGGAGCCAGTCCGGGCAGCGAATTGCCAGGCTGCGTGAACGTGGGAGCCGATGAGGAGGGAACCGGAAAACCTCCCGCCGGTGCGGTGGAAGCGGCCGGAGGCGCAATCAAGCCAGATCCCTGCGCTGTTCCCAACGTGCCGGCCGGGCCCGCCGTACCACCTGGAGCCTGTGCCCCCTGATTGGCTGGCGTGCGGGGCAGTTCCGGGATCGGCTTCAGCGAGGGAGTCGGGCTCAAGGTGGGTGGGGCGGTTGGCTGGAGTGAGCCAGCCTGGGGCGCGGGAGCGGCGAATGTGCCACCCTGCGGCACGATCTGCTGCTGGAATCCCGACTGCGGCTGTGCACCTTGGGGGAGCGATGGGGCCGCAATGCTGCTTTGTCCAGGCAGAACCTGTTGGGGAATGTCGTTTGCGGCAGCCCCCCAAGCCTGCGGCGTGGTTTGAATGGGGGACGCGAAAGGACTGCTCACTGTTCCAGAGGGCCCTGGCATCGGGCCCGGCGTTGTCGCGGCCTGGGGAACTGGCTGACCATATCCAGGCGCAGGCTGTCCATAGGTGGGCTGCGCTCCATAGGCCGGCTGCGTGTATCCCTGCTGATTCTGCCCCGGTTGCATCTGCACGTATTTCGTGGAGTAGACGGCGCGATACTGCGTATAAGGCACATTGACAGCCTTCTGCACGTAGTTGGTTACCTGCTCCATGCATTCCCTCTGGCACCCTGTACAGGGATCGATCTCGCACGATGGCTTGTACGAAGTGACCGGGACGCATTCATACTGCGTGCGATAGGTTGTCTCGGGTACGTAGCTCACCTGCTGCACAGGCACCATCACCGGAGGTGGAGGAGCAGGAACCGGCGCCATGACTGGAGCCATGACTGGCACTGCCATCGGGGCCGCTGCGGGCACTACGGCATAGGCTGCCGGCGCCTTGCGAAAGCAGGAGGTACAACCGGCGAACAGGTCGTTCAGACAGCATTGGGCGCGGCTTGTCTGCGGCGCCGCGCCTGCCAGCAGGCTTGCCAAGCTCCATAGAAAAATCGCGTGTCGCGTTGTCATCGATCGCTCCTGGGCGTGGGTCTGCTGGCCTATGAATCTGCTGTATTTTTGTGAGTCCGCAGGGCAGGGACTCTCTGATCACCATGCCGCTCACATGCTCTAGACTAGGTTCCTCTGCAGAGCGACTACAGGGAAAAAAGCCCTTGGGAAAACATGAATCCTGCTTCCGAAGGCCCTACGACCGTCACAGAATTCACAGGCGTTACCCGCCCACCAGCAGAGACGGGGCGGGAGGCAGACGCCGTTCAAACCGATCGTAGAGTTCCGCGATCGCCTCACGCAGATTCCCGCCGGAAAGGGCAAAGGCCGCCTCGATATCCGCGCTGTCGATCAGGGTGCCAAACCAGCGGTGGTGGTCGGGTAGTCGTGACACTATTTCCCCCAACAATGCCGCTGTTGTGCGGCATTCGACCAGAACCGGCAGGCCGGTTCGCCGGTGCTCCGTCACCAGCAGTCGGCATCCCACGCTGCGGGCCTTCCGGCATGCCCTCCAACGAGCAAAGCCTCCCGCCAGTTCCCAACTGTCGATGCACACAAGACCGGCATCAGGCGCACGAGCGATGCACGCCATCGCTTGTGACATATCAGCACCAGTGCGAAGACGCACCCGCTCGACAGCCATACCGCGATCTTCCCACCTGTCTGCCAAGTGAGTCAGCAGCGTCGACTTGCCCGCTCCATGCGGGCCACGGATCGATGCCATCGCACCCACATGATCAAAGGCGGAGAGTATGTCGTCGGCATCGATGCATCGGCCCATGTGATCGAGCGGCGGCAGACAACCGGGCCGGGTATACCGCGATGCAAACGGGTTGAGCATCGCTGAATCGGGATGTTCGGCGAGCCGATACCTCGTCACAAGCGTTCTCCCCCAGTCGCCTGGCGGATCGGCGGGATCCGACCCAGCGAAAAGACATGCTCTGAGACGAAGTCCCGTCCCGCCTCAAAAAACACCCGCAGCCGCACACACCACCGCACCTTTACAATCACCCCCTCATAGGAGAGCGGGCTCGCGGGAAGGCGATTGCTGAAAAAACCCTGGGGCAGAACCTGAGGCAGATCGGATGCATCGGCGATGCGTTCAAAGAAGTGCACTCCGATATCCTCCTCACCCTTCCCCTCGGTGTACCAGAGGATGGAGCGTTCCAGGGCCCGCATCGAAGCGGCTTCTGCGCCGGCGACCTCATACCTCACGGTGATCGATTCGAGCGGCTCATAGATGCGGCTGACCCGATCGAACTGCAGCAGGAACCGCAGCGTCGGCGCAGGAAACGACGGACTCGCACCCGCCTGGAAAGAGCCCTCGGGAGAGAAGCCTGCGTCAGAAACGCCCATCATTCCACCCCCTTGCCGCCTTGAGGTGCGTGCGGTGTTGCTCCAGCATTCCTGCCAGCGGGGAACACAACCAGCGGAAAAACTCTGGTGAAGGGAGGCCAGCGATCCGGCGAGCCACGCACGACCAAGCGCCAATGGACCGAGTTGTGCGGCGAATTGAAAGAATGCATTGCCTGATCTGGGATGGTGATCTCCACATGGGCTTCAAACCGGCCGCCGGGAACGGCCTGAACCCGACTCCAGCTCCCTGCCGCGTCACGCCAGACGACCAGTCGTTCAGTGCGCGTATCTGTACCCTGACAGAATGTGGCTTGTTCCTCGAGTTCGAGGCGGAGTTCGATCGACTTAAAAAGCCCCGAACCGCCCTGCCCAAGCAGAACGTCATATCTCTGACCAGGAACGAGGGGGTGGTCTGAAATCTCTATCTGTGTAGGCCCTACCGAGGCAGCCAGAACGACCGCTCGAACAAACAAGATAACGCCCCCCACTCCCACGGCGACAAAGGGGATCAGCAGCGCCAGCAAAAACCAGTCAGGATTCCCCCTGCGAATGTTGGCTCCAGCGCCAGCCGCCAGCACCACCACCACGGCGTTCCACAGCAGGGCGAACATTCCGAAGCCCAGCAGTGTCCAGTTTTCCGGGCTCTCTATGGGCAGCCGATAGCGCAGCACGTTGCCGGGGGAGTTCACCAGGTTCTCGCAGGCCGGAACCCCAGGATGGCCCGGTGCCTCGTGGGGCGGGTGGCCCAGGGTATCGAGGAATTCGGGAAATCCGGCCGAAGCAGCCCGACGTTCGTCCGATTTTCCCCACATTCTGATGACTTTGCCGAGCCCTGATCCGCCAAACGCCACGAGGGCCAAGGGAATCACCAGCGTCAGCACCCACATCCACCAATCGTATCCCCGCTGCAACACGACCCTGCCTGGGTCGGCTGGGGCATAGGCGGCCACCCCACTTACCAGCAGACCACCGAAGATGAGGCCGCCTAGCAACAGCGCCGCGTAAAACAGTCCTTCCGCAATCGAGCCCCACTCACGAGATCCGGTGTGCCGATGTCCCCGCTTCTTGGAGAAAAACCTGGGCCATCTCACAGTCAACTCTCCTGCGGGCGAGGAGCCCAACCTATCCCACTTTTTTGGCCCCGCGGCAGACGATTAAGGCTCGCATTCCACCTCGGTCGGGTTCAGGAGAGACGGCACATCATCGGCGGGAATGAACATACCGCCCCAAGCCCATGCCACGCGGCAGAATCCACAGAGGATGGGGCCGAACCACCCGATCGCGAAGATTTCGCCACACTCGACTTCAGCACCTCTGGATCAGGACCTCTGGATCAGGGGGCTATGTGCCGGTCACCCTCAGGATTGGGCAACGGGTTCTTGCGATTTTTCCGAGAGGATACGACCAACGGGCGATCCACCGCCGGCCGGTGGGTTGGCCACGCGGAAGAAACCGATTTTCTCTAAGGAACGATAGACCTCCTCAAGCGTTTTCTCGCCGAAATTCGAGATGGAGAGGAGATCTGCCCGGGTGCAATTAAGCAAATCATGGACGGTAAAGATCCCTTTTTCCTCCAGGCAGTTGGTGGTCCGAACAGACAGGCCAATTTCCGCCGTGCTCATGTCGAGCTTCTCAGCCATCTCGTCCGATTGGGTGAGATTCTTGTAGGGAATGCGAGGCATGGGGTCCCTCCCGTGCAGGTGTGGACAGGAAAATGATGAATGCAGCAGGCCCTTTCCCAGCCATGGGTGGCCCAACAGTTGGCGGACCGCCAGCCAGCACTCGGTGCCAACTCGATCCTCACCAAAAACCAATATAATCCAAAGCATCAGGATTCGACTACCTCGGCTGACCTTTCTACAACGGGACGCCGCTCCTCCGGCCAGCCAACTTGCGTCCCGCCGACTCCCCCGCCCCCTCCCCCCGGACCAGCCCTCGTGCGCCCGCTTTCACTCGATGCTCTCAATGACAGCCAGCGGCAAGCCGCCCTGCATGTTCATGGACCCCTACTGGTGCTAGCTGGCCCCGGTAGCGGAAAAACACGGGTTGTGACGCACCGCATCGCCCACCTGATCTCACAGGGAGTGCCCGCCCGCCAGATCGTCGCCCTCTCGTTCACCAACAAGGCCGCCGACGAGATGCGGCGGCGGGTGGCCGAGCTGGTCGGACCACAGCCTGTTGAAATGGGCACCTTTCACCGCTTTGCCGCCCGTCTCCTCCGTAGCCACGCCAGACTGGTGGGGCTGACAAGCGACTATTCCATTCTCGACCCGGACGACGCCACATCGGTGCTCAAGCGGGCAGCCAAGAAACTGGGACTGAGTCTGTCTCATACCCCCATCGATCGGCTCGCTGGCGTGATCAGCCGCGCCAAGAACGACCTCCTTACGCCCGAGACGTTCTCTCCACGCTGGGGCCGGCCGGCGGATGAGATCGCAGGGCGGCTCTGGCCGGCCTATCAGGAGCTGCTGCTGGAATGTAATGCTGTCGATTTCGACGACCTGCTCGTCCATGTGGCCCGGTTGATTACCGACAATCCAGAACTGCGTGCCATGCTCGACGCGCGGCATCGCTGGATCCTCGTCGATGAATATCAAGACACCAACGCCGTCCAATACAACATCCTCCGCGGTCTTTCCCTCGACCACCCAAACCTCGCCGTCACGGGTGATCCAGATCAGGCAATCTACGGCTGGCGGGGTGCCAGCATCCGCAACATCCTGGAATTCGAGCGGGATTATCCACGCGCCGCCGTTGTCACCCTTGAACACAATTACCGGAGCACGGCCAACATTCTCGGCACGGCCGATCGGCTCATTGCCCATAATTCCCAACGCAAACCGAAGCGACTCATTACGGACAGCAGCTCTGGGGACCGCGTGCGGATTGTTCTCGACAGTAGCGGAATCGCGGAAGCTGAGCGGATTGCCAGGGAGATCGGGGAGGCCGTTGCCAGCGGCAGGCGGTCGGCTCGCGATTTCGCGGTCTTGTTCCGCACCAATGCCCTGTCACGATCGCTGGAAGTGGCTCTTCGCAGTCGCAGGGTTCCCTACCAACTCGTACGGGGCCTGGAATTCTTCAAGCGGCGCGAAATCAAAGATATTGTGGCTTGGTTACGACTTCTGAAAAACCCCCGTGATGACGAAGCCGTGCTCCGTGTGGTGAACGTCCCGCCGCGAGGAATCGGCCGACAATCGCTCGATCGGCTGGCTGCCTGGGCAGAGGATCATCACCTCAGTCGACTTGACGCCGCAGCAGGTGCCACTGAGATCCCCGGGCTCTCCAAACGGTCGGCGGCAGGCCTCCAGAAATTCGCGCGGCTGCATCGCGATCTGTGCCAATTCGTTGCCAACGGAAACGGACGAATCGCACCCTTGCTGGAGGAAGTGCTCAACCGCTCGGGATACCGGGCGATGCTGGCTGAAGACGACGACGACGATGGGGGGGAGGACCGGCTGGCGAATATCGAGGAACTGGTGACAGCAGCCCATCAATTCGATGAAACGTTTGCCGAGGCTGCGAATCCCGACACCCCGAACTCAGCTGATCCTCTGGAAGCCTTTCTGGAGAACACCGCTCTCGTTGCCGACACTGACGCCTGGCAACCCGAGAGCGAACGGGTGGCGCTGATGACATTCCATGCCGCCAAGGGGCTGGAATTTCCGGTTGTGTATCTGATGGCGATGGAAGATGGAATTCTGCCACACGAACGGAGCCTCGATCACCCGGATCAATTGGAGGAAGAACGCCGACTGGTGTTCGTCGGCATTACACGCGGCATGCAGGAGGTGCATGCCAGTTGTGCCCGGATGCGTGATTATCGTGGCACCCGCCGCATCGGGGCCCCGAGCGTGTTTCTCGCCGAAATGACCGGCAGCGAGACAATGGTCAGCGGTACGGAATCTTCCGCTACCACCGATCTTGATTCGTGGAGCGAGAGCGAGGTTTCCGATCCGGCCACAGCAGCGGACGACGATTCCTTTTCCCAAGTGGAAGACCACTCACCCGCGAAGGGATCGCCGCAGATGCGCCAGGACGGGCTTGTCCTCGACACCGGGGAAACCGATACAGAGATGCCAGTCGCTCC
>Ga0164295_10000377_pt1 | contig 38245 bp, 46 predicted proteins | sample GEODES006metaG_FD_111798 | JGI IMG/M metagenome (GOLD analysis project Ga0164295, IMG submission 111798) | Oligotrophic lake water microbial communities from Sparkling Lake, Wisconsin, USA - GEODES006 metaG | ecosystem: Environmental > Aquatic > Freshwater > Lake | place: USA: Sparkling Lake... | reverse complement strand
GCTTGCCCCCTTTGCCGAAGAGAAATTGCTCACGTAAAAGGCTTGTCTGACAAAGATCAGAATAGCTCTCTGTCATTTGTAGACATCAGTCAAGACTCATCAGAAACGCTTTGTTATGCGGCTGATCGTGAAAAATTATTAGCTCGCTTCCACGTTGAGAAATCAGATGGCACACGCATTGATGGCGCAGCAGCTTTTGTAGCCATGTGGGATAGATTGCCTGGCTGGCGCTGGTTAGCTAAGATCGCTAAGTTACCTGGCGTTCTTTTTGTTTTAGAAATGGCTTATAGAGGCTTTTTAGTCATCAGACCTCGCATGCAATCTTTGGCGAGACGTTTAGATAAATAGCCCTTCGTGTTTTAGCGCATTGAATGCAGTGTGGCTTGGTCAACGGACACCTTCACGCCTAAACTTCCAGATCCTCTTCTAACCGGGCCTTTTCTTAAGCTTATTTCAAGCGCATGAATTGCTTGATATTGGGCACAGGCTTGAACGATCCGAGTCATGAGTCTTTCTTGAGTATTGTAATGACCATCAGCGGCAATCAAATCAATTTCTACAATGAGCGGGTCATAATCAAAAACATGATCCATACCATCTTGTGCAATCAGTACTAGTTTAGGATCAATCCAAAGTGTCAAATCAAGCAAATGGTAGTCAGGTACGACATCATTGGGTCCATAAGTACCAATTTTTGTATCTAGTTTTAAATCTTTTAATTCGATAGAAGCTTGATGCAGCATATGATCGGCCTTTTTAGTTTTTAGTAGTTTTTAGTGGTATCGGAAAAGAACACTAATGGGTAAGCTTTGATTATTCATGAATTTTGACAATTGTGTGAAAACCAGTTTTGTGACTTGATGATGTGTCACTGAAAGAATGATTGATTCATGGTCTAATGCCTCCCATGATCACAGTTGTTATAGCCTCTTATCGTTACGGACATCTTGCAGCACATTGCATCGAGTCTTTACTGTCCCAAACTCAAGCGCCTACAAAGATCTTATTTGTGGATGATGGTTGGGGGGATTGCCAACATCTGCCTATCTTATATCCAAGCGTCGAGTTCATCCTTCGTCCTAAAAACTTAGGAACTGTTGTTAACTTCCAAGATATGTTGGACAGAGTTGAAACAGAGTATGTGCTCTTTATCGGAGCTGATAATTGGTTGAGATCCGATGCTATTGAGCTACTCTCTCATGCCAAAACAGATATTGTTACGTATGACATTATGGTTACAGGTGAGCTCAAGGATGAAATCTTAGTTCGTGTTCCTGGTGAAACTGAGCCTCATCAGGGTGACCTTTATTGGGATCGTCAAAACCTACATCATGGTTCAATGCTTTATAGAACATCGATGGGCAAAAAGATTGGTTACGAGAAGAGATTTGAGGATGGTCATCATCCCCAAGAAGATTGGAACTTATGGGACAAGATGCTGGAGTTAGGAGCTACTGTCACCAGCTTGCAAGAAGGCTTGCTATTTTATAGGCGCCATCGTGAGAATTTCCTCAAATATGGAGATCCAGCTTTAACTGCAGATGCTAGAAGCAGTAGTTGAAGATTCTGTCATAAAAGTTCCGCAAAAAAAAATCAGCTTCATGTTTAGTGAAGCTGATTTTTTATTAAGTTTTATTTAAATTTTTTAAGAAATCTTAGCTTTGTTCGATGAACAAAGAGCCCAAGAGAATACTGAGTTAGCAATGAACTTCTTTTTCTGGACAGCCTCACGCTTAGCTGCAATTGCTTTCTTCTGAATCGCAACAGCAACTTTAGTTGAGGTTTTTTCTTTCTTTTGTTTAACTGCTAATGGATTTAATTTATCTTGGTTCTGTTGAACCAACATGCCTAAATTAATGCTATCCATGTGTTCCAACATGAACGTCTCTAATGAAGACCAAAGCTCATTCGCTTCATTAGTTTTGGAGTTGCTGTAGTCAATAGCAATGACGATGTCTTTTAAGCTGATTTGATTAGCATCTCTGGCAAGAATATAGCCGCCACCAGGGCCTCTAAAGCTGTTAACGACCTCTGCTTTACGCAATGAAGCAAATAACTGCTCTAAATAAGATAAAGAAATGTCACGTCTTTGTGCAATTTCAGCCAAAGAGACAACGCCACCCTCTATAGAGTGAAGAGCTAAGTCAATCAGGGCTGTAACCGCCGCACGGCTTTTAGTTGTAATACGCATGAATTCACTATACCTTAACTGTAAAAATTTGCAATTGAGTGCAAATTTCCTAAAGTTATATGGAAACTAAAGAATCGTATGAAATTAAATATGCAATATTTTCAATAACTTACAGATGTCAATAAAAATAAACTATTGATTCACCACTTTAGGAAAGTGATTTTGACTGAGATTCTGATTGATCTTATCAACAATGGGTAATAAATCAGCCACAGAATCAATAACAAAGTCAGGCTTCATGGCAGCCACTCGATCTCGAGCAACTTGGACCAATGACGCTTTCTCAAGCTCTGGAAGTTGGTTGAACTCTTCCAAAGATAATCCTAAAGCATTACCAGTCACTGCTACACCGACAGTCCAACATCCAAAATTCTTACCTTCGTCGATACCTGGCTGGGTATCATCCACTTTGATCATTTGATGAGGCTGATCAATACCAAGAAAATCTGCGCAACGCTTCATCATCTGTGGACTTGGTCTGCCACTTGGCGTGTCACCTGAACACAATGTAATTTCAGGTCGATAACCTTGTTTTGCCGCAAGAGGCTCAAGCACATCCATCAACTCTCTCACATAACCTGTGGTGGATCCAATTCTAATATCGTTAAATTCAAGGTGGTGAACCACATCAACCACGCCCGGAATCACTTCAGAACATTCAATTAAGCTCACTTTATTCATTGGGATAAACTCATTGAGTAACTTATCGATATCCTCAGTAGTTGATACCCTTTGATAAGCATTGAACCACTGACTTTTAACATGAGGCATTTCAAGAAGCTCTTGGATATGATCCCACTTATTGAGCCCCATTGGAACTCTGGCATCGGCAATCGTAATATCTAAGCCATTTTTTTTAAATAGTTTTACAAAAGCTTCCATGGGTGCTCTGCTACCAAAGTCGACTGTTGTTCCAGCCCAATCAAAAATTACCGCTTTAATCATTTTTATATCCAATCATCAAAATTATCTTTTGCTAAACCAAAAGCTGTACTAGCACCTGTACCACTGGTAACAAGCGCAACTCTTAAAGAGTCTGAAACCTTCTCAATAATTGCATCTTGTTGGCTAGAGGATGGGTATACGCCAGTCCAGCGCTCCAAAACTTTTAATTCAGAAAAATTAATTGTTTGGCCTAATAGTTCAATAATTAACTGATCAATCCTATCTTTGGCAAAAACATCTTCAACACTGCCATATTGGTGAGAATCACCAATCACAAGACTGCCGTCTGAACTTTGAACAGCAATTAAATGGATACCCTCTTTTAAAAATTCAGGCATTTCATTTTGAATTTTTACTTTAAGCACTAAAGCCTCCGGTAAGTCTGCCCACCCAAGATACCGCGCAAGGCTATTGTCAGTCATCACAGAACCGGGAAGCCTTATATGGTCGTCAACTTTAACTCTTAGCATTTGTAATGTGCATAATTGAATATCATGCTGAGCTATATACTTTTTAGCAATACCGTTTAAGTCCGCGCCCGGACAAATTAAAACTTTATCTGCATAAAAAGAACCTGCTGATGTATCAATCTGCGAATCATCACAAGAAAATACTTCTGCTCCCCAACAAAAATCAACCTTTAAGGAAGCACTTAACCAATCAGCCATCATTGGGATGGCTTCCCGAGACTCCACACGAAACTCATGGGGGCTATAAAGCAAACCTGCTGCATGATCAAGCCGAAGCACTGAAGTATTTTTAAATCCAAAACTTTCTAAATTAGGAAAATCCTTCGGACTAAATAACTGGCAATCAGTTCCCATTTCAGTATTTAAAAATGCACTGGCAACATTCAATGCCTCTGGTCTTTGGCAAACGATCCAACTTCCTCTATGGATAATTGGAATACCAGCCTTTTCTGAGATGGATGCCCAAACATCTCTTGAATATCTAGCTCTTCTCCAAGTGTCTTTGCTTGATTGCCCAGAAACCGTAATAAATCCAAAGTTTCTAACTGATGCTCCAACACAAGATTGATTTTTTTCAACAATGAGAACTGATAAGCCCCTTTGAACAGCCTCATAGGCGTGGGCCATACCAACAATTCCAGCTCCAACAATCACTAAATCATATTTCTTCATATTCTTAATTTGATCCCAGGAAATTTTTACCTCTTGAAGATAGTTTTGCCTGCTCGATTTTGACAATTTGCTCTTGCGTCAGATGATCTGGATCATATGCAGGAATGCCAAGTGACTTGATCCAATCAAATAATGCCTTAGGTGATGATAAATGCTGACCTAAGGCAAGCTCAAGAGAATCATTCATCAAATTTTGATTAGGTAGTTCTTTTGCTATTTTCAATACATTTGGCAACCAAATGGCGCATGCAAAACCATGGCTAAATTTATGAGTTATCGTTTCGCCATATGAAAGCGCATGAACGAGTGAAGTTTGAGTTTTGGCCATGGCAAGGCCAGCTAAAAGAGAAGCCTCACTTATTTCTTTTCGGGCTTCAGGATGATTGATATTAGCGTGAAGTAAAGGAAGGTTAATGCAAATTTTTTGTATGGCTTTGATTGCTTGATCCCTAGTGTCGGCAGTGGCATTCTTATTCCAAATAGACTCAATGGCATGAGACAGTGCGTCCAACCCTGAATCCCTAGTTAATTCCCAGGGAGCTCCAAAACATAACTGATGATCAATAATTGCCTCATCTGCATAAATTTCTTCTCCAAAGAAAGAATGCTTTTTATGAGAGTTGAAGTCCCAAATAGTAGCAGTGCCAGTTACTTCGCTGCCAGTACCTGCTGTCGTAGGCGCTAGGATTAATGGATGCTTATTAACAAAATCAGGAATTACATTGATTGGTGAATCTAACTGACTTTTGAACCAATTTTTTTCAAGTGTAGTAAATCGAATGACCTTAGCAAAATCCATTAAGCTACCTCCCCCAATACCTAAAATAACTGAATGAGGATCTCTGTTAGTTAAGGAAAATTGCTCATGCATGCTAGCAACCTGATTCAACTCAGGCATCCCATAGTGATAGGTTTGCTGAGAAAGAATTCGGCCGCCTAAATTACTTTTAATATTTCTTAATAATCCATTATCAATCTCAGGAATATGCCAAAGATGAAAATTTCTGTTGGGGTATAGATGACCCAACTCTTCAATTGAGTTTGAGCCAATATAAATATTAGGCTTCATTATCTAGCTTGTTAAACGCCTTAGAAAAGAAGAAATCAAGTCAATAATAGTCACTGTAACAATTAAAATAATTAAAACTGCACATGTCTCAGCATATTGAAAACCTCGAATCACTTCATAAAGAATTACTCCTATACCGCCGGCGCCAACCATACCAACAACCGATGCTGATCGAACATTTGATTCAAATCTGTAGAGCGAGTAAGAAATCCACAGCGGCATGACTTGCGGAATAATTCCAAAAACAATCTCTGCGATAGGGTGACTTCCAGTAGCTCGAATACCTTCTACGGGTCTTGAATCCACCGCCTCAACAGCTTCAGAAAATAATTTAGCTAGGGTGCCAGTTGTATGTACAAAAAGTGCTAAAACTCCAGCAAATGGTCCTAAGCCGACAGCCACGATGAATAACATCGCAAATACCATCTCATTGATGGCACGCAAAGCATCCATAAGACGTCTGACTGGTTGATATATCCAAGGCTTGACAACATTTGATGAACTTAAAAGGCCTAGGGGCACAGCAAAAATAATTGCTAGTAAAGTTCCCCAAATGGCTATTTGAACGGTTACCAACATTTCGGAAACGTATAGCTTCCAATCTTTAAAACTTGGCGGGAAAAAATCCTTGGTGTATGTCGCCATATTCCCAGAATCTTTGATCAAGTCCATGGGGCGAATTTCTGCCCCATGCCATGACCAAGCTAAAACTAAAAAAAATACTGCCCAACCAATATAGTACGTAATGCCATGTCTCTGAGCTAAGGCTCTCGCCTTAGCTTTATCAATAGATTCAGGACTTGGAATGCTTATCACTTACTTAAGCTTTGCTAATGCAGCATCAATTTCAGCAAATTTCTTTGTCTTTTCAGCATCAGAAATTGTTGTATCAGCTTGCACCTTGCTACGATCTTTAAATAACTCAAGTTGACGAATTGGATTTAACTGAGCATTCGTAGAGGCTCTAAATCCAGCGTAGTTATAAATATTCTTAAGAACGTCTTTTTCAGCTTGGTTGTTCTGAGCGTAGTTAAGAACGAACTTTCTGATTTTTTCCTTCGTGTCTTTGTCTAGATCTGTTCTCCATACAAACGGATCACTTGGAATTAAAGGGCTTTTCCATACTACACGGATTTCTTTAGCCAATTCAGGCTTAGTTGCTTCTAAACGACCCATATCTTCTGTGTTGTTTGTTGCAACATCGAGTTGCTTAGCAAGAACAGCCTGAATGTTTGCGCCATGGCTTGCATTTCTTACTGTTTTAAAAGTATCACGAGCTTCAATTTTTCGTTGCGCGAAGATGTAATAAGAGGGTACTAAAAAACCAGAAGTTGAGTTAGGGTCACCAATACCAAAATTGATGTTTTTACCGTTTTTGATAACGTCATCTAGAGTCTTGTAAGGAGAATCCTTGTGCGTAATCAAAAGTGCGTGATAACCCCAAGTTCCATCAGCGTAACCAACTTGCGCGAATACCTCACCACTTGCGCGATCAACTGCTTCCATTGCAGCTTTATTACCGTACCAAGCTACTTGAATTTTATTAAAACGCATGGCTTCAATAACACCTGCATAGTCTGGGGCATAGAATGATTTAACAGTTAAACCAGTCGCTTTTTCCATATCACGGAAAAACGGCTCCCAACGATCGCGCTGAGCTGTGGCAGAGTCAGTTGCAATAATTCCAAAACTAATTTCTTTTGCAAAGACAGAAACTGTACTTAATGCCAGCATTCCTATAACAATTGCTTTTTTTAACATAAAAACTCCTATTTATTAATTAACAAGAACTAACTGCGGACGCTTTACTTCTTCTGAATGTGATAACTCCTCATCCATTTCAATATCCCCTACCTGGGATCCATATAGATTGGCTAAAGATTCTCTAGACAAATCATTTGTTTTTCCATCGAATACCAAAGAACCTCGATTGAGTGCAATGGTTCTGTTACAAAACTTTCTAGCAATAGCAACCTGATGAAGGCTGGTAACTAGAGTTAGTCCAAACTGCTGACTCAGATTGACGATTAAATCCATGACTTTTCTTGCGGATTCAGGATCAAGAGATGCGACTGGTTCATCAGCAAGTAATAGTTTTGAGCCTTTCACTAAGGCTCTCGCAATTGCAACTCGTTGCTGCTGACCTCCTGATAAAGTAGATGATCGTTGATAGGCATAATCAACCATCCCTACTTTTTCTAAAGCATCGAGAGCAAGAGCTTTTTCTTCCATCGTGAATCGTCTAAGTACTAATTGGAAAATATTTTTCTGGGGTCCAAGACCGATGAGTACATTAGTAATGACATCTAACTGATTGACCAGATTGAACTGTTGGAATATCACGCCAATGGAGGATCTAATTTCACGAACGTTTTCGCTAGTTTTGCCATTTATTTGAATGATCTGATTATTAACAGTAATTGCACCACTACAAGAATCCAATCTTTCCAATCCACAGATTGCCCGAATGAGGGTTGATTTGCCGGAGCCAGAGGCGCCAAGTAAGGCAACTGTTTCGCCTTGGTTAACGGAAATAGAAACGTTTTTTAAAGCTATGGTTTTACGCTCAGAGCCAGAGAATGTCTTGTGCGCATTATCGATAGAAAGCATTTGATTACTCATGAACAGCTCACCATCAAATCGTTAAGTTCACCAAGTACTTCTTCTTTGCTTGGCAAACTAGATTCTGAATCTTTTGCTTGATCATCCCAGCGGCGCAGAGCTATTGCATCCATTGCAAATGGCTTAGATAAGAAGTTTTGGCATTCCTCATCAGTTAAGGGGCCACCCTGCAAGGCTAAACTTCTAATTGAGTCTGACGAAAGTTTTTCTGAATAACTGCTATCTGTTGTGATTAGGTATCTTTTTGCTTCAACATGAAGGGCAATGGGTGCAAATACTGCCTCCGGAAACAAATGTTTTAAAAAATCACTCCCGATCAGCTCATGGCGATCATTGTGACCTTTGAGAGTGGGGGTATCACCTTCTTTTGATAGTAAATGGCCTACATCATGCAGCCAGGCAGCTAATTGCAGTTCAAGAGATGCACTACTTTTTTTGGCCAACTGTCCACATTGCCAAGCATGCTCAATCTGACTAACACCCTCACCTAGGTATGATAAATCTCCCTTGGTGCGGTAAATGTTTTCTATTAGCTTAGCAACGTCATTCATTGGCGTAATTTCTCACACCTGTGTTTCAAATATATTTCAGATTGGTTAAAATATGAAAAATAATATGACGGCTATAAAATACTGCTAAGTTAATGTATTTACATAGTTTTATGTAGAATTTATTATGTAAATAAAAACCACCCGAGGGTGGTTTTTATGGTCTATTGAATAACGGAATATTCAATAATTACCTATACATTGACTTTTTAACCCAAGAAATCTTTTTCATCATTTTCTTGAAAGCTTCTTGTTTGATTTCTTCACGAACAAAATCAATCATCTGATCAGTTTTTTCATTATGCTTTTTTGGTGCTTCAACCTTAGCAGCTGACTTGAATTCATGAAACTTGCCACCATCAAGAACTAGGTATCGGACAGCGCACTTGCTAATAGGCAAGTTGTAGGTCTGGTTACAAACAATCATCTGCTTGTCTAAGACGCTTGCGAAAAATAAGATGTGATTTTGCAAATCATCCAATTTCTCTGGAGCACTAAAGATCGTGAACCCTGTAGAAGGCGCTTCCCACTCTGAATCATCTGAATACCATAGATCTTCGATATCGTCTTCCTGATTCACTTTTTTAGCTTCTGTGGTACTTAAACCATAAAAAACACGATACACAGAGTAGTTATCACCTGGGCCATATTGGTTTTCATCAGCGATAAATCTGTTGTTGATCTCAGTATTGAGAGCTTCAACAGCGGCATTGCCGATCAAAGTCAAACGATTCACGAAAGTTTTAGACATTTTTCCTCCATTTATTTATGAGAAGCATACCTCAAATGAATAAGCCAATCGCTAAAATCATGCACCCACTACTTTTCCATCATCACGCCATATAGCAATCGTTGCTGACCTGGGTCTTGTAAAGTTATTTTTATCAGGCCAATTTGAAATGGCTTGAGGGGTTTGAGGGTTTGAGCGCTCAGATGGAGACTCACCAGGATGCTGAATATTGATGAACATCGTCTTCATATCAGGTGTCATATCTATGCCAGTTACTTCGCACCCTTTAGGGCCTATTAAGAAGCGTCTAAATTCTTTAGTTTTTGGATCAGAAGCATACATGGCATTGTTAGGTATTTGAGCGTATGCGCCCTTACCAAGAGTTGAAGTAGATATATCTGTTTGAGTCCACAAGATGCCACGCTTATCAAACCATAAGCCGTCAGGCGAGCCAAGCGTATCTCCGATGACATTGCCACGCAAATGAGGTTCAGTACTGTTAGGGTCTCCGGCAAGGGTGTAAATCTCCCACTTAAATACAGTGCTTGAACTATCCCCGTTAGCTTCACTCCAACGAACAATATGCCCCATCAAATTACTAGCTCTTGGATTAGCTGCATTGAGATTGACTTTAGTTCCGCGATCAGAATTATTTGTCAAAGTGACATATACATCTTGATTGTTGGGATTAACGGCTATCCATTCAGGTCGGTCCATTGAAGTGGCGCCTACAAAGTCAGCGGCTAATCGAGCATGAATCAATATATAGGCTTGATCATTAAAACCATTTGCGGCAGTTAAGCCATTACGATTGTGTTCAAGAGCAATCCAACGACCTGTTCCATCTGCATCATAACGAGCCACATACAGCGTGCCATTGTCTAGTAAGTCTTTATTATTTGACTGATTGACTGAGTCATATGATTTTTTACTCACAAATTTATAAACATATTCATTTCTTTGGTCGTCGCCCATATAAACAACCACTTTTTTGTTTTTAGCAATTGTTAATGCAGCACCCTCATGTTTGAAACGGCCCAAGGCAGATCGTTTAATAGGAGTTGACTTCGGATCTTTAGGGTCAATTTCAACAACCCAACCAAAACGGTTAATTTCATTAGGATGCTTATCTAAGTTAAATCTCTCATCATGTTCTTGCCAACGATAGCCAAAGCCCTTGTTATCAATCCCCACTCTTTGCTCATGCATGTTTGGTTTAGCAGTTTTAACAAAATAACCATTGAAATTTTCTTCACAAGTTAAATAAGTTCCCCATGGTGTTACACCATTGGCACAATTATTAAAAGTCCCTAAAACTTCATTACCCTTTTGATCAGCCGCTGTCTTCATGTAAGAACTACCAGATGCAGGTCCTGAAACAGTACAAAGCGTGTTAGCGGTAATTCTTCTTGCGAGGGGGTCATTGACTACTTTCCATTGACCATTATCTGATTTTTGAATCATCGATACCGTTACGCCATGAGCAGCTTGAGATTTCTTGACCTTTTCTGCTGTCCAAGGCTCCATACCACCAGCATGCAACAAACCATCATCCGTGTATTCGTGATTAGTAACCCAAATTCCTTTTATAGAATCTGATCCATTTAACTTAACCGGGAAAAAGGCACATCCATCATGATGCATACCAAATTGTTTTTCTTGATCTGAAGAGCTATCAGAGACATCTGGTGAAATACTCTTCGTTTGTCCGTTAATAGAATCGCCCCATGCAGCAACCACAGACCAGCTATAACCAGTTGGAACCTGAATATCATCATTGGCCAAGGTGTAAGACACAGACTTAAAACCAAATAGTGCTTTGCTTGTCTTTTCAGATGCCAAAACATTCGAGTGAGCAAATAAAGCTGCTACCGCAGATGAAATAAGAATATTTCGTCGCTGAGGATTGACTAATTCACTGATAGTTTTCTTATCAGTAGGATTGACTATCGCATCATTAAATTCATTCATGGCAGGCCTTTATTGAGTTGAGAATGATGTAATGATCATTTGTAATTATTTCAACTCTGTGAAATTCCATATGATTATTTTGCCTTAGTGAGTGTTTACTCATCTTCTTATAAAAAATAGTAGCTATGAAATTTATAAACTTCATTCATAAAGATGTAATAAATGAGATATAAATTACAGTTGTTCACTTTATGAAACCGATAAAGGAACTCTCCTCTTCATAGCGCACTTCTTCGGAAGTGCGCTTTTTTTAAGTCAACGATGAAAAAATCTGATTTAGTTATCATCATTTCAAAAGCTTCAAATATCAGCATTAATCGAGCTGACTTTGCCTTGAACGCACTACTTGAGGGCATTATTGAAAAATTAGCCAATGGGGATAAAGTTAATTTAACTGAGTTTGGTACTTTTTCTGTCAGCGAAAGATCTGAGCGATTGGGACGTAACCCCAAAACAGGAAATCAACTAACGATCGATGCTTATAAGACCGTAAGATTCTCGCCTAGCAAGATATTTAAAAAAGCAATAAATTTAAATTAGTTTTTAAAGCTTCATACTACTGTCACACTCCTAGCAGAAAGTTAATGAAGAAGTTCCAAAAGGACTTTTAATTTAACCCCCTAATCACAGGAGCGTATATGAAAAAAGTATTTAAATTTTTATATCAATTATTAGAAACATGGCGGGAGATCCGTGCAGACTATCACTCGAGGAATGACAATCGATTGATTGGTGAATAAAGTGATCAAAACATTTTTTCTAAATCAGAATGAATGGTTTCTTTACGGCCAATGGCTTAAAGAACAAGACTCTGAAACACTTCAAAATTATTTCGGCAATAACACCAAGGATCATGCCATTGATTTGCTGATGAACCGCATTACGCAATTCCCTAATAAGCATTATTTATTGATAGCCACTCAAAACAATCAATGGGTGGGAGTTACGCACATTGCAACACACCAACAAACAGTCGAATTTGGATTAATTGTTGATCCCAACTTTAGAAAACAAGGTATTGCTAGCATGATGATTGATGAGGCACTGACCTGGTCTCGTAATCGTCACTATCAATATTTATTCATGCACTGTATTGGCTGGAATACTCCTATTAAGAAAATGTGCATAAAGCACAAGCTTCAAACCAAGAATATGATGGGTGAATCAGAGGTGAATATGAAGCTATCACCTCCTGATTTTTTATCTTATTTGAAAGAACACAGCTCTAATCTAAGAAGATTAGTAGTTAACTAGAGAGTACTTGATTTTTTGTTTGGATTTGAGTTTCTGCCATTTGGTCAAGATGGACTTGATTGTTTTCAAATGATCCCTTCACTGAAAACAGATCATCTCCACCAAAAAAGTTCATATTATTGCGTCCAATACCGTAATACTCAAAACCAAACTGAGCCAACATCTCAGGGTCGTAGAGATTCCTTCCATCAAAAATAACTTTCTGCTTCATTTTTAATGCCATGTCACTAAAGCTTGGGCTTTTGAATGCGCGCCATTCTGTCATGACCAATAAGGCATCTACACCAATGAGAGCATCATCAGCAGAGTTAACAAAACTGATATTTTTTAAGAATTGAGGGGTATCACTGAGCTCATGCGTCAAAGCATGGACCGCCTGTTCGACTGCAACAGGATCATAAGCTTTTATTTTGGCACCCCTTAAAAGTAGGTTTTTAATAACAATCAGGCTTGGCGCCTCTCGAACATCGTCCGTATTGGGTTTGAATGCCAGTCCCCAAATTGCAAAAGTATGGTCATTTAACTGATCACCATATTTAAATACAACTTTTTTAACCAGTGAACTTTTTTGGATTTGATTAACTTCATTAACAGATTTAATGATTTTCATATCCTGATGAACTTCATTGCCAATATGGATCAAGGCAGAAACATCTTTAGGAAAACAACTTCCTCCATAACCAGTTCCGGCATACAAGAAGTCATAACCAATACGTTTATCTGATCCAATACCTTGACGAACAAAATCTATATCGGCTCCAATTTTGTCTGCCAAATTAGCCATTTCATTCATAAAAGAGATACGCGTTGCTAACATAGCGTTTGCAGCATATTTAGTTAATTCTGCACTTTTAAGATCCATGTAAAGCGTGCGTTCATGATTACGATTGAATGGGCTATAAAGATTTTTCATGACTCTCTTAGCTGAAATGCCAGCCGTGTCATTGGATGTTCCTACAACAATACGATCTGGGCGCATAAAGTCATCAATGGCAGCACCCTCTTTAAGGAACTCTGGATTAGAAACCACTGAAAAATTTTCAATGGGTAGATTTCTAATAGCTAGCTCTTGTTCAATCACTGCTCTGACCTTATCTGCAGATCCCACTGGAACAGTCGACTTATTAACAACAACTTTAAATCTATCCATATGGCGGCCAATCGTTTTTGCAACCGCGAGGACATGGCTTAAGTCAGCAGAACCTGATTCATCAGAAGGAGTGCCTACTGCAATGAATAAAACATCACCAAAAACAACCGCATCAGCTGGGTTTGAAGTGAAGTAAAGACGATCACTATCTCTGGCACCGGATATCAGTTCTTTTAATCCAGGCTCGTAAATTGGAACCCCACCCGTATTGAGTAAATCAATCTTTTCTTGATTGACATCAAAACAACATACTTGGTTGCCGAGCTCAGCTAAACAAGCTCCTGTAACTAACCCCACATAACCAGATCCTATTACAGTGATTTTCATTGGAACCTTTCGTCATTGAATTGACATCAGTGTGCCCCCTTTAAATGAAAGTTTTTTAACAGTCTTGTGACGTAATCATGAATTGTTTAATGACATAAATTTGTCATATTAATCATGCTTAATGTTATTTTTACTGGGATTGATTAATGGATTCTAAATACTCAATAAAAGATAATCCTCACAAAGGCAATAAAGGATTCACTCGAGCAATAAGAGCGGCGATCAATTCTTGGAATGGCCTCAAGTATGCTTTTAATGAAGAGAGTGCCTTTAGACAAGAATTAGCCCTAGCGGTAGTCTTGATACCTGTGGCCATATTTTTACCCTGCTCATCGCTTGAGAAAATATTACTAATTGCTAGTGTATTCTTAGTCTTGATTGTTGAACTCTTGAACTCCAGCGTTGAAGCTGCTATAGACCGGATATCTTTTGATATTCATGGGTTATCTAAGAGAGCTAAGGATTTTGGCAGTGCGGCTGTGTTACTAGCACTTCTTATGTGTTTTATGACGTGGCTGATTATTCTTTACGATATCTATTTAAAATAGCGTTGATTTTCTGATCTTTAATTTTTTTACTATAAAAGCATCACAAATCTGAAACATCCTGGTATCAAAATGTACAGATTGAAACCGACTACTGTTGGGGGTCGATGTGTACTACAGGATTATTCCACTAGAACCAAATTCAATTGTGAAACAGGAATGTTTCATAAGATCTGACTTGGAATTCAAATGTGGAATCGTCTGGCGTATTGGTTCGCTTGTCACCAAAATAAAGCCCACCTTCTTAAGAAAATATAATCCTAATCTTGGGATTGCAATCAGCGAAATCAATGGTGCTGAAATCAGCGAAATCTATAAGGGTAAGAAGGTCATTCGCTTCTCTAATAATATATCTGAAGATGAAGAAGTAGAAATATCAGAAATTTTCTATGGGGTCACCAGAAAATTTTCTGGAACCTATCAAGATATTTTTCAAGATTTGGGTTGGAAATTAGCTTCAACTCAATTTTTAATTTACGGGGAACTTGAAGTTCGAGAAACTCATTAGTAGCGCCAATAGAGCTACTAATGCGTATTTAGATTAATGACTTCGCATCGTACTCATTAGCAAATTCATGATTGGCGTCACGATGCTCAGTTTCGTCAGCACGCACGGCAATCACCACATCTCTTAATGTTGCATCTGGAGATAATTTCCAGTAATCGATAGCAATTTTTGGAGCTGGAATATTAGGCGTATCACCGTCATCAATCTGCTTGAGATACTCTGTGTAAGAGTAAACAGCCTCTTCTTCAAAGTAACCAACAATACGATGAGCCGTTCTTGGGAAGAAAACGTAAATAATAAAATAAAAGTTCCAGAAGATTGCCTGAACGATTAAAACTAAATACCTTTCAAAAGCATTAGGCTGGGCAATCTCAATAAACGTCATGAGATGCATTCTTTCATTTTCTGCTTCAGCCAATAAGGTTCTAATCTTAGGGCCATAACCATGTTTCATTCGACGCAAGCTAGTTAAGTGTGTCCACATACCTGCAACCATTCCAGGCACACCTGCAACAGTTTCAAGAACTACAGCACGGTGACCATAACGCTTCTTAAAAAAAGTATCCGCAACAAAGCGCATAGCCTTAGTAAAGAAGAGAGCAATGTTATCTGAAATACCCTGAGGGTTGTAGTGCAATGAAATATCAGTTTTATGATTCATATAAATATCATAGCCTTTTATTCAGGAATCTGTTGAATATGCCTTGGAAAATGAAAAGCAGTCGACTTATCGAAGATTAGCCTTGATCAAGCTCAAAACATCATCAAACCACTGCTGTAGCTTTCTTATTGGCTGATAAAAATACTTAATTAAGTTCATTTTGGAATGGTTATGTACGTTAATTAATGGATTTAAAAAAAGCCGCTCTGAACTGAGAGCGGCTTTTTTGTTATCTTGCTTTTTAACTGTTTAATTACTTCTTAACCCAAGCAGAACACCAGCCAGATGCAGCAACTTGCTTACCAGCAAATAAACTACATGCACCTGCTGCTGCACCTTTAGTTTGATAAAGAGCGCAATTATCGCAACGCTGAGTAGCAGCGTGCTTAGGATATTTAGCTTGATCAACTTTAGTTGTGTCAGCTTTGTAATGCAAAGCTACAGCTTGTGGCTCAGTTTCACCAACCATTGCTTGCGCGTTAGCAAACTTATTCAATGAAAGCGTAGCAGCGCCTGCTGCTGAAATGAGTAGAAACTTGCGGCGTGAATTAATCATTTATATAACCATATTTAGGATAAGGGAAACTTATTCTAGATTAGAATTCATTCTCTTGTATGGCAGTCACTAAAGGTTTGTTTTTAATGATTTTTTGTTGATAATCGTTCTCAATTACTCATACTGAAATCAATTTTGATTGTTGTACCAGTTTGAATGGGATGATTGATATTCGATTCAATTTCTAACCATTAATGTTAGAAAACTTCTATCAATCTCTGACAAAAAAACTCTGTACTTGTTTAATCGATGATGAGAAGTTCAATTTCAGTAAGCAGAGTAGCGTTGGAAGGAACTTTTCTACCAAGGCCTTCAAAACCATAAGCAAGATGAGGTGGAATGCTGACACTCCTTATTCCTCCAACTTTCATTCCCCTCACTGCCTCATCCCATCCTTCAATCACAGTCTTGCTACCAATGGTGAACCAAAAAGGATCTGAACGTGAGGTTTCTCCAATTTTTACTGGATCTTTTCCAAAACCTGTTAGCCAACAGATGTAATGAATCGCAACCGATTTCCCCACAGTCGCGCCGGATCCGGTTCCAATTCTTTTATCTTCGTATTGAAGACCAGTAGCAGTTTGTATCATTTATTTGATGCCAAAATTTGGGTGAATAAATGCATATTACCCTAAATTTAAGCTTGTTTTCCAGTGCTTTCAATTTTGATCAAAAACCATGGACTAGCTTTGCCACATATGTGTATAAAGGTATGCCTAAAATAATATTGAATGGGAAAGTGATACCCAAAGACATCCCCATATACAGAGCCGGATTAACTTCAGGTAATGCGTGTCTGAGCACTGCTGGGACAGCAATATAGGATGCGCTAGCTGCCAATACCATCAACAAAATAGTATCGCCTAAGGACAGGCCAGCCAAAGTAGATAACAACAGAGCTAACGCGGCATGGGCCAAAGGTGAGCCTATGGCGTACAGTAAAGTAATTAGCGGTTTACCTTTAAGACCATCAAAGTTCTTAGCCGCCTGTAAGCCCATATCCAATAGAAAGAAAGCTAGCATTCCCTTGAATAAATCTATTGAGAATGGCGCCATGATGGCTTGGCCAGCATCCCCACTAACGATACCCACAACCATTGATCCAAGTAATAGTAGCTGCGCGCCATCTGTGAAAGATTCATGAAGAATTTTTGGCATACCCACTGACTTTGCTGCAGGATTTGATGCAACTCTGGCTTTGTTAGCCAACAGAATAGCCAAAATGATGGCTGGAGATTCCATCAAAGCCATGGCAGCAGCCATGTGCCCACCAAACTCAATCCCGAATTGATCTAATGCTTGAGTAGCAGTAATAAATGTCACGGCACTGACTGATCCATAAGTGGCTGCAATAGCTGCAGAGTCATAGCGGTTTAACTTGGTTTTAAGTACTGTATAGCCTATTAAAGGAATAATGACAGCCAAAAAGATCGCCAATCCAAGAGCTACTGCAATCTCTAGAGTAAATCCTGAATGATGAAGCGCAAAGCCCCCTTTAAGACCCAAGGCCATCAAGAGATAAAGAGATAAGAATCTGGCGATTGGCTGAGGAATTTCTAGATTAGATTTAACAACTCCTGCAAATACTCCAAAGATGAAAAAAAGGATGGCGGGGTCTAGAAATTCAGTCATTCAAAGATCATAGTGGATATCAATATCCCTTCAAAAGTTTGGGAAATGAAGTTAGCATCTGCTAGCTTGGGCTTTATTTGGTGCTTTTTAACAATCAGACTAGATTAGTTAGTTAGGCACCCTTAAAATGGCGTATGACTACAGAAAGCTACATACCAGGCAAAGACGCCTCTCTTGAATCCACTATCGCAACCATGCAGAAAAAGCTGGCAGATCGAGGATTTTTTCTAAATGAATCATCTCTTTTAAATCCTGTTGAGGGGATTTGGTCGACACACGTCAAAGATCGAGATTGTCCAATGCTGTTTGCCAACGGCAAAGGAGCGACTGAGCTCGCAGCAAGAGCCAGTGCATTTGGCGAATTCTTTGAGAGATTGGGCACACATTATTTCTGGACACACTTTTATTTGGGTAAGAAACGAAGTGAAGCTAAATTTGTTCACTACCCCCAAGAAAAATGGTTCCCGACTGAAGGCGAGACTTGGCCTGCTGGCATCCTGAATCCTGAGTTACATAACTTTTACAATCCTGATAGCGCCATTGATGGCTCTGTCCTAGTAGATCTGAACTCAGGCAATGTGGATCGCGGCATCTGTGCCCTTCCTTATAAGCGACTAAGGGATGATGAATTAACTTATTTCCCAGTCAATATTATTGGCAACCTTTATGTTAGTAACGGCATGGCTGCCGGTAACACCATGATAGAAGCCAGAAGCCAAGCTCTGTCTGAGATTTATGAGCGTCATATCAAATACAGAATCATTAGCGAAGGCCTGTGTCTTCCTGATGTGCCCGAAGATGTTATTGCACGCTATCCAAAAATTGCGAGTGGCATTAAAGGTCTTCGAGATGCTGGTTTTGGCATATTAATTAAAGATGCATCACTGGGTGGTATCTATCCTGTGATGAATGTCACCCTACTTCATCCTAAGGATCAAGGCTGCTTTGCAAGTTTTGGCGCTCATCCTCGTTTTGAAATTGCTCTAGAACGTGCGCTTACAGAATTACTTCAAGGTCGAGTACTTGATTCTTTAGAGAACTTTGCAGAGCCTGGCTTTGATATGGATGAAATTAATTCTGTCTCAAACTTAGAGATTCATTTTGTAGATTCTAGTGGCGTCATTAGTTGGAAATTCTTGAGCGATGAACCTGATTATAAGTTTGTTGATTGGAACTTCAGTTCTACGACTGAAGAAGATTACAAATGGCTTTGCAAGCGTATTGAAGAAGATGGTTGTGATGCCTATATTGCAGACTTCTCTGAACAAGGCGCCTACTCCTGCCGCATATTGATACCAGGCATGTCTGAAATTTACCCAGTCGAGGACTTAGAGTGGGAAAACAACAGTGTTGGTAATTTAATCCGCCCAGCTTTAGTCAGACTATCTAGCCTGACAGATCCAGAGATAGAAGATCTGCTGGCAGAACTTCAAACGCAAAACCTCAACGATGAACGCCCACTTTGGGAAATCTTGGGTCTTGCCATTCCGGTTGGAACACCTTGGAAAGAATTGCGAATTGGTGAATTAAAAACTTTGTTAGCTTTAGCTATTGGTGATAAAGAAGGTATCTTGGAAGGTTGTGACTGGATACATCATTACAAACAAATGAACCCTTCTCGCAGATTGGTCTATCGCTGCATTGAAAACTTGATTCAGTTCGAAAATGCTAAAGCCTATGATCATTCTTTAGAGTTGCTCTATGGTAAAGAGACATTGCGCCAGGCTAAAGCCCTGCTTGATAGAAGTGAGCGCTTTTTTGATTTGGTGGACTTGGGTGAGAATATGGAAGCTAGCGCCATGCATCAAAGTCTGCTTAAGGCCTACGACAAGCTTTTTGCTTAAATCATTTGATAATCGTTAGACACAAAGAAGATACTCATGAGTTTGAAACTCTCACTCAAGCTATCGCTCTTGCAACAGAGTTAGGTGAATTTGTAAAAATTGAATTTGGTGGGAAAGAACTTGTCGGTGTATTTGGGGCTGACGGTATTACCGATGGTAAATGCCCCGATGGCGTTGAGTACAGTTGGATGAAGAGAAGAAAGAGTTAACTAATGTTAATTGAGATTAATGCGATAAATGCTATCAATAAAACACTATTCCATATAGTGTTTAGGGGCAGTCGGGGGTTCCTTAGAATCTTTTGATTCTTTAGTCTCTTTGCTTGGCTTACTAACTTTAGGTGCGCTGGAGTCACCCTGGTTGCAAGCAATAAGAAATAGCGTAGAAATGATGCCTAATAGGTATTTATTCATTTTAGTACCCTCCCAATAACTTTATATTAGCTGAATTTTCTTCTGATTTTCATTAAAAATACTCGAATATGCAATATCTTGTAAGATAGTTGCGCTCTCCTTCGTTCTAGTTTTCTTGTTGCTTCATAATCATTCTTCCCAAAATATCAATAAGGTCTAAAAATGCAGACACGCTCTTTTATTAAATCTTTTTTAGCTTTTGCACTCGTTGTAATAACTTCTATTGCACAAGCTCAGCAAGTATTGCGTGTGACAACGATTCCAGAAGAAGCTGCTACGGAACAAATTAGAAAATTTGGCCCACTAAGCCAGTACTTAGAGAAAAGTCTTGGTATGAAAGTTGAATTTACGCCTGTTACCGACTATCCAGCTGCAGTAGAGGCATTGGTGAACAAGCAAGTTGATTTAGTTTGGTTTGGTGGCTTTACTTATGTTCAAGCCCAAATCAGATCAGGTGGAAAGATCATCCCTATTGCACAACGTGAAGAAGATACAAAGTTTCGTTCAGTGTTCATTACCCAAAAGAATTCAGGTATTACTAAGTTGACTGATTTAAAAGGTAAGCAAGTAAGCTTTGGATCACAATCAAGTACCTCAGGACACTTAATGCCACGCACCTATCTTTTAGAAGCCGGCCTCAATCCTGAAGTAGACTTTAAACGCATCGCTTACTCTGGCGCTCACGATGCAACAATTGCTTCTGTTGTCAGCGGTCGAGTAGATGCTGCAGCACTAGATATTACTGTTTGGAATAAATTTGTATCTGAAAATAAAGTGGATACAAGCAAAGTAGATGTTTTCTATACAACACCTCCTTTTTTCAATTACAACTGGTCCGTTCATGCTGATATGCCAGCTGCGTTACGTGACAAGATTACAAAGTCTTTATTGGCTTTGAATATGAATACACCTGAAGGTAAGGAAATCCTTAGCTTAAATCGCGCCACTAAATACATACCTACCAAGCCTGAGAACTACAAAGGTCTTGAGACGGCAGGCAAGAGTGCAGGTCTAATTAAGTAAGTGGATTTACATTTAAGAAAAATTGTTGCTAAGCCTCCCTCCAATCAGCGGGAGGCTTCCTTTAGACTAAAAAATATCTCTCTTGATATTCAATCAGGTGAGCACCTTGCAATCATTGGACCATCTGGCTCAGGCAAAACAACGCTTTTACAAGTAATCGCTGCAGCACTGAAGCCAATTTCTGGCGAATTAGATCTTGATGGTACTAATCCTTGGAAATTGTCAGTTAGTCAGTTACAAGAACTTCGTTCTCAATTATTTTATGCTCCACAGATACCTCCCCTACCGCCAAGGCAGAGAGTGGTCACCACGCTAAGTGCCAGTCGCTTAACCAGCATGAGTTTGGGGCAAAGCCTTTTAAACCTGATTTATCCGCAGCACTCCAAAGATGCTCTGTCAGCTCTTGATTTATTTGATCTCAAAGAAAAAATTTGGGAAAGAGTGGATCATCTTTCTGGTGGTGAGCGTCAAAGAGTTGGATTAGCTAGAGTTTTAATGAGTAATGCAAAATTGTGGCTGGTTGACGAACCGCTATCAGCTCTTGATCCTAAAAGATCTAAACAAGCTATTAATACTTTAATTACCGAAGCCAACAAACGAGGCGTCACTTTAATCCTTACTCTTCACCAGGTAGAAGTTGCCACTGGTGAATTCCCAAGAGTAATAGGCTTAAAAGATGGTTCCATAGAATTTGACCTAGCTGCTAAGCTTGTTACAAAAGATATATTGCATGAGTTGTATGCAGACCATGAAGATGAACTGAATGGCTTTACTTCTGCTCAAGTGAGCATTGATGACAATTTAGAAGTATCAAAGACATCCAATATTTGTAGACCACAATAATGTCTAGCGTCACTGCCCCACAATTAAGAGATCCCGCATGGTTTGCTCGAGTTCGATTTGGGGTAATAGGTATCATTCTTTTAATACCAGCACTTATTGCCACTGAATTTAAGCCTTGGTTGATATTTGAAGAACAAAACTTAAAGGTCACACTCAAGTTTTTAGGAGACTTTTTTCCACCAAGCTTAGATCCCTCGTTTCTTAAAATGATTGCTTTAGAAGCTTGGAAAACGGTTGCCATTGCGACGGTAGGTATATTTTTAGCCTTAATCCTGGCTATTCCGATGACTCTGGTTAGTACAAGGGTTTTATCGATTTCCAGCCTGTCTGGAAAAATGGATCTATTGCCTTTTGCACTGCGGCAAGCCATCCGTTTTATTTTGATCTTGATGCGCAGCATTCCTGAATTGGTCTGGGCACTCGTATTTGTTCGTGTCGTAGGCTTAGGTCCTGCAGCGGGAGTTCTTGCCATTGCTCTAACCTATGCAGGCATGCTGGGTAAGATTTATGGTGAGATTCTTGAAAGTGGTAATACTGATTCAAGTCAAAGCTTGCTTCGCAACGGCGCTGGCAGATTACAAACTTTCTTCTACGCGGTCTTACCTCAAAATCTCAGTGAACTAACAAGCTATACGGTCTACCGTTGGGAATGCGCCATTAGATCATCCGCAGTACTTGGATTTGTTGGAGCAGGCGGATTAGGTCAGCAAATGGATAACTCCATGCGCATGTTTAATGGCTCAGAAGTCGCAACGATCTTGATTGTGTTCATGATACTTGTGGCACTTTCAGATTGGTTTAGCGATCATCTTAGAAAACGGATCGCCTAGTATGTTGAATCATCAGACGCCGTCAAGATCAAATAATTACCTTTTGTTAATTGGGGTAATTGGCATCACCATACTCAGTTTTTGGTCTCTTGATCTTCAACTATCAAGACTGTTCTCTTTGAGAAGTCTTGAATTGATGGCTAAGTTCTTTAATGAACTTTTATCTCCCAATATAAGCTCAACATTTTTATCAAAAGTTCTTATTGCATCATTAGAAACTATTGCTATGTCTGCAGTTGGTACATTACTCGCTGCTGTGCTTGGCATCATGCTAGCTCTACCTGCCAGTAAAACTAATTCCAATGACACAGCCATTTTAAGAACGCCAGCTAGGTGGCTACTAAATGCTCTCAGATCCATACCTGAATTGGTGTGGGCTGCACTTTTGTTGATTTCAGTAGGGCTTGGGCCTTTAGCAGGCACTTTGGCTTTGGGCTTACATACGACTGGCGTGCTAGGGAGATTGTTTGCGGAGTCTATTGAAAATGCTAATACTCATTCCGGTGAGTCTTTAAGACTTGTAGGTGTTAGTGAACTAAGGATCTTTCTTTATGCAACATTACCTACCGTGCTTCCTCAGCTGATCTCATACACCCTTTATCGCTGGGAAAATAATATACGTGCTGCTGCAATACTGGGTATTGTGGGTGGCGGTGGATTAGGTCAAATGCTGTCTTTTCATATGGGTCTATTCCAAATGCAAGAAACCAGCACCATCTTGCTGTCAATGATTGGCCTCGTCATCATGGTCGACAGCCTTTCTTATTGGCTAAGAAAATCCATAGAGCGTTAAATTCGAATAATCGACCTGTTTCTTAGATGAAATTTTGGTATCTGATGTCTTAAAACTTAGTCAATTTAACTAAGTACTGTTATAAATATGACTCTTATTTAAAACTCATTCATTTCTGTGGAGATTGGTATGAAAAAAGTGAAGTATTGGTTAGTCGCCCTTTGTTGCAGCCTCTCATTGACAGCCTTGGCGGATAAGTCGAGCGTCAAAGGTGATAGCTCCTATACGCCAAGCCCTGGTCAAGCCGGTAAAGATGTTATTTGGCTTCCAACGGGTACCGAGCTCGTGAGCTTGATGCTCAAAACAGCCAATGTAACGTCCAAAGATTTGGTTTATGACTTAGGTGCTGGTGACGGCAAGATTGCCATTGCAGCCGCTAAAGAGTTTGGGGCAAAAGCTGTTGGTATTGAGTTCAATCCAGACATGGCTGCATTTGCCCAGCGAAATGCTATTCAATCTGGCGTAGGTCATTTAGTGAATATCATCAGGGGTGACATTTTTGTCGAGGACTTCAGTCAAGCCACTGTGGTCACACTTTATTTGCTGCCTGATCTGAATATGCAATTACGTCCAACTATTCTGAAAATGAAGCCCGGAACACGTGTGGTCTCTCATGCGTTCTCAATGGGTGACTGGGAAGCCGATAAAGAAATCGAAACAGATGCAAAAGCATACTATTGGGTGGTTCCAGCCAATGTTGCAGGTGAGTGGTCATTGGATGGTATTGAACTGAAAAATGCAACCCTCACACTGGCTCAAAGATTTCAAAAAATTGGTGGGAATATAAAGATTGGCAATAAGACTCAGCCAATTCTGAATTCTCACCTCGAAGGCAAGAATCTTCGCTTTTCATACCTTGACCTGAATAATAATTTGATCACTGTCAGAGCTGAGGTCAATGGCTCAGAATTCAAAGGTGAAGATAAAGGCGGCTACTCACAAGGTTTGGTTTTAGGTAAACGTCGTTAAGATTTCAGCATGACTATAAATGCGGTTCAAGAGAAATTATTAAGCCCCATAGGGGCGGTTGCGATCATTGTTGGCATTGTGATTGGTGCCGGCATTTTTAAAACACCCTCTATGGTGGCCGGCATCACAGGTGATGTTGGTTGGGCACTCACTATTTGGGTTAATGGTGCTTTGATTTCTCTCATGGGAGCGCTTTGTTATGCGGAGTTAGCTACTACCTTCCCTCACGCTGGTGGTGACTATCATTTTTTAACACGCGCCTATGGCAAGAATGTTTCATTCTTGTATGGTTGGGCAAAAGCCATGGTCATCAATACGGGTTCAATTGCTTTATTAGCTTTTGTTTTTGGTGATTACATGACTAAGGTATTACCACTCGGAGCTAACTCAACTATTTATTGGGCTGCCCTGATTGTGATCACACTCACCTTGATCAATATCATTGGCATCCATACTTCAGCAAGAATACAAACCTTATTAACAATTTTTGAAGTACTCGGTCTTGTAGCGATCATCGTTGCAGGTTTTGGTATTTTTGGTGCACCTCTACCTGCAGTGGATAACCCTCCTTTATTTTCTAGTAATCCTCAGTTGGGTATGTTGGGATTGGGGATGGTGTTTGTTTTATTGACCTTTGGGGGCTGGAATGAATCGGCCTATATTTCTGCAGAGCTCAAAGGCACCAACAAAACTATTGTGACTGTGATTGTGGCCAGTCTTGCGGTTATCACTGTGATTTATTTACTGGTTAATCTCGCTTTGATCAATGGCCTTGGCTTAAAAGCATTAGCTAGTAGTAAAGCGGCACCCGCTGATTTATTAGGTCTTGCTTTTGGTCCAATTGGTGAAAAGTTGCTTGGTCTTTTTGTAGCAATTGCTGCCCTAACTAGTATCAATGCCACCATGATTGTAGGAGCCAGAACAAACTACGCTATGGGCGAAGATTGGCAAGGTTTGAGCAAAATGGGTCAATGGGAATCATCCCGTGGATCGCCCAGCGTTGCTTATCTAGTGCAAGGCATCATCAGTCTTGCTTTGGTTGGTTTTGGTGCCCTGCAGAGCGATGGCTTTGAGGCCATGGTGGAGTTCACCGCCCCAGTTTTTTGGATCTTCTTGCTCTTGGTTGGCTTAGGCTTATTTATCTTGCGCTATAAAGATGATTCAGTGCGACCATTTAAGGTGCCACTCTACCCCATCACGCCACTGATTTTCTGCGCTTCCTGCGCTTATCTTGCTTACTCAAGCATCATGTACGCACATAGTAAAGGCGCTGTTGCGATTTCTATGTATGTGATGTTGGCGGGCTTGGTGGCGTTGATTTTTTTAAGGCTTAAAAAAGCTTCTTGAAATTTTAGTTAGATACCATGTATAAAAGTTTGCGTGAGGTCAAACTTTTACTCTTCTACCTCTTTGAATAATTCTAATGCTTAAAGGCCTCGAGCCAAATATTGGTATATAAGTTAAAGTTGTCACATTAATAATTAAGGTTCCCAAGCTTTGCAAGCAATCAAACTATTCCCTAAAATTTGGATGATGGCTATCGCTCTGATAGTGCTTTCGTCAAGTTTTTCTTCAATTGCGCAAACCGTAGAACAAAAAGTTGTGGTTGGCTCAAAACGATTTACAGAAAGCTATGTATTAGGTGAACTTATCAATCAAACTTTGCGGGATGGGGGTTTACGCTCAGAACACCGACAGGGTTTAGGTAATACCAATATCGTTTCACAAGCACTCATTCAGGGTCAAATTGATGTTTACCCAGAATACACAGGGACCATCTTACGAGAAATACTTAAGCAATCAGATGCTCAAATCTCTTTAGTTGAACTTAATAAATTACTTGCTCCAAAAGGAATCAAGGCTGCCATACCTTTAGGGTTTAATAATTCATATGCACTGGCATTAAGAGCGGATAAAGCCAAGTCCCTTGGTTTAAAAAAAATCAGTGATATTACAAAATTAACACCCTTACAACAATCATCTCTTCGTATTGCTCTATCCCCAGAATTTAAGACTAGATCAGATGGCTGGCCATCGCTGATAAAGGGCTACGATTTAAATCTAAAAGTTAGCAAAGTTTTAGAGCACGGTCTCGCTTATGACGCTTTATCAAGAGGCGATGTTGATATCGTTGATGCCTATACAACTGATGCAGCTGTTGTGAGAGATAACTTGGTTCTTTTAGAAGATGATGCTCAAGTCTTCCCACGCTATGAAGCCATACTTTTAATGCGTTTGAATTTTGATCAAAGTAAATTGAAAGATTTAGAAAATCGCTTAGATCAAGTGAAGATGTCAAAACTGAATCAACAAGCTGAAGTTGGCGTTAGTTTTGAAAAAATTGCTCGATCTTTTTTGGATGCAACTGCTGATGATCAAAAACCACAATCATCTCTTAACCGATTTTTTAGTTTGTTATTTGGGGCTGATTTTTTTAGTGCATTGAGAGATCATATTTTACTAGTAGCAATTTCCTCATTATTTGCATTACTAGTTGGTATCCCTTTAGGCGTTCTCGCACACCGAAGCCCCCGCTCTGCTATTTGGATACTTGGAACAGTAGGTACTTTACAAACCATTCCGTCCTTAGCTCTATTAAGTATATTGATAGCCCTTCTCGGTCAAATAGGCTCTATACCAGCTGTTCTGGCTTTATTCCTTTACGGTCTTCTTCCCATAGTCAATGCTACTCATATTGGACTTTTAGAGGTGCCAGCTAACCTGAAGGAGGGAGCTCTTGCTTTAGGCTGTAATGCAAAACAATTATTACTCTCAATTGAATTGCCATCAGCCAAACCAATCATCATGAATGGCTTAGCATCAGCTACGGTAATTGGTGTCGGAACTTGTACTCTTGCAGCTCTTGTAGGTGCAGGAGGGTTCGGTGAGCGCATTGTGTCTGGTCTTGCAACCAATGACCACTCTATGATGCTTGCTGGTGCCATACCTGCTGCAATTTTGGCACTAATTGCGCAGGCAGTTTTAACACCGAAGCGTCAATAATAATTTGATTGTTCTTGAATGGCTCGCTCAAGCACCTGCTTGACTAGAAGAAAGCAATCAAATTGCAGAAACTCAAACAAGCGAACACTTGATTAATCATTTAATCAGTTCTAGTATCAATTAAATGTAGTTGATAATTTTATCAACTGCACTCCAATGAGGACTCTATGTCTATTCGTGTAATTGCTCGTTTTTTTGCAAAGCCAAATTCTATTAATGAAATTAAACCACTCTTAATTGCTTTGGTTGAGCCCATTAGAAATGATCCCGGCTGTATCAGTTGCCATTTAGTTAACCATGCTAGCAATAACAATGAGTTTACTTTTATAGAAGAATGGGCCAGCGAAGATGCTTTCAATGCTCATCTGTCAGAGCCTTTTGTTAAAAAAGCAGTGGTTGACACTGAGGCACTCCTGGCAAACCCTCTAGAGCTTCACGTATATAAGCCTATTTAAACTAAATTTTCTGTAAGGTTTATATAAATCTAAGAAGATAAAAACTTTAGATTTAACAGAGGTGTTTAGTCTGGCCAACGCGATTCGAAGGTACAACTTAAGCTAAATCATTTTCTACAGTGGATTTGATATGCTCCCACTCGTCATCCGTAAACAGTCGTGAACGCGTATGAAAAGCTTTACCAGTATTACCTTCCAATGAAAACGTACCACCACTGCCCTCAATCACATCCAGTATTAATTGGGTATGTTTCCAATACTCATACTGCGACTTACCAATATAGAACGGGACTGCGCCGACCTCGCCCAACTTGACATCGTAGGGGCCGATTGTCAAGTCAGTAGGCAAATAGCAGTTTGCAGCACTGTTATCGCAACATCCACCAGACTGATGAAAGAGAATTTCTCCATGAAGCGCTTGCATCTCTTTAATGAGAGCTAATGCTTCTGGCGTAGCCACAATACGCTCAACCATGCTGTGCTCCTTTCCATAAAAAAGGGGTAAATTGCTTCACCCCTTTGTGACACGATACAAAGCGATCAGAAAAAGCCGAGCTTATTTTCGCTGTAGCTGACCAATAAGTTTTTGGTTTGTTGGTAATGAGCCAGCATCATCTTGTGATTTTCGCGGCCGATACCCGATTCTTTATAACCACCAAACGCAGCATGCGCTGGGTAGGCGTGATAACAGTTTGTCCAGACTCGACCTGCCTTAATGGCCCGACCCATGCGATACGCTAGATTTCCGTTACGCGCCCACACGCCCGCACCTAAGCCATATAAAGTGTCATTTGCTAACGCAAGTGCTTCTGCTTCGTCTTTAAAGGTGGTTACCGCTAAGACGGGGCCAAAGATTTCTTCTTGAAAAATACGCATCTTATTGTGACCCTTAAAGATGGTCGGTTGCACATAGTAGCCACCATCCAGATCACCACCTAGATGTGCTTGCGCACCGCCAGCGAGAACTTCTGCTCCTTCTTGCTTGCCCAAATCAAGGTAAGAGAGGATCTTCGTGAGCTGCTCTTTGGAGGCTTGGGCACCCATCATACTGTCGGTATCGAGTGGGTTCATATGCTTGATAGCAGCAACGCGCTTAAGTACACGCTCCATAAATCGGTCGTAAATACTTTCCTGAATTAAGGCACGGCTTGGGCAGGTACATACCTCGCCTTGATTAAAGGCAAACAACAAAAGTCCTTCAATTGCTTTATCTAGGAACGCATCATCCTTATCCATAATGTCCGCAAAGAAAACGTTAGGAGATTTTCCACCTAGCTCTAAGGTTGCTGGAATTAAATTATTAGCAGCGGCTTGTGCAATCACACGGCCGGTAGAGGTCGAGCCAGTAAAGGCAATCTTACCAATGCGCTTGCTGTTGGCTAGCGGCATACCAGCTTCACGACCATATCCATTGACGATATTGAGCACGCCTGGTGGTAATAGATCAGCAATCAACTCTGCCACGATCAAGATGGATATGGGAGTCGATTCAGCTGGCTTCAATACAACGCAATTACCTGCAGCTAAAGCTGGGGCAAGCTTCCATGCCGCCATTAGAATCGGAAAATTCCACGGAATAATCTGCCCTACAACACCCAATGGCTCCAAATAATGATAGGCCACAGTGTTTTCGTCAATTTCACTTAAAGCACCCTCTTGCGCACGAATGGCGCCAGCAAAGTATCGAAAATGATCTACTGTCAGCGGAATATCCGCATTTAAAGTTTCTCGAATTGCTTTACCGTTATCAATAGTTTCAACATAGGCTAAGAGTTCTAAATTTTGCTCAATGCGATCAGCAATCTTTAGCAAAATATTGCTACGCGTTGTGACGTCAGTTTTTCCCCACTGATCGGCAGCAGCATGTGCGGCGTCTAAAGCCAATTCAATATCACTAGCATCAGAGCGCGCAACCTTGGTATATGCCTTGCCATTGATTGGCGAAATCACATCAAAATATTGGCCCTTACTTGGGGCTACCCACTTCCCGCCAATAAAGTTGTTGTATTGAGCTTTATATTTCATCTTGGCGTCAGCTTGGCCTGGGGGTGAATAAATCATGTCTATCTCCTACTTGTTATGATTGGAATTTTTAAATGCACGCAATGTTGTGAAAATTATCTCAACTTTTAAGTTAAAGCTTTTTTTCGCGTAAAGCAACAGTAGTTTGAACTTTTTTAGACAGTAGTTTTAATGACAAATTAACTATGTGTTTTGTATGGTCTATGAAGCAAACTGGGTAATGGACTTAAACAGCACCGTAGATTTTATATCCGCTTGTATTCCTTGAGGTTTTTTGGCCTGCCCAGCACGATTTGAACGTGCGACCTACAACTTAGGAGCTGTAAAAACCCTGTGAATCAATATCTTAGGTAATGATGTTCAGTACCGAAAATCTGGTGATATATATACAGCAGGGTTTGCGGAGCTACATGGCACTCAAATAAATCACGTGTGGCAACGAGAGTTTGGATGCATGAGTGCTGACATTAAATACTCACCTAACTTGATAGGTGTACTGGATACTAGCTCTTCGTAGATTCTTGACCAGCAACTACCTTAGCACCATCCTTTGCGATCAAGTGTAAACACTTAATAAAAATATCTCTATATTCCTCTGGCAAAGGGGCCAGTAATGCATCTTCTACTGATGCATCTAATGGCATCACCCGATTTAATAATGCCATTCCAGCGGGTGCCACAAAGAGTTGATAGGAGCGAGCATCGGTGCTTGAGCGCTTTCGCTCAATCAACTCACTACTGATCATTCGCCGAATCATTTCAGTCACAGTGTTGCGATCCATTACCAAATATTCAGAGAGCGTATTTTGATTAAGTCCTGGGTTTTGATAAAGCAATACAAGTGCGGCTTTTTGCCGTGGCGTGACAAATTCATCAGGAAAAGTTTTTGCGAATAATTCCTCGGCCTTGAAGTGCGCACGTCGCACTAGGTGAGAAGGCACATTATGAAGTAGAAAATCTTGAAGGATTGCTTCAGTCTCTTTTGTCACAGTAGAGGGTCGCAAAGAGAGTGGCTTGGAGGGGCGTGAACGAGATCTTTGCATTCTAGAAAAAGATAAAAATATTAGTGTTTTCAATTATATGCCAGCCCCAGCATATTTATCTTTATATATACGTATACGTACCTATTTACAAAAGAATGTGTACGTACTACGATAAATTTGCGTCAATCTATTGAGTTGTGGCGCATATTAGAATTTTACTTAGTGTCTTAATTAAGGAGTTTTAACTATGAATGAAGGCAAAATCCTTTCTGGCTTTTTAGCGCCACATCCGCCACATTTAGTGTATGGCGAAAATCCACCGCAAAATGAACCAAAATCAGAGGGCGGTTGGGAACCCCTACGCTGGGCTTATGAAAGAGCACGAGCTAGCCTCGATAAGCAAAAGCCTGATGTTCTGCTTGTTCACTCACCTCACTGGATCACACAAGTAGGTCACCATTTCCTTGGTGTAAAAAATCTGTCGGGCAAGTCTGTTGATCCAATTTTTCCAAACTTATTTCGCTATCAATTTGATCTAGAAGTTGATGTTGATTTGGCTGAAATGATTTGCGCAGAAGGTAGTGAGAGAGGCATTGTCACCAAAATGATGTGTAATCCTAACTTCAGAGTTGATTACGGGACCATTACTACATTACATATGATTCGCCCTGAATGGGATATTCCTGTTGTTGTGATTTCAGCCAACAACTCTCCTTATTACAATGCTGTCGGTGAAGGTCAAAATGAAATGGATTTATTAGGAAAAGCTACGCGTGAGGCCATCCGTAAAAGTGGTAAGCGTGCGGTGTTGCTGGCCAGTAATACACTCTCTCACTGGCACTTCCATGAAGAGCCGGAGATTCCCGAAGATATGTCCAAAGAGCATCCTGAAAATTACAAGGGTTATAAGTGGGACATACGAATGATCGAGTTGATGCGCCAGGGTCGCATGCAAGAAGTGTTTAAACTCCACCCCCAATTTGTCGAAGAGGCTTTTTCAGAAACCAAGTCCGGAGCATTCACTTGGATGCACTCCGCTATGGGTTATCCGGAACTTGCCGCAGAACTTTATGGGTACGGCACGGTAATTGGCACTGGTAATGCGGTAATGGAGTGGGATCTTCAAGGGGCGGGTCTTTCTAATTTAAAAGCCGCGTGAACCCACACCACAGCACAACTAAAAATAGGAGAAATTAAAGTGACTATAGTATCTGCATTCCTAGTTCCAGGAAGCCCACTACCACAGCTGAGACCCGACATCGCACCGTGGGGTCGACTAAACGAGGCAATGGTAAAAGCCGGAAAAGCGCTCGCCAACTCAAAGCCTGACTGTGTACTCATGTTTTCTACTCAGTGGTTTGCTGTGCTTGATCAACTGTGGCTAACTCGATCGCACAGTACAGGTCTGCATGTTGATGAAAACTGGCATGAGTTCGGTGAACAGCCTGTCGACATCTATTCAGATGTTACCTTAGTCCAGCGTTGTATTGATGCTTGTAATGCAGCAAGTATCAAGACGCGCGGCGCTGATTACGACCAGTTTCCGATTGATACCGGCACAATTACTGCGACTACCTTAATGGGTTGTGGCACTGCTAATCTACCGCTTGTACTCGCAGCCAATAATCTGTACAACAATCCCAAGAAGATCGAGGAATTGGCAGCCTTAGCTGCCAATGAATTAAAAGATAAGCGAGTGGCCGTAGTAGGAGTCGGTGGCTTATCTAATAATGTCTTTCATGAAAATATTGATCTTAAAAAGGATCGTATCAGCTCAGAATCTGATGACAAGTGGAATCGTAAAATACTATCGTTGATGGAAAGTGCTGATATTGATGCACTTCGATCAACTCTCCCGCAATATGCTGCTGAAGCGCGTCCTGAAATGGGACTAAAAAGCTTTCACTGGGTTCTTGGTGCAATGAATGGAAGTTTTAAGAAGGCAGAAGTTTATGCATATGAACCCCTTTACGGCAGTGGTGCTGCCGTCGTGGAGTTCAAAGCTTAATAATAAGTTTTTGTTAGGTGAGAACGTTTCTCCTGGGACACTATGTATTTAAAAATTTGATATTCCAAAAATTATGATTAAAAGACTTGTATCATCTGCGATTCCTGCTCCACGATTTCGCTACACACCATGCATCCAAAGCGGTCCTCTGTATACGGTATCCGGAATGGTTGGCCTTGATTTCACTACTGGCTCTTTAGCACCAGGTGGTGTAGCTGCGGAAACTCGACAAATCTTAAATAACCTAAAAGCTGCATTGATTGACTACGGGGTAGGATTTGAACACATGATTTCAGCCCGAATTTACGTAGTTCCATTCGAACAATTTGGTGCAGTAAACGCGGTTTGGGAAGAATTTTTTGCCGATATCCCGCCACCAGCAAGAACTTCGGTGGGTGTCTCAGCTCTACCGTTGGGCGCTCAAATTGAGATTGAATTTACCTTTTATCGAGAAGGTTAAGAGGTGTTTAATGAACACGACTGCTAAATTGGTACCCGGCAAGGCTACGCCTCGAGGCAAGTTTCCACATTTAAAACGTGCCGGTGATTTTCTCTTTATCTCAGGTACAAGCTCCCGACGCTCTGACAATAGCTTTGCTGGTGTAGAAGTCGATCCACTAGGAGTTACAAAGTTAGATATTCGGATTCAAACTCGAGCTGTAATCGAAAACATTCGCGATATATTGGAAAGTGTTGGTGCTTCACTGAACGACTTAGTTGAAATTTCTGCCTTCCTCGTTGATATGAATGATTTCGGTGGATACAATGAAGTATATGGTGAATTTTTCGACTATGACGGCCCAACTAGGACTACCGTTGCCGTCCACCAACTTCCACATCCGCATCTTCGAATAGAAATTAAAGCGATAGCCTACAAACCATTGCGATGATTTTAAAGGCACACTGTCAAATGGTAGATGTGCCTTTCTTCAATACCGATTGTGGACTTGAATAATAGTTGTACGACATCAATAAACAATATAGCTAGCAATGAAACTATTAATAAAACAAAAAGCTCATGACAAGCATCGTCTGCTGAAGACTGCATCTTTTAGAGATTGATTGTTTTCATACCGTTTAGAGTAAATTGATTGGAATCTTGATATACGAAGTGCCGTTATCCTCTTTAGGAGGCATAGCTCCAGCTCGGATATTGACTTGTATAGAAGGTAGCAGTAAAACTGGGACCTCTAAAGTAGCATCCCTAGCTTTTCTCATTTCAACAAAAGCATCTTCTGTCACTCCGTCACGGATATGAATATTATTTGTCCGCTGCTCTCCGACTGTAGTTTTATCAATGACTTGTCTATCAGTTGTGGGGTAGTCGTGACACATATATAAATTCGTGGACTCAGGATAGCTAAGGATCTTTTTAATTGATTTGTATAAAGTACTGGCATCACCGCCCGGAAAGTCACAACGTGCTGTGCCCACATCTGGCGGAAACAATGTATCCCCTACAAAAATGGCGTCATCGATCTTATAGGCCAAGCAAGCTGGTGTATGCCCTGGAACGGGTATTGATTCAATATTGAGATTCCCGAAAGGGATATTCTCACCATCTCTGATCAAATAGTCGAACTGGGAGCCATCAGTTTTAAATTCATCACCTAAATTAAAGATTCCTTTAAATACCCCCTGAATCTTTTGAACTTTTTCGCTAATACCAATTTTTCCACCAAGCTTATTCTGTAAGTACTTTGCCGCTGTTAAATGATCAGCATGAGCGTGCGTTTCTAAAAGCCACTCCAATTGCAGCTGATTACTTACAATGTATTCAATGACCTGATCAGCTGATCGCGTTAGAGTCCTTCCTGATTTGGGGTCGTAATCAAAAACAGGATCTATCACAATGCAAACTCTTACCTCAGGATCTGAGACAACATGGGTAAAGGTCCAAGTGGCCTTATCGAAAAAACTCTTGATTTGCGCTTTCATGCAGCTCTCCGCCTATTTAATAAATTACATTATATATTATAATAATATATAATGTAATCATGGAAATGATAACCACCTCAAGTTTGGGCCTATTTATTGGTCTATTAATGGGTCTCACTGGCGCAGGCGGAGGCATAGTCGCGGTTCCAGCTCTTGTATATTTTTTACACTTAAGCATTGCAGAAGCGGGTCCAATCGCACTGATGGCTATTGCTTCCTCGGCTGGAATTGGTGCTCTTATAGCCTATAGAAATAAAACCTTGAGATACAAAGCAGCTTTATTAATTGGGCTTGCTGGTTTAACTACTGCACCATTTGGTTTGTGGCTGGCACATCAAGTGCCTAACCGACCCCTAGCTGCGCTGTTCGGGCTGATATTGATTGGCATATCAATGCATTTTTTCTTGAAGAAAATATTCGGCGAAGATGGAGCTAAATCAAAGCCAAATAACAATGCGATCTGCCAACTAAACAACACAACAGGAAAACTATCTTGGACAAAGCCTTGTTTTGTGACATTGTTAAGTGTTGGCGCAGTCTCTGGTTTTTTATCAGGACTGCTGGGGGTTGGGGGCGGATTTGTGATTGTTCCAGCCCTTCGGAGATACACCAACCTAGAAACAAATTCAATTATCAGCGCATCACTAGGGGTGATGGCAATTATTGCAATTGGTAGCGCAGGAATCTCAGCATTTGCAGGAACCTTAAATCTGCCTATTGCTATCCTATTCTCAGTAGGCGCTATTATTGGCTTACTAATCAGCAGGCAGTTCTCGCAAAATTTAAATCCCTTACGTATTCAACAGATATTTGCATCCTTCACATTTTTGGTTGGTATGTACATGCTTTACAAATCTTTTCTAAATATATAGGTGCTATAGAACATGACAATTAATTGGCAAGAATTCACCCCTATTGCATCACTTATTGGTGGGGCTATCTTAGGACTTAGTGCCGTTTCACTGATCATCTTCAAAGGAAGAATCGCAGGAATCAGCGGGATTGTCGGTGCTCTTATGCAATTTCAAAATACACCTAAAGATCATTACTTGTGGAGAATACTTTTCCTATCAGGGTTGATTGGCTCATATCAAATTTATTCAATACTCTTTGGAGCAACAACCATCGAAATCAATACGAGCTCAATTGAGCTTGTTATAGCAGGATTATTAGTTGGTTTTGGAACAAGAATGGGCTCAGGATGCACAAGTGGTCATGGGGTTTGTGGGCTTGGTCGATTATCGACACGTTCGCTTGTTGCAACCCTCAGTTTTATGACTTCAGGATTTATTGTTTGCCATCTATTACTAAATTGGATCAATTAATTATGAAAAACCTACTAACCTTTATTACTGGTCTCGGTTTTGGAATCGGACTTATTATTTCTGGAATGACCAATCCTGCCAAAGTCATTGGGTTTCTGGACTTGTTTGGGCAATGGGATCCTAGCCTTATGTTTGTCATGATGGGCGCAATTTTTGTCACCTTTTTTGGATTTAAGTTTATTGAAAAAAGAAAAGTGACTTACTTTAAAGAATCTCTTCATCTTTCTGGTAAAACACACATCAATAAAGATCTAGTTGTTGGAAGTATCTTGTTTGGGGCTGGTTGGGCAATGGCAGGGTTATGCCCTGGACCCGCTCTTGTTGCCCTTGGATCCGGAAATCAGAAAGCAATTATTTTTGTTGTTGCAATGCTGGCAGGAATGTACATACATGATCATCCCTATAGGAAATCATTCTCAGAAAGTTCCGTTTAATTTCTTAAATAATCGAAACTCTATTCATTTTTTTGATAATTAAAAATCCTACAACTTTAGGCCAGCAACCTACGGCTTAGGAGCTGTAAAAATTATGTTGCTCATCTAATGAAGATTTAGATGCTATCTATTTCCGTTCGCAATTTTCACTGCCTCAGGCATCCTTCGCAGCAATAACATTGCACATGTTCCTATCAAGGGGCCCGGTATTAATATTAAGAATACCCATTGCCAACTATTAAGGTTGTCTGCTGCAAGGGGTAGCAGCCAAATGGTTATCACCGTCAACATAAAACCAATTCCCAATTGCATCGTTAAAGCAGTACCAACATACATGGGGTCACCCAGCTCTGTAACGATTGTAGAAAATTGAGCGGAATCAGCAACTACTGTGAAGCCCCAAATAAGACCTAAAGCAATTAACATCCATAAGGGCCCATCGTATACAAAACCTGCCAAAAGAGCACACGAACCCGAGATGCACATCATCAAGCTGGTGGTAGCAGTTCTTCCCCATCGATCACCCAAAATTCCACCAACGATACAACCCAAGGCACCCATACCAATTGCAGCAAATGTAAAAAAAGATGCTGCACTTGGATTATCGATATTCAGCTCAATAAAAGACATCTGCGTAAATGTAAGAAACCATGCCCACATTGCATACAGCTCCCACATATGGCCAAAGTAGCCAAGACTTGCTAGAAGGATCCCGCGGTTCTTAAAAACTTGCCCGATTCGTCCAAGATGAAATGGTGCACGTGGGTATGGAAATGGACCCTCATGTACAAATAATCCAATAATTAAAGCGCCTGATAAAGTTGCTAATGTTGTTGAAACAACAACTAATTCCCACCCAAGTCCACCAATTGCATTAATAAAGTGAGGCGCAGCCGAACCCAGCGTAATTGATCCTACTAGAGCTCCTAGAGCAAGCCCGCGTCCTCTTTTAAACCATGTTGAAATTAATTTCAAAGACGGTGGATAGACCAATGCAAGAAATACTCCGGTCATCACACGAAAGAAAATTGCAAGGGACGCGCTTTCCACTAGTAACAATCCAAGGTTAGCTACTGCGGCCCCAATTGATCCATAAATCATTAATTTTTTACTAGAGATAACATCTGAAAGACTAACGATGCTTGATCCAATAGCGCCTAGAACAAAACCAAGCTGAACCCCAATAGTTAACCATGCGGAGAGTGTTGGCGTTAAATTCCAAATTGACTGTAACTTAGGAATAACAGCTGTTGCTGAAAACCAAGTTGTCATTGATAAAACGATACAGATCGATAAAATGAATAATACGCGAAAGCGACCAGGCGACTGAGAGTCCATGAGCAACTTAGTATTCACAGGTTCATTCGCCATTATTTCGAAAGAGTCGTTTTGTCTAGGTTTTAGAAAGCTATGAAAATCTCATCGACCTTTTAGGTCTTTGGCCTGCCCAGCACGATTCGAACGTGCGACCTACGCCTTAGAAGGGCGGTGCTCTATCCAACTGAGCTATG
>Ga0164295_10000373_pt1 | contig 38317 bp, 29 predicted proteins | sample GEODES006metaG_FD_111798 | JGI IMG/M metagenome (GOLD analysis project Ga0164295, IMG submission 111798) | Oligotrophic lake water microbial communities from Sparkling Lake, Wisconsin, USA - GEODES006 metaG | ecosystem: Environmental > Aquatic > Freshwater > Lake | place: USA: Sparkling Lake... | reverse complement strand
TCCGCTCTTTCACATACCGCCCAGGCGCATCCTCGATCGCCTTGTATGCCCCTGCACCCGGCACCCGCGCCTTCACTTGGCTGCCCGAGCGCGGCGTCAGCCAGGCCAGCCAATCCGGCCACCAACTGCCCTTCGTCTCCTTGGCGCCTGCCACGAACGCGTCGAGCGAATCCGCACCCGACTCGTTCGTCCAATATTGATATTTGCCCGATGAAGGCGGGTTGACCACGCCAGCGATATGCCCGCTGCCGGCCAGAACGAAGCGCGTTTCGCCGCTGAAGGCCTTGGTGAGTTTGAAGGCGCTGCGGGCCGGCGCAATATGGTCTTCCTTGCCGCCCTGGATGTAGGAAGGCGTCTTCACCAGCGACAGTTCAACGCCCACGCCGCCCACTTGAATCGCGCCCGGCACCACCAGCAGATTGTCGCGATACATCTGCTGGATATAGGCGCTGTGCCATTTCGCCGGCACGTTGGTGGCATCCGAGTTCCAATAGAGCAAATCGAACGGGAAATAATCCTTGCCCAGCATGTAGTTGTTCACCACATAGTTCCAGATCAAATCGTTCGATCGCAGCAGGTTGAAGGTGCTGGCCAGATAGCGGCCGTCCATCACCGGCCTGTCGCCCTTGATGCGCGCCATCGTGTCGAGCCCGGCATCATCGATGAAGATCTTCAATTCACCGGCATCGGCAAAATCCACCTGCGCGGTGAAGAAGGTCGCGCTGGCGATCCTGTCGGCCTCGCCCTTCGCCGCCAGCACCGCCAGCGCCGCCGCCAGCGTGGTGCCGGCCACGCAGTAACCGATCGTGTGCACGGCCGGCGCATCGCAGATCTCGCGCACGATCCGCAGCGCCGTGAACATGCCTTCATCGACATAGGTGTCGAGCGTGGCATCAGCCAGCGTCTCGTCGGCGTTCTTCCAACTGACCATGAACACGGTGATGCCCTGTTCGACACACCAGCGGATGAAGCTTTTCTCCGCCGTCAGATCGAGGATGTAAAATTTGTTGATCCATGGCGGGAAGATCAGCAGCGGCGTTTCGAACACCGTTTCCGTCGTCGGGCTGTACTGGATCAGTTGGAACAGCCGGTTCTGAAACACCACCTTGCCCGGCGTGATGGCAACATTGCGACCGACTTCAAAGGCGTTCTCGTCGGTCATACGCATCCGCCCGGCGCGCAGGTCATCCAGCAGATGTTCGAGGCCCTTCAACAGGTTGGTGCCGCCAGTATCCACCGTCGCCTTCAGCACATCGGGGTTGGTGAGCGCAAAATTCGACGGGCTCATCGCATCGACGAACTGCTTGATCAGGAACTGCGCCTTGGCCTTTTCCTGTGCATCCATGCCGTCAATGCCTTGTGCCGCCTCCATCACATGGCTCGCGGTAAGCAGATAGGATTGGCGCAGGAAATCGAAGGCCGGCGTTTCCGCCCAGGCGGCGCTGGCAAAGCGCTTGTCCTTCACACCCATCTTTTCCGGCGTCTTGTCGCTGTCCGACACCATGAACCGCTGCCACAGCGCCAGCGCATCGGTCATGTACCGTTGTTGTTGTTCCATCAGGCGCACGGGATCGGTGAGCATTGCCGTCCACGCCCGGGTCCAGGTGGTCATCATGCCAAGCGGATCGGGGATCAGCGGTTCCTGGCCGTGTTCCTTGCTCAGGAATTCCAGCATCATCTGCTGGCCGCGGCCCATCAGATCGGTGGCCTTCTGGAAATTCTGCTGAGCCACCGCCTGCAGGGCGGCCGGATCGGCAAGATCGGGGGTTTTTGTCGGCTCGGGCATGGCAGGTCTCCGTTGGCCGAACCATGCCTTGCCCGGGCCGGTTTTGCAAAACATCGCTGCTTGCGTTAACGACGCTACATGATCCGCAATCTGGCCGCCACTGCCGCGAACCCAGGCACCGCGATTGCGGATGCCGCAGCGCGCGCGATGGCGACCGCGCCGCCTTGAAACCCGCCCGGATCAGCGGATTTCACAGCAGCGGCGGCGGAACACACAAGCGTCCCCCGCCGCTTTTCTTTTGAAGCAATGTTGCCTACACGCAGCCCTTCAGCGCAACGGACGAACCCATGCAGGACGAGTTTTACCGCATCAAACGCTTGCCGCCCTATGTGATCGCGGAAGTGAATGCCATGCGCGCGGCAGCCCGCGCCCGCGGCGAAGACATCATCGATCTGGGCATGGGCAATCCCGATCTGCCGCCGCCGCCGCATGTGATCGCCAAGCTGGCCGAAGTGGCCGCCAAGCCCGACGCGCATGGCTATAGCGCATCAAAGGGCATTCCCGGCCTGCGCAAGGCACAATCGGCCTATTATGCCAGACGGTTCGGCGTCGATCTTGATCCGGATAGCGAAGTGGTGGTGACACTGGGTTCGAAGGAAGGCCTGGCCAATCTGGCGCAGGCGATCACCGCGCCCGGCGATGTCGTGCTGGCGCCCAACCCGTCCTATCCCATTCACACCTTTGGCTTCATCATCGCCGGTGCCACCATCCGCAGCGTGCCGACCACGCCGGACGAAGCCTATTTCGAAGCGCTGGAGCGCGCCGTCCGCTTCACCGTGCCGCGCCCCAGCGTGCTGGTGATGGGATATCCGTCCAACCCCACTGCCGAAGTCGCCGATCTGGCCTTTTATGAACGCGTGATCGCCTTTGCCAAGAAGCACCAGATCTGGGTGCTGTCTGATCTCGCCTACAGCGAAATCTGGTTCGATGGCTGCCCGACGCCGTCGATCCTGCAAGTGCCCGGCGCCCGCGACGTGGCGATCGAGTTCACCTCGATGAGCAAGACCTATTCGATGGCTGGTTGGCGCATCGGTTTCGCTGTCGGCAACAAGACCTTGATTTCGGCGCTGACGCGCGTGAAATCCTATCTGGACTATGGCGCCTTCACGCCCATCCAGGCCGCTGCTGTTGCCGCGCTCAATGGCCCGCAGGATATCGTCGAGCAGAACCGCCTGCTCTATCATCGCCGCCGCGACGTGCTGGTGGAAAGCTTTGGCCGCGCCGGTTGGGATATCCCGCCGCCGCGCGCCAGCATGTTCGCCTGGGCGCCGCTGCCGCCGGCCCTGAAGCATCTGGGCAGCCTGGAATTTTCCAAGCAGTTGCTGGTCCACGCCGGCGTCGCGGTGGCACCCGGCGTTGGCTATGGCGAGGATGGCGAAGGCCATGTGCGCATCGCGCTTGTTGAAAACGAACAGCGCCTGCGGCAGGCGGCGCGCAATATCCGCAAATATCTCCAGATGATGGGCGTCAACACGCCGGCGGCGAAGTTAGGGGCCTGAACCATGGTGGATGCGCTGAAAATCGGCATTGCCGGGCTGGGCAATGTTGGCGCCGGTGTGGTGAAGGTCCTGAACCAGAACGCTGATCTCATCACCCGCCGCGCCGGGCGGCCGATCGTGGTGACAGCGGCTTCGGCACGGGACCGCAATCGCGATCGCGGTATCTCGCTGGATGGCATCGCCTGGGAAGACGATGCCGCCGAACTGGCGACGCGCGCCGATGTCGATGTGGTGGTCGAACTGATCGGCGGCAGCGATGGCCCGGCGCTCACCCTGGCCCGGCGCACCTTTGCCGCCGGCAAGCCGCTGGTCACCGCCAACAAGGCGATGCTCGCCCATCATGGCATGGAACTGGCGCAAATCGCGGAAATTGCTGGCCTGCCGCTGAAATATGAAGCGGCCGTGGCCGGCGGCATTCCCGTCATCAAGGGGCTGGCCGAAGGCGCTGCCGCCAATCGCATCACCCGCGTCTATGGCCTGATGAACGGCACCTGCAATTATATCCTGTCGCGCATGGAGGCCGAAGGGCTGGATTTCGCTGCCGTGCTCGCCGATGCGCAGGCGCTGGGCTTTGCCGAAGCGGACCCGAGTTTCGACATTGATGGCATTGATACCGCGCACAAATTGTCGATTCTGGCGGCGCTGGCCTTTGGCGCGCGCATCGATTTTGCCGGGGTGGCGGCGCATGGCATTCGCGCCATCGCCCGCACCGATATCGCCCAGGCCGCGGCCTTGGGCTTCCGCATCAAGCTGGTCGGCCTGGCCGAAGTGCAGGATGGCCAGTTGTTCCAACGCGTCCACCCGGCGCTGGTGCCCATCGACAATCCGGTGGCCACCACCATGGGCAGCCTGAACGCCGTGGTGGTGGAAGGGGATTTCGTCGGCCGGCTGTTCTTCCAGGGCCGCGGCGCCGGCGAGGGCCCCACGGCGAGCGCGGTCGTCGCCGATCTGGTCGATATTGCCCGCGGTGATGTGCGGCCGCCGTTCGTGATGCCGGTGGGCGCGTTGGCCGCCATGCCGCGTGCGCCGGCCGCAGACCGGCAGGGCCGCTATTATCTCAGGCTCAGCGTGGCGGATCGCACCGGTGTGCTCGCCGAACTCACCGCGGTGCTGCGTGATTGCGGCGTTTCCATCGAAAGCCTGGTGCAGCGCGGCACCTCCAGCGACGGCGATGCGACGCTGGTGATGATCACCCACGAAGCGCGCGAAGCCGATGTGCTGGCCAGTCTGGCGCACATGGCGGCGTCCGCCTCGGTCACCGGGCAGCCGGTGATGATGCATATCCTGGATTTTTGACGCTTTGCGCCGTGCCAGCGGCCGGCGTAAAGCGAACGCCGATTAGTGATTCTTTACAAGGAATTCCAAACATGACGGCTGCCAGCAACATGCTCGAACGCGTGTTAGTACTTGAAATGGTTCGCGTTACCGAAAATGCCGCCATTGCCGCCTCGCATCTGATCGGCCGCGGCAACGAAAAGGCCGCCGATGCGGCCGCCGTGGAAGCCATGCGCGACGCCCTCAACCAGTTGGACCTTGATGGCACGGTGGTGATCGGCGAAGGCGAGCGCGACGAAGCGCCGATGCTGTTCATCGGTGAAAAGGTCGGCAAGGCCATCGGCACCGGGCCGCGCATCGATATCGCGCTCGATCCGCTGGAAGGCACCACCATCACTGCGAAGGCCGGCCCCAATGCCCTGGCCGTGCTGGCCATTGCCGAAGAAGGCGGCCTGCTCAACGCACCCGACGTGTATATGGACAAGATCGCGGTAGGCCCCGGTTACCCCGAAGGCGTCATCGATCTGCGCCGCAGCGCCACGGAAAATGTGCGCGCCGTCGCCGCCGCCAAAGGCGTGAAGCCCGGCGATCTCATCGTTTGTGTGCTCGATCGCCCGCGCCACGAAGCCCTGGTGGCCGAACTGCGCGGCCTGGGCTGTGGCATCATGCTGATCCCGGATGGCGATGTCGCCGGCGTGATCGCCACCACCAATCCCGATACCGGCATCGATATCTACATGGGTTCGGGCGGCGCCCCCGAAGGTGTGCTCGCCGCGGCGGCGCTGCGCTGTGTCGGTGGGCAGATGCAGGGCAAATTGCTGTTCCGCAACGATGATGAACGTGGCCGTGCCCGGCGTTGGGGCATCGAGAATCTGGATCGCATCTATGGCCTGACCGATCTGGCCAAGGGCGATTGCATCTTTGCCGCCACCGGCGTCACCGACGGTTCGATGCTGAAAGGCGTCAAGCGCCGCAAGGACGGCGTGATCACCACGCAAAGTGTGGTGATGCGCGCCAGTTCCGGCACGATCCGCTGGGTGAGCGGCGAACATCGCGGCCATCGCCACGGCTAAGCCGCTTGCAGGGCAGTGGCAGCGGCCCGCATAAGGGGGCATGTCCCTGCCCCCGCCCCGCCCCGTCCTCGGCGTTGCTGCCTCGCTCTCCGGCCAGCCCTGGGCCTGGCGCGGCGGGGTTGTGCCGGGCGACGGCCTGGATGGCCGCGGTGCCGATGACCTGCTGCATCACCTGTTCCGCACGCGCGGCGGCGATCCGGCGGATTTTGCCCGGCTGAAAACCCCGACCCTGCGCGACTGGCTGCCCGATCCGTCGATCTTTGCCGATATGGATGTGGCCGCCGAACGCTTGGCGCTGGCGCTGCGCCGCGATGAAGCCATCGTGATCTATGGCGATTACGACGTTGACGGCGCCACCTCCGCGGCCGTGCTGATCCGCTATCTGCGGGCTGTGGGCGGCAAGGTCGGCCATTATATCCCGGATCGTCTGCTGGAAGGCTATGGCCCGTCCGCGGGCGCGTTGGTGGCGTTGAAACAGGCCGGCGCCGATCTGGTGGTTACGGTCGATTGCGGCACGCAAGGCTTTGAAGCGCTGTCGGCCGCGAAGGCCGCCGGCCTGGATGTGATTGTCGTGGATCACCACAAGGCCGGCACAGCCCTGCCGCACGCGCTGGCGCTGGTGAACCCCAATCGACTGGATGAAGGCGCTGAGGCCGCCGCACATGGCCATCTGGCGGCCGTTGGCATGGCCTTCCTGCTCGCCGTGGCGCTCAATCGCCTGTTGCGGGCACAAGGCTGGTTCGCCAGCCGCGAGGTGCCCAATCTGCTCGATCTGCTTGATCTGGTGGCGTTGGGCACAGTCGCCGATGTCGCGGCGCTGCAGGGGCTGAACCGGGCGTTCGTCACTCAAGGTTTGAAGGTGATGGCGCGGCGCGGCAATATCGGCCTGGCGGCGCTGTGCGATGCCGCCCGCCTGTCGCGCGCGCCCCTTGCCCGCGATCTCGGCTTTGCGCTGGGACCGCGCGTCAATGCCGGCGGGCGCGTGGGCCAGGCCGATCTCGGCGTGCGCCTGCTCACCACCCATGATGCGGGCGAAGCGGCGGCAATTGCCGCCGAACTTGATCGCTTGAACCAGGAACGGCGCGGGATCGAGCAGATGGTTTCCGACGCCGCCATGGCCGAAGCCGGCCATACCGCAGCGGGCTGCGCCGTGGTGGCGGGCAGCGGCTGGCATCCCGGCGTGATCGGCATCGTCGCCTCCCGCCTGAAAGAGCGGCTGGGACGGCCGGCCATCGTCATCGCCATTCAGGAGGATGGCACCGCCAAGGGCTCCGGCCGGTCGATCACCGGCGTCGATCTGGGGGCCGCCGTGCTGTCCGCGAAGGACGCGGGCCTGCTGATCGCCGGCGGTGGCCACGCGATGGCGGCGGGGTTGACGGTATCGACGGGCGATATTGCCGCACTGGCCGAATTTCTGGACCAGCGGCTTCTGGCAGCGGTGCAAATCGCCACCGCCAATCGTCATCTTGCCATCGATGCCGCCGTCGCGCCGCGCGGGCTGAATGCCGGGCTGGTCGATGTGCTGGAAACCGCGGGCCCCTATGGCCAGGGCTGGCCGGCACCGCGGGTGGCCGCCGGGCCGTTCCAGTTGGTCGATTCGCGCATCGTCGGCGAAAATCACCTGCGCTTGCAACTGGCTGGCCCGGATGGCGGCCGCATCAAGGCCATGGCATGGCGCCAAGGCGACACCGAACTGGGCGCCGCGCTTCAGGGCGCCGGGCGCCGGCCGATCCATGTCGCCGGCCGCGTAAAGCGCGACGAATGGACCGGCGGCGACGCGGTCGAACTGGAATTGGACGACGCCGCCTTCGCCGATGGCCGCTGAACGCCCTGCATTTCCTTGCGTCTTTTGAAAATCACGGTTGACGCCGCCCTGTCAGACCAATAACAGGCGGCCTCCCGCTTATGGTCCCTTCGTCTAGCGGTCTAGGACGTCGCCCTTTCACGGCGAAAACACGGGTTCGAGTCCCGTAGGGATCACCAACCTTTTCAGAAGGTTAGGATTTGGCGCAACCCTGACTGGTGCCTGCAGGGTAACGAACGTTGCCCGATTGCGGCAGGTGGGTCCGGTGAGCCTGCTCGAACTGGCGATATATGGGCTCAGATCTTGCGTCAGGGTGACGTTGAACGCTCGCCAATCAGCGCGAGGCCCGGTCGCCGACTTCCGAATCGGCGCGCTCCAATGAAACGCGCATCATGTCTGCAATGCCAGGGTCGCTGGCGATGGCGAAGGCAGCCCGGGCACGATCGACGGCAAGGTGCCCACCAGCGGCGAAAGACGGGACGCGCGCAACGCTGCTGTGGTGAGGCGGTTGAAAAGGGGCGATCAATGTCGCCCGCGGCTACGAGCCTGGCGATCTCTGCCGTTGGTGCTGACGGGAGACACCCCGATGCAGACGCTGGGCGTGGAAAAATCCTCACTTCGCTTCGGCAAGCACCTTCATCCGCGCCAGCGCCTGCGCAAACCGTCCCTGCAGGCGTGTTCGCTCCGAAGCCCGCAGCGCATCCGATGCCAGCGCCGCTTGGTCGTACACCAATGTATAGCGCAGCCGGGTCCGCCCCGGACCATCGGCCTCGGCCGCAAGCGTGCCGTGCAGCCCGGCAGCCGCCAAATTCCCCACGGTCTGCCAATAGGTATATGACCGTGCCGTCTTCGCCACCATCGGCTCGACCACCGTACCATTCACGATCCGCCGCACCACGCCCGGCTCGCCCCCGGGCGCGAGGCTTCCCTCCAGCACGCATGTCGTCGGCAACCACTCCGAAATCGCGCAATATCCGCCCACCCGCGCCCACACCGCATCGGCCGGCGCCTCCACGGTCACCTCGTTGATCACCGACACATAGTCGGCAGCCATCACCGGAGCAGACAGCCACGCCGCAAGCACGACCATCGTCATCTTCATGGCCGCGTCGCCCCTCGCACCGGCGCTGCGGGCGGGACATAATCGACCAGCACATCGACCGGCTGCCGGCCAGCCCATGCAATCCCCCTCAACAGCATGTCGCGGACCTGCGGTTTGGCAAAATTCTCATAGCTGTGGCCCTGCATCCACACAAAGGCCCGGGCCGGCGCTCCGTCTTCCAGCCGGTGTTCATATGTCCAGACTTGCGGCACCGTCTGGCCCACGCCGCCGCCGCGCCGTGCCGCCGGTGTGTCGGGGATCACCGCCGACGCCAGCACATGCAGACCCGGCCCCTTCGCCCAGGTCATCTTGTAAAACGCTTCGTCAAACAGCGTGATATCGGTCATCCCCTTCATGATCGGCGAAGCCCGGTCGACGATCGTCAGCGGAATATCGGCACCCAGCGTGTAATTCACCTCGCCGTGCTTCTTCGCCCCGCCGACATAGCCCGCGAACTCCTCGGGGTCCGGCCCGCACAGCGGATCATGGATCGTCACCAGCCCGCCCCCACGCTTGATGAACGCCCGCAGCGCCGCCCGCTCCTCTGCATTCATGTATCCGGCGTCGCCCTTGTACATCACGATCACATCGATGTTCGCCAGCTCGGCCGCCGATGGCGCATGAAACGATCCGTCCACAACCGCGCCCCGCTCGGTCAACAGCTTCGACCAATCCGCCAGAAATTGCGGATAATCATGCTCGCCAGGCGAATGCGTCTTCAAACCGGCGCGCAGATACACCCGCATGCCCGCAAGATTCTGCCCCGGAATTTTCGGCGTTTCGGTGGCAGGCGCGGGATTGTTGGCCACAGCCTGGACCGCTGCCTGGACCGCTGATGGCATTGCAAGAAGCGCGGCGAGCTGCGCGGCGAGCAGCAGCCCACCAATTCTTGAACCATGTGAACGACATTGCATTGTGCATCTCCCCAAAAGGCCGCCGTGGTTCAGAATGCCGGCTTGCCCGGCGGGGGCAGCTTCACCTTCAGCGCGTCGCGCATATATCGCACACTGGCAGCGATGTTGTCGTCAATGCTCCCGGTGCCGTCATTGGTGCGCGGCGCGTCAATATCGAACACCGCCCAGCCCTTGAACTTGTCCTCGCGTAGCACCTTGAATATGCTCGGAAAATCAACGCCTCCGCCCTGCCCGACCGAGGCATAAACCCCCTTCTGAAGATGCTGTTCGCGGGTCGGCGTGCTGGTGTTGCCCTTGAATTTCGGAAACGTATCCTTGAGATGCACTTCGGTGATACGCGGCAGAAATTCTTTCACGATTTTCGGGGTGTCCATCCCGCCCAGAACATTGTGGCCGGTGTCGAGGATCAGGAAGACATAGCGCGGATCGGTCAGTTCCATGATCCGCCGGAATTCATGCTCGCGCTCCATCGGTCCCCAAATATGCGGGTGGAGTGAGAGTTTGACGCCATGCGCCAGCGTCCGCCGGCCAATCTCGTTCGCGGTATCGGCCAGCTTCTTGAGTTGATCGTCGCTCGGACCGCCATCGGGCCGCGCCCCCATGTTGTTTTTCCAGTGCGTCACACCGAGCGGCTGCAGGAAATCGCGCGCGCAACGCTCCATCTGGGCGATCAGCAAGTCGCGACCTTCGCCGCCGAGCCATGGGTATTGGCCCGCTGGCACTTGCATCCGGTCGGCAGGGCGGAGTGGCAGATCGCCAACGGAGGCCAGCGCCACGCCCGACTCGTCGAGCAGTTTCTTCAATGCCATCGGATTGTCGAGGAATTGCACCACCTGTCCCGAATATGGCTCCAGACCCTCGAGCCCGTATTGCCTGCATGCGGCGAGCATCTTTGGCATGTCGGTGGACATTTGCAGCGACAGTTCATTCTTGGGACCGGCAGGAGCCCAGGTGCCGAAGATCGAGCCTGTCGTCCCGAACGATATATCGGGATTGATGGGATCGAGGCCCTTCGCGATGGCGGCCACGCCCGCCAGACCGGCGGCGGCCACTGCGCCTGAAATGAAGGTGCGACGATCAAGTAAAGGTTTCATGGCGTGTCCAATCCTTTCGAATGCGCTGCGTGAAGATATCTCATCGATTCGGCGTGCTGGCGCCGCGTGCCAGAACCGCCGAACCGATGAGCATTGCGATGAACAACCAATAAGCCGGCCGATACTCGAGCGCGGTTGCCAATGGCGCGCCAAATCCTTGAACGATGAGGACCATTGGGCTCATCAGTCCCATCACCTTGGGCAGGGCCTCACGGCCGAAACGGAATGCGATCATGCCTGGCCAAAGCGGTAGCACGCCCCCCGCAGAGGCACCGACCAGTGCGCTGGCGAGGAACAGGATCTGATAGGCCGGTGCAGTGACCAGCAGCACGCAGCCGGTGAGGTTCAGCGCAATGGCGATCCAGAACGTGTTTCTCAGCCCAAGCCGGTCGGTAAAGGTCGCGAAGAAGATTTTTCCGATGATCGCGAACACGCCCATGCACACGACAAGGTTGCTCGCTTCCAGAGCAGTCACCCCATAGGTGCGGGCATAAGGCACCATCACGCCAACAAGCGCCAGATAGACCGTGACTGTCAGCGCATAGCTGACACCGATCGTCCAGAACGACCGGTGGCGGAGGATTTCGCCGGTCTCCAGCGCATTGCCGGTCGGCGTAACAGTCTTTTCGGCTGGGCCACCGTAAGGTTGCAAGCCTCGGTCCTCCGGGCGGTCGACCACCAGCACATAGATCAGCGGCATGGCGAGCAGGATCGCCAGCGCGAAGGCTTGATACGCGGCTTGCCAGCCATGCCGGTCTATGACCATCGCCGCCAATCGCGGCAGCAGCAGTTGCCCGAATGAGGTACCGAGCGTCGCCAGGGTAAGCGCGCGGCCGCGCGATGCGGTGAACCAGTTGGTCACCAGCGCCGAGGCCCCAAGCGGCGCCACGATCACCGCACCGAACGCCAGCATCAGCCCATATATCACATAGATTTGCCAAAGCGCCGTGGCAAAGGAGAGGCAGAGGAAACCGGCCGACATTGCCAAAAGGCCGATCATCATCCCGATCCGGATACGGTAGCGCATGAGCACCCTCCCGGCATAGACCCCAAGCACCCCGGTGCCGATATTGGTCAGCGTAAAGGCCAGCAGCACGGCTGTCGGCGTGGCATCAAATACGGTGGCAATGGGATTGACGAAGATCGTGAAGGAGTAGGTAATCGTGCCGAATACAATACCAAACGCAACAAAAGCCGCAAAAACTATAGCCCATCCGTAGTAGATGCCTGCCGCCCTGGCTGCCGCGCCCTTTGCCATCCCAATACCTCCGCGCTGCATGAATTCAGCGTGGCACCAGACTATGGAGCCGCTGCCTCCTCAACAAGCATCGGCCACAGTGATGGTGCTGCGCTCGTTCACCTGTTGAGAGATGGCGGCGGTCCGTTCGCCGCTGCACTCATTTCGGCGGCAGCGAATCCTTGCGCACATAGCGGACCAGCTGTGCCGGAACGACCTTGGAAACATAGATCGTCCCGTCTCGCGCCACCGCCACACCTTCGGCACCGTTGGTGGCACCCGCAGGCATCCACGGAGACGGATTGCCCTGCGGATCAGGCAGGAAGGCGGTGACAACGCCGGTCCGGGCATTGCCGATGTGCACGCCGCGCACAAAGGCGTTGTGCTGCATGACGTCGCTTTCCGAATCAGCCGCGTAGAGAATGTCGTTGTCGTCGATGAACAGTCCGCTCACCCGCCCAAAGTCGTAGAGCTCGTCAAGCAGCTTGCCCTCCTGGTCGAAGATTTCGAGCCGGTTGTTGCCGCGGTTGGCCACAAAGAGCCGACCCTGGCTGTCGAGGGCAAGCCCATGCTGGCAGTCGAGTGTGTCCTGCGGGAGGGTGCCGCAGGCGAACCATTCCTTGATAAACCGCCCGTTGCGATCGAACTTGATGATGCGGTGGTTCGAAGGCTGAGTGTCATGGCCGTCGGCGACGAAAACATCGCCATTGCGCGCGACCACCACGTCTGAGGGCTGGCTGAAATGCACATTGTCGCTGCCCATGACGCCGGGCGTGCCGAGCGTCAGCAGCAGCTTGCCATCCGGACTGAATTTGCGGACCACAGCGCCATTTGGCGGCGTTCCGGGCGGCGCTTGCGGCGCCTTCTCGCCGGTCAGCCCGGCTGCACGATCGATATTCGACTGCAGGTCGGTCACCCAGATGTTATTCTCATAGTCGACGAAAATGCCGTGTGGATAGACAAACAGCCCGGCACCAAACTCTTTGACGAGCCGCCCGGTCTCATCGAACTTCATGATCGGGTTGACGGTTGAACCGATGCAATTGTTGATGTTGCCGCAGCGCTCGAATACCCAGATGGACTTGCCGTCGCGATCCATGTCGATCGCGCTGATTGCGCCGATCGGACGTCCCTTGGGCCATTTGAAGAATGTCTCGTCCATCAGATAGGGATTGGGCAGCGCAATATCCGCCGCCGTCCGCGCAGAAATATTGTAATTGCCCTTGCGGATCGCGGGCTGCGACATCGAGGGGTTGACCGTCTGCGCAACCGACGGAGCGGCGGCTGTGGCAGCCACGATCCCAACCAGCGCGACCAGCGTCTTCAACGAAGCGTAATGCATTGTATATCCTTCAACAGCGAAGGCGCGCAGCGGACCGGACCGCCACGCGCCCGACGCATCAAAATTCGACCGCGCCGAGCGGCTTGCCATTCTTGTCGACCTTCACATTGGGCGAAGGACCATCGCCCATCAGCATCAGCACCACCGGCTCGTCCCTGGCGCCATCCCAGTGCACGGTGCCAATCACATCGGTTACCACCGTTCCCGGCCCGAGCGGATAGGTCTTGGTCACATCCTGCACGTTGCTGGTGCTTGTCCACCATGTGCCCGAGATCACCACCGCGTAACGCGCGTTGGGATGATAGTGCGGCGTTGAATAATGGCCCGGCAACCATTTGAGCAACACGGCATAGGGGCCAGGTTCGCGTGGATTGCCGAAAAGATTATACTCCAGCAAGCCCTCCCCATTGGTTTTCCACGGGATCTGGTCGGGGCGGAAAAAGGGGGTGTTCTTGGGGCTGGGGAAGAAGGCGGCATAGGGATCGCCCGGCTTCGGCACCTGAGCGGCGTTGGCGGGCGAAGGCGCATTCGGCGCGTTGGTCGGCGGCCCGGCAAGCGGCACCGGCGGAGCGCCGGCCGCTGCGGGCTGCGCCGGCGCCGCGCTGCCGAATGCCAGCAACGATCCCGCCAGCGCGACTTCAACAAGAAACAAATTCAACCGCATATCGTCCTCCCAGGCCACTCTTGCGCTTGAACGCATGACCCGGAAACTATGATCCAAAAATTTGCCGCTTCAAACCCGCGCGCCAAGAATTGCGCGCGCATCTCTCATCAGTTGAGACGGCGTTGCCCGAGGTTCTTTGAGTTTCCACATTCGATTGGGCATCATGGATGACATTCACGGGAGTTTTAGCTGATGAGCGATCGGGAGCCGCCGAGAATCAAGGTGGCTATCATCGGGTCGGGCAATATTGGCACCGATCTGATGATAAAGATCATGCGCATGTCGCACGTCCTCGAGATGGCGGCCTTCGTCGGTATCGATCCGGAGAGCGATGGACTGAAGCGCGCCGCTCGCATGGGCGTCGCCACGACGCACGACGGCCTGGACGGTTTGATGGCAATGCCAGGCTGGCCAGAGATTGAGCTGGTGTTCGATGCCACCAGTGCTGGTGCACACACCCGCAACAGCGAGGTCTGCCGCGCGGCGGGCAAGACGATCATCGACCTGACGCCGGCGGCGATTGGTCCCTACGTGGTTCCGGTCGTCAACGGGGACGCACATCTCGACGCCGCGAACGTCAACATGGTCACCTGCGGTGGCCAGGCAACGATCCCGATCGTTGCGGCTGTCAGCCGGGTCGCCAATGTTCATTATGCGGAGATTGTTGCATCCATTGCATCGGCCTCCGCCGGCCCTGGAACACGGTCCAATATCGACGAATTCACCGAAACCACGGCACGCGGCCTCGAAAGCGTTGGCGGTGCCGCAAAGGGCAAGGCAATCATTATCCTGAACCCGGCGGAGCCGCCGATGATCATGCGCGACACGGTTTTCACCTTGTCGTCGGGTGCCACGGAGGCCGAGATCGAAGCATCGATCCTTGCGATGATCGCGCAGGTCAGCGCCTATGTTCCCGGCTACCGCCTGAAGCAGTCGGTGCAGTTCGAGCGCTATGGCGCCAACGATCCGGTTGCAATTCCCGGTCTCGGCAGTTTCGAAGGGTTGAAGACCAGCGTCTTTCTCGAAGTCGAGGGTGCGGCACATTATCTGCCTGCCTATGCTGGCAATCTTGATATCATGACCTCGGCAGCGCTCGCGACAGCCGAACGAATGGTCCGTCACAAAATCCTTCGAAGCGCGGCCTGAGCCATGTTCAACCCCCTGAATGACCCGCTCTACATCCAGGACGTCACGCTGCGCGACGGCATGCATGCCATCAGGCATCGCTACAGCATCGATCAGGTGATCGGCATCGCCCGCGCGCTCGACGATGCCGGTGTTGATGCGATCGAGGTTGCGCATGGCGACGGCCTGAATGGCTCGTCGTTCAACTATGGTTTTGGCGCCCACACCGACTGGGACTGGATTGCTGCTGCGGGCAAGGCGATCAGCCGCGCGAAGCTGACCACGCTGCTGCTGCCCGGCATCGGCACGATCACGGATCTGCGCCGTGCGCGCGATTTGGGCGTGGCGTCGGTACGCGTCGCAACCCATTGCACCGAAGCCGATATCGCCCGCCAGCACATCGGTTTCGCCAAGAAGATCGGCATGGATGTGTCCGGGTTCCTGATGATGAGCCACATGGCCAAACCGGAAACACTCGCCGCAAACGCGAAGCTGATGGAAGATTATGGCGCTGACTGCGTTTATGTAACCGACAGTGGCGGCGCGCTGGACATGGACGGTTATCGCGAGCGGCTGGCGGCCTATGATGCTGTGCTGCGCCCTGAAACCCAGCGTGGCATCCATGCGCATCACAATCTGGCGCTCGGTGTGGCGAATGCCATGGTCGGTGCGCAATGCGGCGCGGTCAGGATCGATGCCTCGCTCGCCGGAATGGGCGCCGGTGCCGGCAACACGCCGATCGAGGTGTTCATCGCCGCCGCTGACCGCAAGGGGTGGCGGCACGGCTGCGATCTTTTCAAACTGATGGATGCTGCCGAAGATCTGGTGCGCCCGCTTCAGGACAGGCCGGTTCGGGTCGACCGCGAAACGCTCAGCCTGGGCTATGCCGGGGTCTATTCCTCATTCCTGCGGCACGCCGAAAAGGCCAGCCGTGAATATGGCATCGACACGCGCACGATACTGGTAGAAATTGGCCGCAGGGGTATGATCGGTGGTCAAGAGGATATGATCGTCGATGTCGCACTTGATCTCGCCGGGGGAAAGGCGGTTGCACAGTAGACATCAAAATCCCGGCAAGGGAGAGGCGGAAATAGTGCCAATGGGGGGAATAATCGGCAATGACGACGCCAAGAAATCATTCAGTGTTCAAGGCTTTTGCAATGCTGAAGTCATTTTCGTCGCGCGACGAATGGGTGACCAGCTCTGAACTCAGCCGCCGCGCCAATTTGCCGGAGGCATCGGGTTATCGCCTGATCCAGACGCTTGAGGAACTTGGCGCTGTGACCCGCGGGCCTCGCGGCCGGTATCGGCCAGGCATGTTGCTGGTTTCGCTGTCGGAAAAAGTCATCATCGGCGATCTGCTGCACGAAGCTGGCCATCGGGTGATCGAGGACCTGGCCGCGCGCTACAATGTGACTGTCCATATCGGCATTCTGGAAGGCGGCATGGTCACCTATGCAAGCAAGGCAGCTACGCCTGCTTCCTACACGATCAATACGCGCCGCGGCGCACAGCTCGAAGCCTATTGTTCGGCGCTCGGCAAGGTGCTGCTTGCCGCACTGCCGGACGACGAACTCGAAAACTTCATCATGGAAGGGGAACTGGTGGCGTTGACCCCGGCCACGATCATCGAACCCTGCACCTTGCGGGCGCAGCTACGGGCGGTTCGAGAAGCTGGTCACGGGGTCGATGACCGCGAGATACGGCCGGATATGAGCTGTATCGCAGTGCCCATCAAGCATCCGCAGGGGCGCACTGTTGCCGCCATTTCGATAACGGAACACGCTGAGAAGATCTGCGCGGCGCGTTCACAGGAGTTTCTGGAGGCGTTGCAATCCGCCGCTGCCGACATCGCCGCGCGCATCTTCCCGGCCGATCCCCGGCCGGCGCCAACCATGCTTGGCAACGCCAAGCGGTACAAGCGCGCGCCTTTGTCGGCATGACCATTGCAAGGGGGACGTAATGTTTGCATCCAGAGCCGAGGCCATTGCCGAGCGCCTTGACGCCGCGTGGCGCGCGCGCACGCCGATCGCGCCGATCACCGAAGCGGAAGGCGTGACCGATACGGGGCTCGCCTATGCAATACAGTCGGCATGGTCGCTGCTCCGCAAAGGCCGCGGCGAAATCGTTGTCGGCCGCAAGATCGGCCTTACGAACCCGGTAATCCAGGCGCAGCTCGGCGTGAATGAACCCGATTATGGCGCGCTATGGCAATCCAGCCATTATCCGACCAGGGACGGCGTGGTCATCATCCCTGCCCATGATTTCCTGCAGCCGCGCATCGAGGGCGAAATCGCTTTCCGCATCGGCAAGCGGCTCGAAGGGGGCGGCATCACGGCCGAGCAGGTTATCGATGCGACCGATGCGTGCGCGCTGGCGATCGAGATCGTCGACAGCCGGATTGCCGATTGGCGGATCAAGCTTGCCGACACAATTGCCGATAACGCCTCATATGGTGGTTTTGCGCTCGGCCCATGGGACGCGGCGATGCGGCACGCCGACCTGCCTGCGCTCGCCATGACCATCCATCAGAACGGGATCCTGGCCGGCGAAGGCCTGGGCGCTGCGGCGCTCGGCTCGCCGGCGCTGTCAACGGCGTGGCTCGCCAACAAGCTGGCCGAGTTTGGCGAGAGCCTCGAGCCCGGTGATATCGTGATTTCGGGCGCGCTCACAAAGATGCTGCCAGTCGCAGCCGGTGACGAGTTTGTGGTCAGCCTTACCGGTCAACCCGATCTTGCCGTCCGCTTCACGTAAGGGCGCTTCCCGGCCGTATTGTCATTTCGCGGAGCACGTCATGAAGATTGCTACAGCCGCTCTCCTTGTTTTTGCCGGCGCCACCACATCTGCAGCGCAATCGGTGCCGCCGGTCCGCGGACCGGCGGAGCGCGGCCAGCCTGCCTGGTTCCTTCAGGGCAGTTTCCCCGATCCAACCGGCTATACGTCAACGGCGCCCGGCGGGATCGTAACGGTGTTGCCTCGACCTGCGACGCCGCCGGTGCTGGCGCTGCCCAACCCGCCGCCCTGTCGCGGCGCCCCCCATTGCGGCAATCGACAGGCGGGGGCGCCAAAACGCAGCGACATGCAACGTGTGCAATGGGAGCAGACGCTTGGCTATGACTTCGCCTATCCGATTGATCTGCCCGCGGGCACAGGCGGGGTGCCGGCGGTAGCGCTTGATTCAAAAGGCAACCTCTGGGTGTTCCAGCGCAAACCGACAGGCATGGCGCAGCTCTTCAAATATGGCCCTGACAACCGCCTGCTGCTGACCGTCGGTGAGGATGTCATCGGCCACCACAACAAGGCGCACGGCATGGCGGTCGATGCCGAGGACAATGTCTGGATCCTCGACACCGGCCTCGCGACCGCCATCAAATTGAGCGCGAACGGCAAGGTGCTGATGCAGTTGGGGACCCGAGGCCGGCGCGGTGACTGGAATGAGGAGCGCGGCCAGCATTTGCTCTGGGAGCCGGTGATGATCGCCTTTGGCCGTAACGGCGATTTCTACATTGCCGAAGGTCACGGCAACGAAAGCCCGAACGATACCGACAGCGCCGATCCCGCCAATCAGTCGGGCGCGGCGCGGATCCTGCAGTTCAACAAGGATGGCAAGTTCATCCGCCAGTGGTTTGGCAACGAAGTCAACGAAGGCAAGTTCGCCAATGCCCATGCCTTGGGCATTGATCCGACCAACGGCGATGTCTGGATTGGCGACCGCGAGGATTACCGCATTCTTGTCTATTCGGCCGACGGCAAGTTTCTCCGCCAGATACCCACCCGCAATCTCGTTTGTGCCATCCAGTTTGATCCTGCCGGCAACCCCTGGATGGCGAGTGGTCAGGATGGCCAGTTCCTGAAGCTTGACCGATCCGGCCGGGTGCTTGGCGCCATCGGCAACGGCATGGGGATCGGACGCGGCCAGTTCATCGAGGCGAGTTATTTCGTCTTCGATCGGAACATGGCGATCTATGCCGGCGATACCAGCGTCAGCCGTATCACGGTCATGCGCCCGCGCGGTTGATCGCGCCTGTCATGCTGCAGCTTTCACCCGAGGGATGATGATGAAAAGCCTTTTGCTCGCTGCCACAGCGCTCGTCGCGGCCGTTGCCCAGGCGCAAACACCTCCTGTGCAGCCACCAGCTGCCGCCGATTGGCCGACCTGGGGTTATGACAGCGAGCGCACGGCATGGAACCGCGGTGAAACCAGCCTGTCCACGTCCAATGTCGGCAAGCTCAAGATCAAATGGCAGGTGCAGCTGCCGGTGCCGATCATCGACGTTGTGTTGTCCACCCTGACTGCGCCGGTCGTGGTCGAGAAAGTCGATACCGCGCAAGGCAAGCGTGACATCATGCTGATCCTCGGTTCGAACGATATACTCTATGCGCTTGATGCCGCCACCGGCGCGACGCTCTGGACGCGCAGCTACCCCAACCCGGTGAAGCCAACCAAGATTGCCACCTGGCTCTGCCCCAACACCAACAATGCAACGCCGACGATCGACAAGGCGCGGAGCATCGTCTTCTTCCTGCCGAGTGACGGCAAGCTGCGTGGTGTTTCGCTCGCGGATGGCAGCGACCGGATGGAGGCCACCGAGATGGTGGCGCCCTTCGCACGGGCATGGAGCCTCAATCTTGTCGGCGATACGCTGTACACGACGAGCGGCCGAGCTTGCGGCGAGATCACCGACCCCAAATCGCCCATGCTGGCCGCGCGGTTTCTCGACGAACCCTATAATCCCAATGCCCGCCCGACCGACCCATCGGCGGTGACCGCGATTGACGTTGCCGATCTGGCGAAACCGCAGGTTACGCGCTTCTACCTGAGCAATGGCCGCCCAGCGTCTCCCTGGGGACGCGGCGGGCTTGTCAGGGGCCCGGTTGATAGCGTGATCTTCGCAACATCAGATGGGCTTTTCGACCCGGCGAGCGGCAGTTGGGGCGATACGCTGCTTCAACTCGCCCCAAAGGCAACGCGCGTCGTCGACAGCTTCACGCCACAGAGCCACAAATATATCCTGTCGAAGGATCTTGGCGGCTCTGCCAGCCCAGTCATCTTCCCGCTCGGGGAGCGCAAGATCGTTGCATATGCGCAAAAGGAAGGGATATTGCGCTTGCTTGATGCCAGCAATCTTGGCGGAAAGCTGGCCAATCTTCACCAGAAGCCTTTGTGGGAATCCCCGCTTCTCGCCAATGATCTCGCTGCCGGCACCGATCCAAGCCAGGGGATCTGGGGAGCCATCACCACATGGCTGTCGCCGGGCGGCAAGCGCTTCATTTACCTGCCGGTCTGGGGGCCGCCTTCGGTGAAGGCGCCGCCGTTCCCGGTGAACGGTGGGGCTGCACCGAACGGTTCAATCATGGCGTTCGAGGTGGTCGAGCGAGACGGTATCGTATCTGCAGAGCCGCGCTGGACGACCCGCGACATGATCATGCCCGATCCCGTATCCGTTGCGAACGGCGTTGTTTACGCCACGTCAACCGGCGGCCAGACGATGCAGAACCCTCGTACGCCCGCCGGCGAGCGGCTCTTCAACACCACGCCCGAATCGATCAAGAACCGCTCCACGCCCGTGGGCAATCTCATTCTTCAGGCCTTTGATGCGGAAACCGGAAAGCCGCTCTATTCAAGCAGCAAGACGATCACGGACTGGGTGCATTTCGGTGAGCCCGTTGTCGCGCTGGGCAAGGTGTTTCTGGTCACTCACGATGCGCACGTCTACGCCTTTGGCCTCTGAGATCGCGCGTTGAGCGCGATCCCAGAGGCTGGATTGCGGGCGTTGCCTACTGGCTTTCGAAATTGTGCAAGATACCCGGCCGCGGATTGAGCGGGATGCGCGTTGACACCGGCGTGTTGGGACTGTTCGACGCGCGGTGCCAGCGGCCCGCGGCAGCAGTCACCACATCGCCCTGCTCGGTCTCGAAATAGGGATAACCTTCGATCAGATAGCCGATCTTTCCTTCCATGATAAACCAGAACTCGGTGAAATCGATGTGGAAATGGCCGCGGTTGGTATCCGGGGCGACAGGCTGGGCCTTGCCACGCAGAATGTTCGACGTGAAGTGATCGTCCCAGACGAATTTGCCATTATAGGGCTTATCGTCGATCGCCACTTGCTTGAGAAAGTCGACGTAGATCGGATTGTCAGTGGCGAGTGTCGCCGCGCCAGGCGTTCCGCGAGCAACCTTCACATAGGTCTTGCCGTCGACGGGATCAGGCGTTTCGCCGAGCGGATACAGCGGCTTCGATCCCGAACGCCGCACCTCGAACCTGAGCGACGGTTTGTCGCCGATCGTCTCGATGGTGTAGATATTGCGATAGGGGACCGTGACCATGAACCCTTTGGTGGCAATGAACGGCTCGAAGCCTTCGATCGAAACGCGCATCGCACCATCCTGGACGATCCACATCACCCGATCATCGGCATACATCTTCGCCTTCGTTTTCTTGCCTGCGCCGAGAGAAACATAGTCTGCCTCCTGCTCGGGGTTCCGCACAAGCGGCTGCAGCCAATCGCTCTGACCACGGTGTGCGGCCAGGATCTCGGAAAGCTTCCAATGGACCTTGTTGGGCGCCACATAGGGCGTCGGTGCGCTAGGCTTGGGTGCCCAGAACTGTTGCGCAACGCTCGGCGCTGATCTTGGCGGGGAGTCTGGTTTGCCCAGAAACTGCGCCGAGACAGGCGCGGCCAAGGCTGCCACCGCAGCAACCCCAATAAAGAGCAGATATCGCATGTTCGTCCCCCCGTCTCATCCAATGAGCGTCACGGGCCGAATCTGATCCGGCCCAAATTGACTTCACAAACGTCTCATGAGACTGGTAGTCAGTCAACAATTAAAGCAATATTTTTATTCCAGACTGCGGAGCAGAATAGCGCCGATGACTGCATGTCACGGCAGATCTTCTATTTATCTGGACGAACTTGAATCGAATTTATTCCGGACTGATTTCAGTGGGCGTCCAGTGGCGATTTTTGCATTGACGACAGCGGACAACGGTCATGTCGATACAAAGGCCTCTCTGAGCGCACCCGCCGCAAGCACCTTTCAATCTGCGCTACCCTGCCGGATCGTCTGCGGCCGGGTCCAGGTCAACGTTGGCGGCAGTGCAAGAGACGCCGTCGGCTGTTGCGCGGGTGCAAAATATTTGCCGAGATATTTGACGATCACCGGATAATCCTCATCCGAAACCGGGGCGCCACGGGCAATCATCTGTTCGACAGTGTCCGCCCATTGTGCAACCGAGCGCGCCTGTGACGTGACCTGTGTGAGCGCGTGGCACGTTGAACAGGCCTGCATCACCTGAGCCTTGCCTGGACCATCAGGCAACGTCGGCTCATCGGCAACCGCCACGCCGGCAAGCGTTGCGCTGATCAGCACGCCAAACTTCAGCGAAGAAAACACCCGCAAAGCCATCGACATCACTTGCGATCTACCCCCGACACAGACTGATTGCCTTGGAATCAAAAACAAAAATTGCCGCGCCGCACGAACAGCGTGAACGTCGCGCTTGCGTCGATCGTTCATGCGCGCGTACCCGCCGGCAGCCGATAGGCAATCAGATCAGCGCCCGCGCCGGTGCTCACAGCGTTCACGATATACTGCCGGCCTTCGAACATATAGGTCATGGCGGCGCCGGTCTGCGGTTTGGGTGAGAACACTGCGCCCACCTCGCGGCCGGTTATCTTGTCATAGGCCCGCAGGCGAGCGCCCTTGCGGCCGGTCTCGTCAGTGAAAAGCCCGGCGTCGCCGCAGATCACCAGTGTCCTTGTGGTCAGCGTGCCCAGAATGCCGGCTTGTCCGGTGCGTGGGATCGAGACGCCTTTCAGCAGCCGATGGTTCTTGATGATATCGGGGGTCTCGCCGTGCACGCTTTGCCAGAGCAGCGTGCCAGTCTTCAGATCGAGCGCTGAAATCCGACCATAGGGCGGCTTGTGGATGGGTAGCCCTTCGATCGAAAACAGCTCGGGCACAATCGGCGCATCGATCGCATCATTGGTGCCCAGGTCCATCGCTCGGGCGCGCGCGCCGAGAAAGCCGCCACCGCCAGCGTCGAACGTGTTCTTGCTCTGGTTGTTGGCGATCATCACGATGGTCTTGCCGTCAGCGGCATAGCCGATCAGCGGCGCCTCCAATACGGTCTTCGAATAGACGTAGACGATATGGCTTTCCGGGTCATAGGAGGCGCCGCCCCAGTTTGCGCCGCCCTGCGTGCCGGGCATGATCATCGTCCCCCATGGGCCGCCCGGTTTCGACCAGGCAGGCGCAGTCCACAATGGTCCCATCCGGTAGTGCCTGGCGATCTCAAGCACGCGAGCCTTGATTGCCGGCGTCCAGTCGGCAAGATCGGCCTCTGTCACGCCTTGCTTGTCGAACGCTGGCGGCTTCGAAGGCTTCGGCTGGGTGGGCGAGTACCATTCGCCGGGCACATCGCCCGGTTCCACCTTTGCTTCGGGAATCGGCCAGACGGGCTTGCCGTTGGTCCGGTCGAGCACATAGAGAAAGGCCTGTTTGGTGGGCTGTGCCAGAGCCTTGATGACCTTTCCGTTCTGCGGAATATCGCACAGGATCGGCGAGCAGGGGATGTCACGGTCCCACAGCCCATGGTGCTGAAGCTGATAATGCCAACGGCGCACACCGGTCTCGATATCAACTGCCACGATGGACTCGCTGAACAGCGCGTTGCCACGGCGGGTAACGCCCACTTGATCGGCTGCCGGCAACTCGACCGGGATATAGACGAGGCCAAGCTCGGGATCGGCGGACATCTGCGCCCAGGCGCCGGTGTTGCGGGCGTTTTCACGCTCTGCCTGATCAACCCAACTGTCCGCGCCGGATTCACCCGCGCGCGGGATCGTATGGAAGATCCATTTGCGCTTTCCTGTGCGCACATCAAAGCCGCGGACATAGCCCTTGATCGCCGCCGTCGGGGCGTTGCCAACCACGACCGTCGTGCCCACGATCAGCGGCGCGGAATGAATCCCCACAACCGGCTTCACATGGTCGATGTCCTGATCGAAATCGTCTCGCAGGTCGACCACGCCGCCCTTGCCGAAGGTCGGGTCGGGGAGGCCGGTCCTGGCGTCCAATGACACCATCTGGTAGCCGATTGTGGTGAAGATCACCCGCTCATGGGTGCCATCGGTCCAATAGCTGCAACCAAAGCCGGGACCGCCGCGCGAGCCGGTTCGCTCGCCCTCATCCAGGCGATACAGCCAGAGCAGTTCGCCGGTGCCGGGGTGGAGCGCCACGATGTCGCGCCGTACGCCCGCCGTCGTGAACAGTCGGCCATTGGCGATGATCGGCGTCGATTGCCAGTTGACATCGACCCTCGGCCCAAGCGCGTTTGAGTTGAACGACCATGCGACCTGCAACTGGTTGAAATTGGTGGCGTCAATCTGGTCGAGCGCCGAATATCGTGTGCTCGCCAGATCATTGGCATAGCCTCGCCATTCGCTGTTCGCGGGGGCGCTTCGGGCTTGCCCGATCGTCTCCTGCGCCAACCCCACGCCTTCGAACAGCGCCAACGAGGCGCCAGCAGCCGTGCTTCTCAGAAGTGCGCGCCGGCTGATGTCTGATGGGTTGGTCATTTGGCTGTCTCGCAAAGTTGCGGTGAAAAACGCGACCCGATCCGCCACCCTTGCACATGATGATCAGAATTTGGTTCGATCATTGCCACGCTCTACCCGCCCACATGATCGATGAAGCTAAAGGCGCGCATCGGTACCAACAAGCGAGACAGCAGGACTGACCGAGCCCGGCTTTCACCAGATGAGAGACGGCAAGGATTTTTGGCTGGCCCGAACGGCGCCGCCGACGCGTCAATCGGGCTTCGGCACATAGCGGACCAATCCCGGCGGGGTCACCTGAGAGGTGTAGACGGTGCCGTCGGGTCCGACCGTAACCCCTTCCGACCCGGTGGTACCGCGCAACGGAAACCATGGTGCCGGGTTGCCGAGCGGATCGGGCGTAAAGGACATGACCTCACCTGTGCGGGCACTGCCAACATGCATGCCCCGCACAAAGGCGTTGCCCTCCCGGACGCCCGATTGGGTATCGACAGCGTAGAGCCGATCCTCGGCATCGATCGCCATGCCACTCGGCTTGCCGAACTGATACCACTCGTCGAGGAGCTTGCCTTCCTGATCGAAGATCTCGATCCGGCTGCTGCCGCGGTTGGCAACAAACAGCCGCCCCTGGCTGTCCATCGCCAACGCGTGAGCGCAATCGATCTTGTTGGCGCCCGGAACCGGCGCGCTGCCACATGCATCCCAGGCTTTGATGAACTTGCCGGTGCGGTCATATTTGACGATCCGGTGGTTCGAAGGCGCGCTGTCGTGCGCGTCAGCCACGAATATGGTGCCGGATTTGGTCACCAGAACATCCGAAGGCTGGCTCAGATGGGTGGCGTCATTGCCATAAACCCCTGGCACGCCAAGCGTCAGCAGCCGCTTACCCTCGGGGCTGAACTTGACCACCTGCGCGCCGTTGGGCTTCAGACCCGGCACAACCTCGGGCGGCTGCCCCGGCCGGAGGGCTGGGCGATCGACATTTGACTGGAGGTCCGTCACCCAGACATTGTTGTCATGGTCGACGAAAATGCCGTGTGGATAGACAATCATGCCGGCACCGAACTGCCGCACGACCTTGCCGTTGGCATCGAATTTCAGCACCGGATCGACGGATTTGCCAATGCAATGGCTTTGACCGCCGCAGCGTTCGGCAACCCAGATCGACCGGCCGTCGCGGTCCATGTCGATCGCGCTGATCGCTCCGAGCGTGCGCCCCGCTGGCCAGCGGAAGAACAGCTCGTCGCGCCGGTAACGATCGGGCAACGCCAGATCGACAGCACTTCGTTTCGATATTCCATAGTTACCCGCAGCTATACTTGGCGCGCCGGGAAAATCGGGTGCGGCCGGCTGCGCCCAGACCGGGCCGGCACCAAGCGCGAGCAACAGCAGCACGCCTGCGCTTAAGTGTTTCATCATCATCGATGATTCCTCCCGAAACGTCGCTTGGCCGCTGTCTGGATTGTCGACACAATCGCATGATTCGTCGTCAAACCGTGCGCGGGTGTCAATGGCGCAAGCCCAAAGATCCGGGCGCCACAGGCAGCAAGAGGCGCTGGGCGAGGCCTCCACTCTCAACAGATGAGATGTCCCGGCTGTTCATGACTTGATCAAAAGCCGATTGCATTCAGTATACATTTCCAAAATCAAAAAATTGATCGGCTTCTATCGGAGGGGAGAAATTTCATGACCTTAGCGTATGTTGACACCAGGACCTTGCGAGCCGCTTTGCGGCATTGGACTGCGCTGGTCGCGCCAGCGAGCGGCCTGGCACTGATGCTTGCGGCAGCACCTGCCGTTGCTCAGGCTGCCGGACAGCAGGGACCGCGGGTCGACATGGCCGAGCAAGAGCCTGCAGAAGAAGGTGGTATCATCGTTTCGGCCTCGCGGATCAGCGCCAGCGGGTTCGAAGCGCCGACGCCGACGACGGTCTTTGGCGAAGAAATGATCCTCAAGCAGGCCCAGCCCAATATCTTCAACGTCCTCACGCAGATCCCGGCACTGCAGGGCAACAGCGGTACGACGGTCAACAACTTCAACACCAGCACGGGTGCGACCGGTATTTCCGCGCTCAACCTGCGCGGCCTCGGCACGTTCCGCACGTTGATCCTGATGGATGGCCAGCGGGTCGTGCCGTCGAACGTCTCCAACCTTGTCGATGTCAGCTTGCTGCCGCAGCTGCTGATCCAGCGTGTCGATGTCGTGACCGGCGGTGCATCGGCGTCGTTCGGTTCCGATGCCGTGGCCGGTGTGGTCAACTTCATCACCAACAAGCGTTTCGAAGGCTTCAAGGCCAATATTCAGGGTGGGATCACCACCTATGGCGACGATCCGGGCGGCACGGTGCAGGTGGCTTATGGCGGCAAGGCGGCCGGCGGGCGGCTGCACTATTCGGTCGCCGGGGAATTCCTTTACAACCACGGCATCATTCCGGGCAGCGGCCCGGGTGGCACTTCGCTCAACGGGCGTCCCGCTCCGTTCATCACGAGCACGGCAAACCGCGGCGCGACCGCGACTGGCCCCGGGCAGGCCCAGCTTATTCGGCTGACCGATGGCTCCCAGTCGATCCTGCGCGCCCAGAACGGGCTGATCACCTCCGGTCCCCTGATGGGCACCGGCTTCGGCGTTGGCGGTGTCCCGTTTCAGTTCAATTACGGCGGCAGCGGCGTTCCCAACTTCAATGGCAGCCTGACCAGCGATGGCACGGTCAATGGCTGTATTGCAGCCGTCTGCGATACGTCGGTGCGTGGCACGGCGCGCGGCCCGCAAAGCAGCGCCAACGTCGCCGATCCCGCCCTCGATGGCCGGGTGGAGCGGTATGTCGGCTATGGCCGGCTGTCCTATGAGATCACCGATCGGATCGAGATCTACGGGACGGTCAATATCTCCCATGTCCGCACCGTCACCCAGCCGGTGTCCGGCACGCCCTATACGGGCCTGAGGGCGCGGTGCGACAACGCCTTCCTCGATCCGTCCATCCTGCAGCGGTGCAACGCTGCCGGCATCACCGAATTCCGGTGGGCAACCTGGAGCGCCAACAACAACGAGTATCTCGATGTGCTCAACGTGCGCAAAATGCAGCGTTACGTTGTCGGTGCCGAAGGTGCGTTCGATCTTTTCGGCAAGGAATGGAAGTTCGACACCTATTTTCAGCGCGGTCGGTCGTCGGCCGACGTCACCGTCCGGAACAACATTCTGACGGCCGCTTATCGGCAGGCCTTCGATGCGGTGCGCCTGACGCCGGGCGGGCCGATTGTCTGCCGCAGCGAAGTGGCGCGCGCGGCTGGCTGTCTGCCGTTCAATGCCTTCGGCGATGTCAAGAACTCGATGGAGGCCTTCCGCTGGTTTGCGCCGGCATCCGGGTCGCAGTCCAAGGCCGATCAGGAACAGGATGCGGCCAGCCTCGTGATCAACGGCGAGCCGTTCGCGCTGCCGGCGGGCAATGTGTCGGTTGCGTTCGGTGCGGAATGGCGGCGGGAATCGTACAAGGTCGTGGGCGACCCTTACGGCGCCGGCATCGCCAACAGCCCGTTCAATGCAGAATTTCCGGCCAATCCGGTGCTCGGCGTCAACGGGGCCAACTGGTTCGCGGGCAATTTCGCCAACGGTAGCGGCGAATACAACGCGACCGATGTGTTCTTCGAAACCGGCGTTCCGGTTTTCGATAGCGGCGCGGTCGGCAAATTCGATGTGAACGCCGGTGTCCGCGCGACCAACTACAGCACGTCGGGCTGGGTCGCCACCTGGAAGCTCGGCGGCACCTGGGATACGCCGCTCGACGGCCTGCGCCTGCGTGCCGTGCGGTCACGCGATATCCGCGCACCGAACCTGAGCGATCTGTTCACGGCGCCCGTCAGCCTCAATGCTGGCGTGCTCGACCGCCTCAACAACAATAACAATGTGCAGGTGGTGGAACGCAACCTGGGCAACCCGCAGCTTACGCCGGAAATCGCCTCCAACCTTGGTGTGGGCGCGGTTTACACGCCCAACTTCGTGCCGGGGCTGCGGCTGTCGCTCGATTATTTCGAAATCAATCTCAATGATGCCATTCAGAACCTGACCAACCAGCAGATCATCGATACCTGCCAGATCGAAGGCAATACGGCGTTCTGCGGCCCGAACAACTTCCAGCTGACCGGCGTCACCGGCAGCAACAACCCGCCCTATGTCAACCGGCGGCCGTTCAACGTGGCCTCGCTGAAGACGCGCGGGTTCGATATGGAGGCGACTTATCAGGCCAATCTGGACAGCATCGGCATTGATGGCAGCCTGACGATGCGCGCACTGGCCACGCACACGATGGATTTCACCATCAACCCCGGTGTGATCGGTGTGGCGACATCACAGTTTGCGGGCAACAACTCGGCGAGCCAGCCGGCACCGAACCCCAACGCCATCGCACGCTGGAAATTCTTCTTCCAGCAGTCGCTGGAGGTGGGCAAGTTCACCTTCACGGCCACCGAGCGGATCGTGAGCTCGGGCGCGATCAACCCGGACAACGTGGTCTGCGTCGAGCCCAACTGCCCGGCCACCACGCTGCAGAACGCAACGACAAACTTCAACTACATCCCTGGCCAGACCTATGTCGACTTTGGCACGATCTTCCGAGTGAACGACAAGGTTTCAGTCTACGCAAACGTCGACAATATCTTCAACCAGCTGGCACCGCCCTTCGGCAGCCCCAGCATCTACGATACGATCGGCCGGCGGTATCGCGCAGGCGTCCGGCTCAATTTCTGAAGCCAAGCCGTGACGATCGACAACTGAATGAGGCGCGGAACCGGATTGTTCCGCGCCTCAATTTTTTGATCCAACCGTTCCCGGGAGCACTGAAATGGATATCAGCAAGCGTGATCTGCTCGGCGGAATGGCCATTGCAGGCGCAGCCGCCACTGCCGCTGGCGCGGCGGCCCAACCCGCCGGCGTTCCCAAGGCCACAGGCAAGACAATGCTTGAGAGCCCCAATTACATCGGGACCGCCAGCAAAGGCCATGGCTTCAAGAAAACCTTCGCCCGCACGTTGCCGCAAATTCCCACCGCCGATGCCAATTACAAGCCGCGCCGGATAAACAAGGCAATCGAGCTGTGGGAAGATAATCAGGTCGTCTATTACCATGCCTATGGACCGACCGGAGCACCCGATGGCTATGAAGAAGGCCTGCGCATGGTTCACACCTATTGCGATGCCATCAACTACGAAATGGAAAATGCCTGCTTCGATTTCGCCAATCTGCGCAACTTCATGCAGGGGCTGGTAGATGGCGGGCCTACGCCGAGCGGTCACCGCACGCCGATGGTGTTCGTCACACTGCCGGCCACGGGCTTCGACGCGGCCTCAATGCGCGCCAACGCGTGGCAGATCCAGCAGGCGCTAGCCGCCGGCGCCCACGGTGTCCTGATCTGCGAGATGCACTCGGCCGAAGCCGGCGAGATTGCCATTGCCGCTGCGCGCTACAAATTCTCGCTGCCGGGCGTTCCCGATCTTCCTGTCGAGGGCATGCGCGGCGCAGGCAGCCAGGTCTTTGCAGCCCATATCTGGGGGCTGCCGGCGAGGGGGTATCTCGATGTGGCCGACACCTGGCCACTCAACCCGAAGGGCGAGATATCGATGGGTTTCAAGGTGGAGAACCGCCACGGCTCGGAGAGTGCCGAGCAACTGATGGCGGTGCGCGGACTGGCGTTCGCCGAGCCGGGTCCAAGCGACAATAGTTGGTCGATCATGGGCTATGACGCTATCCGCGAAATGCCGGAGGCCGAACGCGCCGCATTGCCCTCAAAGGAACGGCTCGAGCTGACGCTGGAGCGGATCAGGATGGCCGCCAAGAAGAACAATGTGCAGTGGCTTGGTACCGCGCGAGGCATGACGCACAACCAGAGCATCGATGCCGGCATGCGCATGTTGCCCGGCGAGAATGAAAAGGTCGTCATGGAGGCGCGTGCCTATTCGAAGCGCCGGATGCCTGCCTGACGGGCACGTTTTTTTGCGCGTCCTCGGGGGCCTTTTGGGTCTTGGCGCACCACGTCCGGCAAGGAACTTGCCAGCTCCCGAGGCTCGCCCAGCCATCCGCGAGTGATCAGCGTCCCAAGCGAGACGGATTCAAGGTTGGAGGGCATCAGGCGAGCTGCGCTTCGATGACGACGATGATGGCGGCGCAGTATCGTCTTGTGCTCCGACCGCAGGACAAGGTTGCGGTCAATCCGCATGCAGGTCCGCTTATCAATGCAATTCATTATCTGCTCGGCTTGCGGAGCGGTGAACGGTTGCAACGGTTTCGCGCATCGGGAGGGTGACACAGCGACCCGAGCCGCACCGAGGACCGGATAGCGGTCGAATCATTCCACTGGCAGTGTGGGCCTGGGCGTTGCGACCAGAATGCGCTCCAGCCTGACGCAGGATGATCTGATTGCTCGTGGCCCGCTGCAGGAGGCCGGATTACGCCGCAGGAAACGCTTTCGCCAGATAGGCGGTGATCGCATTGAAGTCGGCATCCGTACCCTGCGCGCCGCGCCCGGCCATCATGTCGACCATCTGCGCCCAATCGCCCGCGCCCAGCCGCTGCTGGGTGATGATCTCGAGCGCATGACATCCAGAGCAGACCCGCACCGTCGCCTCGCGCCCCTCGCCAGCCGGAAAGGCGGCCAACAATTCGGGGGTCAGCAACGCGGGAGCCCGCGGTTCGGGCGCCTGTGCACTGGCGCTGGCAACAAGCCCCGTGAGGGCGAGCAAGAACGTGGATCGGTAAATGATCACAGCCTGATCACCGAGCCAGGCTGAACACAACCAGTTCGTCCGTCGTCAGCGCAGCTCCCACCTGCCCGCCGCCAGTCGCCATCACCGCCACATATTGCCGCCCGTCGCCTCCCTGGTAGGTCACCGGCGTCGCACTGGCCGATCCGCGCAGCCTGTAGGTCCAAACCTCCTTGCCGGTCGCAGTCTCGAAGGCCCGGAAACGCGCATCATCGGTCGCCCCGACAAAGGTCAGCCCGCTGGCAGTGGTGATCGCTCCACCCAGCCCCGGCCGCCCGGTTGCCTGCTTGCCCTCGGGCAGAATGTCGGTCACCCCCAGCGTCGATCGCCAGGCAATTTCACCGGTATTCACGTTCACCGCCACCAGCTGCCCCCAGGGCGTCGGCCCGCACGGCAGATGGTTTTCCGGATTCCAGAACCGCCGCGTGCCCGCCAGCGGCCCCGAATTGGCATAGCTGCCGTCCGGCATCTTCACCATCCGCATCGGCTGCGCCAGATTGTTCACGTTGACAACAAAGAGCCCCAGCCGCGGGTCAAATGCGCCGCCGTAATAATTCACCCCGCCCTGTGTACCCGGCAGATTCACAGTATATTGGTCGAGCATGATCGGCTGATAGGGTGTTGCACCCAGCTTCATGTTGTTGTCATCGACCAGCGCCTCGCACCATGCCTTGTGCTCCGGCGTGTCCTTGTAGAGATTGTCGCGAGCGAGGCTCGTCTGCGCCAGCGGCTCGGGCTTCACCGGCCAAGGCTGCGTCGGGCTGGTGATCTCGCCCGGCACGTTGGAAGGCGGTGCAGGCCGCTCCTCCACACCATGGATGGGCTTGCCGGTCCGACGATCGAGGATGAACAAAAACGAATTCTTGTTCACCGTGCCAAGTGCGGGGATCACCCGCCCGTCCTTCTTCACGTCGAAAAGCATTGGTGCCGGTGCAGCATCCCAATCCCAGATGTCATGGTGCGTCACCTGGAAATGCCAGATATACTTGCCGGTAGCAGCGTTCACCGCGACGATCGAGCTGCCGAAAAGATTGTCCCCAGGCCGATCGATCCCCATCCGGTCATTGTTCGGCGCGCCCACCGGCATGTACAGAATGCCGCGCGCCGGATCGGCGGAGAAATAGCCCCAGACATTCGCCCCGGCACGGTTCTTCCAGCTTTCCCCGCCCCATGTGTCGTTGCCCACTTCGCCCGGCCGTGGAACCGTGTGGAACTGCCACACCAGCTTGCCCGTCCGCACATCCCATGCTCGCACGTCGCCAAGCGGCCCAAGCGCCGCCGCCTGGTCGGGGCTGCCGCCGCCGGTAATGATCAGATCCTTGTAAACGAACGGCGTCGCCGCCAACACATATGGCTTGTCCATACCCGTCGGCATCACATCGGCCGTCTTCAAGTCGATGAAGCCGCTGGTGCCAAAATCAGCCGCCAGCTTGCCTGTCGCTGCATCGAACGAGAGCACCCGCCCCTGCCGCGTCCCCACGATCACCGAGGGCCGGGCGCCCTTGCCGCCCGCCCAATAGGCCACGCCGCGCACCGCCGGTCGCTCGTTGTCGGGCAGCGTGACGTTCCACTTTTCCTTGCCGGTCGCACTGTCCAGCGCCACCACCCGGCCATACGGCGTGGAAACGAACATTGTGTCGCCCACCACCAGCGGCACCGTTTCCGTCGTCACCAGACGCGTGCCTCCCGACCCGTCCGCCGGCTTCATGTGATAGACCCAGGCTTCCCGCAAACGCCCGACATTGCCGGCATTGATCTGGGCCAATGGTGAAAACCGCTGCCCGTCCGGCTCCTTGTTGGTACTCGGCCAATCCGCGGGTCCCGCATGAGCCGGAACCACGGACACCATAGCTGTCACAACGGCCAGACGCAGAATTCCCATCAGATCCTCCCCCTTTGCCCCGAACACTAGAGAAGCTTTCCCAGCCCGACCAGTAAAATTGTATATAGTCTGCAGCCTGGGTGCTCAGGCGCTTTGCCGTTCAATCGCGGCAGGATGACGGGCAAGATGCGGTGCATCAGGAGGCTCTGCCGGAAGGCGCCGCCATCGCTGCCTTCGCCGGAAAGGCGCGCATTGGATGTCGCCGCCTGATCGACCAGAAGCATTCGCACAGCCGTCCTTCTCCACCCGCTGCCGAGACGTGGGCGCCAACGGTGATGCTATCGATCCTGTGCAGACATTCGTCGGTGAGTCCGGGATCGACCGGCGCTTGCAGCAAGCCATCCCATAGGCCCTGTGCGGCCCAAGGCTGGAACCGAACATAAACCGAATTCCACTTGCCGTACCGCTGTTGTGTGTCCCGCCAAGGGCAGCGCACCCGCAGCACCGGCCGCATTGAGCTCAAGAAGCGGCGGTGTTGCCGGCTGACCGAGCCCAGCGACCGCGCTGAGGCGGCAACAGCTCGCCCCCCACCGGCCAATGCTCGTCCGTCAGATCCCCGCGAAACCCAGTTGCGCCCCAAAAAACAGCTTTGAATCTGAAACCTAACTGCTTGGGAATTCCATCATGCCGACACGGCCTGAACAACCGGCAAAATCCGCGACTGATGTCAACGGGATTCTTCCGCGCTTTGGACGATGCAAGCGATTGTGATTAAATGGTTTCGGCGTTTCCGTAGGGATCACCATCAGCGCGCCGCACAGGTGGCTGTGCAAGCGCTCCTCCGGGTCATGGCTTCTTGAAGCGATAGACAATCTGATCGGTTTCGCCGCGGATCGATGGGTCGCGCACGCCGACATTGCGGGGATCGCCGGGGTTGCGCAGCGCCTGGCTTTCGCCATCGAACTTGAAGCCGGCGGCGGTGATTTCCGCCTTGATGATGTCCGGATCGATGCGGTGCAGGGTGCGGGTGGCCGCGAGGCCGCTCCCGGGGAGTGCAACATGGTCGATCACCACATAGGTGCCTCCCGGCTTCAGCGCAGCCAGCACGGCCTTGTTGAATTCGATCACCGCCTCCGGCGTCATGCTGTTGTGCAGATCATGGTAATTTTGCGCCGTCCAGAAATGATCGAGGCGCCCCGCCATCGCCGGATCAAGCGGGAATGTCGCGAAACTGACATTCGCCCAGCCGGTGCTGGCCATTTCCCGCACCGCCTTGAAGCGCTCCGGATTGGCGGCCTCGGCGGCGGCAGGCACCACGGCGACGACCTTGCCCGATGCACCGACGGCCGTGGAGAAGATCCGGGTGAAATAGCCGCCGCCGGGCAGGAAATCGGCCACGGTCTGGCCCGGCTTGATGCCGGCAAAGGCCACCATCTCCATCGGTTTGCGGGCGGCATCGCGCGCCACATCCTCGGCCGGGCGCTGCTGCGCGGCGGCGGGCAGAGCAGATAAGACGATCAGTGTGGCGGCGAGATATTTCATGGTGGCGGCTCCCCCGTTACGAATGCCCGGCATATAACATGCGGCAATCGGGCCAACCAGCGGCAATGGCCCACACTGGCGCCGGGACGCGCCACCGGGCATGGCAATCGCATGCAGCCACCCCGCCCCACCCACAAACCGCGCGCCGTTCCCGCCACCCGCCTGTCGCGTCTTGCGGGGTTCGGGCGACTGGCCGGCGGCATTGTCGGCAATGTCATCGGTGCCGGCGCCGGCCAGATGCTGAAGGGCCAGCGGCCTGATCTGCCCAGCCTGTTGCTCACCCCGGGCAACGCCAAGCGGTTGGCCGACGAACTGGCGCGGCTGCGCGGCGCCGCGATGAAGCTGGGCCAGTTGATTTCCATGGATGGCGGCGACATCCTGCCACCGGAATTGACCGACATCCTGGCGCGGCTGCGATCGGAGGCCGATCCGATGCCGCAGGCGCAACTGGAACAGGTGCTGGTCGCCGGCTGGGGGCCGAACTGGCGCGCGCAATTCCGGCATTTCGATGATCGGCCGATCGCCGCTGCCTCCATCGGTCAGGTGCACCGCGCCACCGCGATCGACGGTCGCGATCTGGCCATCAAGGTCCAATATCCCGGCGTGGCCGCCAGCATCGACGCTGATGTCGACAATGTCGCCACGCTGGTGAAGATGTCGGGCCTGGTGCCGGCCGGCTTTGCCATCGGGCCGCTGCTGGCCGAGGCAAAGCGCCAGTTGCACGAAGAATCGGATTATGGGCGCGAAGGCGAGATGCTCGTCCGCTATGGTGCCTTGGCGGCCAGCTGGCCCGACGTGGTGGTGCCCGCCCTGGCCGCCGACCTGTCCACCCCCACGATATTGGCCATGGCCCATGTGAAGGGCGTTGCCATCGATCGCACCGCCGCGCTGCCACAGGCGGAACGCGACCGGGTGATGACCCTGATGCTGCGTCTGCTGATGGCCGAATTGTTCGATTGGCGGCTGATGCAGACCGATCCGAACTTTGCCAACTACCGCTATGATCTGAACAACGGCCGGCTGGTGCTGCTCGATTTCGGCGCGGCGCGCGAGGTGTTGCCGGCAACCAGCGATGCCTATCGCGCCATGCTGGCCACCGGCATGGCCGGCGATGATGAGGGCCTGCTGGCCGCCATGCAGGGCATTGGCCTGATCCCGCCCGATGCACCCGCCGCCATGCGCAACACCCTGATCGCGATGGCCCGCGATGGCTTTGCGCCGCTGCGCGCGTCTGGCGAATTCGATTTCGGTGGCTCCGGTCTGGCCGCAAATCTGAAGGATCAATCCGCCAGCCTGATCGCGGCGCGCGAACATTTCCGTGCGCCGCCGCCCGACCTGCTGTTCATCCAGCGCAAGATCGCCGGCATGTATCTGCTGGCCGCCAAGCTGAAAGCGCGGGTGGACGTGGCGGCGCTGGTGCGGCCCTATACCGATCCGGGAAGCGTTTCCGGCAGCTTGCAGGCATCCACCCAACCGCGCGACACCAGCGCCGCCAGCCGGTCCGGCGCGATTTCGACCGCGGTTTCCCGGGAGCCGGCGGCCGGGAACACGGTGGGATAGGCCCTGAGCGACACATCCAGCCACACCGGCAAGGGCGTCAGCAGCCCGAACGGGCAGACCCCGCCTACGGCGTGGCCGGTCAGCGCCAGCGTTTCATCGGCGTCCAGCATGCGTGGCTTGCCGCCCAGCGCGGCCCGGGATTTCGGATTGTCCAGCCGGGCATCACCGCGCGTCACCAGCAGCAGCGCGTCACCGTTCACCCGCATGGCCAGCGTCTTGGCGATGCGGCCGGGTTCAACGCCGAGCGCGGCTGCGGCTTCGGCGACCGTAGCGGTCGATACCCCCGGCACGATTACCGATATGTCGGGCGCGTGCGCGGCCAGCCAGTTCAGAACATCTTTGTGAGCCATGCCGCGCAAATTGCCGGGCTTTCCCGGACGGCACAAGCCTGAGGAGAAGGGGTTGAGGCACGGCAGCCAAATCGCTATAGCGGCGCCAGGAAGGCGTGCTCGCTCGGGGCCGCCTTTTTGCGTTGCACCACATGCGTTTTTTGGCGCCCGCATCCCGGCGCCGCTTGGGAACGAGACGATGACGATCAACCCGCTGATGCCCGTATATGGCCGGTGCGAGGTTGCGCCGGTGCGAGGCGACGGCTGCTATCTGTATGACGCGCAGGGGCGCGAGTGGCTCGACATGGCGAGCGGCATTGCCGTCAACTGCCTCGGCCATGGCCACCCGCATCTTGTGGCCGCCATCCAGAAGCAGGCGGCGACGCTGATGCACACCTCCAACCTGTACAAGGTGCCGGCGCAGGAGCATCTGGCGCAGCGGCTGGTCGAACTGACCTTTGCCGACACGGTGTTCTTCACCAACAGCGGCGCCGAAGCCATCGAATGCGCGGTGAAGACCGCCTTTTCCCATCATTATGCCGCCGGCAACCCGCACAAGCATCGCATCATCACCTTCTCCAACGCCTTCCACGGCCGCACGCTGGCCACCATCTCGGCCACCGATCAGGAAAAGCTGCGCAAGGGTTTCGAACCGCTGCCGGACTGGTTCAAGGTGGTGCCATTCGACGATCTGGCCGCTGCCGAAGCCGCCATCGACGATAGTGTCGGGGCCTTCATGGTGGAACCGATCCAGGGCGAAGGTGGCATCCGCCCGGCCAGCCCGGAATTTCTGAAAGGTCTGCGCGCATTGGCCGATGCGCATGGCCTGCTGCTGATCCTGGACGAAGTGCAGTGCGGCGTCGCCCGCACCGGTGCGCTGTTCGCCCATGAACTATACGGCATCACGCCCGATATCATGGCGATCGCCAAGGGCATCGGCGGCGGTTTCCCGGTCGGCGCCTGCCTCGCCACCGAACGCGCCGCCAGCGGCATGGTGATCGGCACCCATGGCAGCACCTACGGCGGCAACCCGCTGGCGATGGCGGCGTGCGAGGCCGTGCTCGATATCGTGGCCGAGCCGGCATTCCTGGTCCAGGTGCGCGAAATGGGCGCGCGCCTGACCCAAGCGCTGGAACAGATGATCCCCAACCATGATGATCTGTTCCACAGTGTGCGCGGTGCCGGCCTGATGCTCGGCCTCAAGCTGAAATCCGACAGCCGCGCCTTCGTGGCCCACGCCCGCAGCCACGGCATATTGGCCGTGGCCGCTGGCGACAATGTCGTGCGCCTGCTGCCGCCGCTCACCATCGGCGAACAGCAGATCCGCGAATGCGTGGACCGGCTGTCAGCCGCGGCCCGCAGCTATCAGCCGGCGGCTGCAGCCTGAACAATGCTTCTTGCTCCCCTCCCGCTTGCAGGAGGGGTTGGGGGTGGGACTTCAGGGTCTGCCCCATAGACTCCCACCCCCGGCCCCTCCCGCAAGCGGGAGGGGAGGATTTTAAAAATGCCGCATTTTCTTGATCTTGCCACTGCCAAACCCGCCGGACTGCGCGCCATATTGGACGAAGCGCATCGCCGCAAGGCGGCCCGCGCCGGCTGGCCCAAGGGCCGGGTCGACGCCGATGCGCCGCTCGCCGGCCATGTGCTCGGCATGATCTTTGAAAAGCCCAGCACCCGCACGCGCTTTTCCTTCGACATGGCGGCGCGCCAATTGGGCGCCACCACGATCGTTTCCAGCGCCGGCGACATGCAGTTGGGGCGCGGGGAGACCATCGCCGATACCGCGCGCGTGCTCGGCCGCATGGTCGATGCGCTGATGCTGCGTACCAACGACCATG
>Ga0164295_10000371_pt1 | contig 38377 bp, 41 predicted proteins | sample GEODES006metaG_FD_111798 | JGI IMG/M metagenome (GOLD analysis project Ga0164295, IMG submission 111798) | Oligotrophic lake water microbial communities from Sparkling Lake, Wisconsin, USA - GEODES006 metaG | ecosystem: Environmental > Aquatic > Freshwater > Lake | place: USA: Sparkling Lake... | reverse complement strand
GGCCATCAGCGCCATGCAGCAGGCCACGCGCCGCTACGCCAAACGTCAAAGCACTTGGTTCAAACGTGAACGCTGGCTGCAAACGATTTGCCTCGATTCCAACCCAGCGGCAGAATCCATCACCAGCCAACTCATTGATCTCTTTCCATGTCTGACCTCATCCCGCCCGCCTACACCGTCCCCGTCAATCTAGGAACCCGCAGCTACAGCGTGGATGTAGGCCATGGATTGCTGCAAAACCTGGGCTCTATCGCCCATCAAATTCTAACCAAAAGCTCCACCTGCGCCGTCATCACGGACTCCAATGTCGGCCCTCTGTATGCCGAGACTGCCCTCGAAAGCCTGAAAGCCGCAGGCAAAAAGCCCGTCCTCATTACCGTGCCCGCTGGAGAGGCAAGTAAATCCCTGATTTCTAGTCAGACGGTTCTCAGCGAGATGGCACGCGCAGGATTGGATCGTAAAAGCTTCGCTGTGGCTCTCGGTGGCGGCGTCATCGGTGATCTCGGCGGCTTTTGCGCCAGCATCTATCAACGCGGCATCCCCTACATCCAAGTGCCTACCACCGTGCTCTCTCAAGTGGACAGCAGTGTCGGAGGTAAGACCGGCGTCAATCTGCCCGACGCTAAAAACATGGTCGGCAACTTCCATCAACCCGCTCACGTCATCGCCGACGTCGCCACGCTTTCCAGCTTGCACAAACGCGAGTGGAATGAAGGCTTTGCCGAAATCATCAAGCATGCCTGTATCCGAGATGCCTCCATGCTGCCCCTCATCGATCAAGTCGCCTCTGGCAGCGGTGACCTAGCCGACCTCATCCGCTGGAACATCGCCATCAAAGCCGCCGTCGTGGAGGCCGACGAGTATGAAACGCTGGGCATCCGCGCTTTGCTCAACTTTGGCCACACCCTCGGTCACGCCATTGAAGCCGCCGCAGGCTATGGCGTCCTCCTGCATGGAGAAGCCATCTCTCTGGGACTCCGCGCTGCTGCGCTGCTTTCCGTCAAGATTTCTAAGCTAACCACCACAGACGCCGACCGCATCATTGACCTCCTGCGCCGCTTTGATTTGCCCGTTCAACTATCCGCCAGTTTGGAAACCGAAGAACTCCTGCACATCGCGCGCATGGACAAAAAATTTGAGCACGGCAAGATCCGCTTCGTTCTCCTCAGCGCCCTCGGTAGCGCCCACGTCAGCAACGAAATCACCGAAGACCATTTACGCGAAGTGATCGCCGAGATTCGGGGTTGAATCGACACAGCGAATTCACAACTTGTCTGATCTGTAAGAAAAGATACAATTCGGCTATGATTGCTACTTTAGATTCACTCTTTGATGAAGCGCTTTCTTTATCAGACGATAACAGACTGCAACTGATTGAGCGGCTCATCCCGACGATCCAAAGCGAACCCTCTCTAGAAGCAGACCAGATCAGCGAAGTGAACTGCCGCATCACGGAAGTCAAAACAGGCACCGTTAAAACCATTCCAGGAGAACAGGTATTCCGTGAGATTGAGCAGGCGCTTGCATCACGGCGCAATGCATGACCTTTGATTTCCATCCCGAAGCCCGCGAGGAATTCCACGACGCCTCGCACCGGTATGAAGACCGCAGTATTTTTGCTGGTGACCGTTTTGTAAACGCTGTTCGTGCTGCTGTGACCAGCATTTTAGCCGACCCTCTGCGCTACCAGGTCGTCGATGAAGGGATTCGAGTCTGTCGGCTCAAAAAATTCCCTTTTCGCCTCTATTACAGCTTTGACGCAAGGGATCATTTTATCTGCATTTACGCAGTGATGGACGAAAAGAGACGACCTAACTACTGGCGCAACAGGGTTCTGGAGTAACTGATCCCAGCGCATTTTTCAAAGATGGCGTGCCATTTGAAGCTGGGCGGTAAAAGGTAAAAGCCCGTCCTTTGCTCTGCGAGCTTCGGAGGGCATTCTTCGCTTCCTGAAGTCAGCGAAGAATGGTGGAGAGGGTGGGATTCGAACCCACGGTGGCCTTTCGACCACGTCAGTTTTCAAGACTGAAGCCATAAACCACTCGACCACCTCTCCAGATGCTTGGGTTACGAACTTATTCCATACACTCAGACTTGGCCAGATGCCAAGAAGAAGTTTTCACTTCGTCTCAGATCAGGCCATACGCATCTTTGTGTAGGGGTTGCCTTCGTTCTGATCGATACGCTCAGGGCGACCTTTATACTTATACACGAGCTTGGTGTGATCCATGCCCATAAGGTGCAGGATGGTGGCGTGAAGATCATGAACGTGGAGTTTATCATCCACAGCTCGTAGACCCAGATCATCCGTGCTGCCAATCGTCTGTCCGCCTTTGATCCCACCGCCCGCCATCCACATGGTAAAGCCGGTGGGGTTATGGTCGCGACCATCGCCTTTTTCACTCATCGGAGTGCGGCCAAATTCGCCACCCCAGATCACAAGGGTTTCATCCAGCAATCCACGCGCTTTTAGATCCATCAGAAGGCCTGCGACGGGCTTGTCAGTCTCTCCACAGTATTTGGTGTGATTGGCTTCAATCTTGTCATGGGCATCCCATTTACTGCCGGCCCCAGAATAGAGCTGAATGAAACGAACTCCACGCTCGACGAGGCGACGCGCGAGCAGGCAATTGCGACCAAAGGTGGCGGTTCTTTCCTCATCGATGCCGTACAGCTTCTTGGTGGCCTCAGACTCCTTCCCGAGATCCACGGCCTCGGGTGCCTGTGCCTGCATGCGGAAAGCCAACTCGTAGGCTTTGATGCGCGCATCAAGCTGGGTGTTATCCTGGCGCTCAGCACCAAAGCTCTGATTCATCTGATTGAGGAAACCCAACTTCGCACGCTGACGGGTCTCGCTGACGCTCTTTGGAGTGGCAAGATTGGCAATCGGGCTGCCATCAGGCTCGAACTGCACGCCCTGATAGACGGCAGGCATGAAGCCGCTGCCCCAGTTTCGCACTCCATTGACCACCTGGGCATCACTGTCTTTTAAAACGACGAAGGCAGGTAAATTTTGATTCTGTGTGCCAAGTCCATAATTGACCCAAGCCCCTAAAGAAGGGCGGCCCCCAAAGATGCTGCCCGTGTTCATTTGGCAGACGCCGCCGGCATGATTGATGCCGCTGGAGACGCAGCTACGAATCACACAGAGATCATCCGCCATGCGCGCGGTGTGGGGCAGCCAATCAGAGATCCAGAGACCACTTTCGCCGTGCTGTTTCCATTCGCGTTGATCCGCCAATAGCGGGGCCTTGCTCTCGCCCATGGCAGTAATAACGCTGCCAAAGCTAGCTGGGAGCGACTGTCCCGCGAGCTGACGCAGCAAAGGCTTGGGATCAAACAAGTCCACATGACTGGGCCCACCTTCCATGAAGAGAAAAATGACGCTCTTGGCCTTACCAATACGGTGCGCGAGCTTCGCGGCCATTGGATTGGCGGCCTGCCCACCCGCATCACTCAAAGCCGACAGGGCCGGGCTTTCGCCCAGAAGGTAAGAAGCCGCCAGCGCTCCAAAGCCGCCACCTGCCTTGCGCAGAAAGTCGCGGCGATTGGTCAGGATTTCATGATGAGGTACCATTTGCATAATCACAGGTAACAGTCGCTAAGGCAGCATTCTTGGACAGAAAAAACCTCTTCAGTCAAAATCCGGACTCTTTAGCGGGGTGAAACTGATGATGGCTGCGGCTTCTCCATCCCAAACAGAGGTCGGGACATCTGAATGGATTGATAGACGCCCCAGCCGAGAGGCACAGTGATCCAGGTCCAAGCGAGGATTAAAGTCAGTGTTTTCATGGGAAATTAAGCTTGGGCAGTTGCTTTGACATGATGTTTGGCATCCACGGGGCGCACGAGAAGATTGGCGATCAATCCGACGATCAACAGGCCAATCATGAGATGAAAGATTCCATTGTAAGCCTGATCAGGTGGCATGATTTTTTTGTTAGCCACAGACAAACGATCCATGATCTGAGGCCCCAGGATGGCGGCCATGGACCAAGCAGTGATGAGTCGGCCGTGAATGGCACCTACTTGGTAACTACCGAACAAATCTCGCAAATACGCTGGGATGGTGGCAAAGCCGCCGCCATACATGGTAAGGATCAGCCCTGTGGCGATGACAAAGAGGGTGACGCTGCCCTGCCCCTGGGTCCATGGCACGCTGGCATACAAAGATGCCCCCAAGATGAAATAAAGGCAGTAGATGCCCTTACGCCCAACGAGGTCTGACATGGACGACCAGAAAAAGCGTCCACCAAGATTGCAGAGGGATAGCAGTCCGACATAACCTGCCGCAGCCGCTGGCGTGACTTTGAACATGTCCTGAATCATGGGCGAAGCCTGCCCGAGGATACCGATGCCTGCGCTAACATTCATGCAGAGCACGACCCAGAGCATCCAGAACTGCGGCGTCTTCCAAGCGGTGTCCACAGAAACGCTGGCGCTAGTGACGAGATTGGCCGTGCTTTCTTTGGGCACCCAACCTTCAGGTTTCCAGCCCTCTGGCGGCACACGAACCATGCATGCTCCAAACAACATCGAGATGGCATAGAGGCCAGCCATGACAAGCAAGGTTTCACCAGCACCAACCGAAGTCGGCGAGGCATAACGCTTGATCAACTCCTGTGCCAAGGGGCCGCCAATCAAGGCACCGCCGCCGAAGCCCATGATCGCCATGCCCGTTGCCATACCAGGGCGATCTGGAAACCACTTCATCAGGGTGGAAACGGGCGCGATGTAACCCAAGCCAAGTCCAATGCCGCCGATGAGACCATAGCCAGCATACAGCAACCAGAGTTGATGCCATTTGACCGAGAGCGAAGCCAGCACCAGTCCGAGACAAAAGCAGATCATGCTAGCGACCATGGTTTTCCGTGGACCACTGCGCTCCACCCATTTGCCAAAGACGGCAGCGGATAATCCCAATAAAGCCAGCGCGATGGAATAGGCCACACCGACCTCTGCCTCAGTCCAATCACCCGCCACGGGAGCCGTCACGCCGATAAGTTTGGCCAAGGGCTTTTTAAAAACACTGAATCCATAGACCTGACCAATGCACATGTGAACGGCAATGGCCGCTGGTGGAACGAGCCAGCGATTGAATCCAGGTTTAGCGACGGTGGCGTCTCGGGAAAGAAAACTCATGGGTAGAAATAACGCCGTTTTAGCGAACGACCTCACAAGCAATCAAGAGAATTCATCACCGCCGCTGCATTCACCCCAGCGCCTCCCGCCGCGCCCAGGCATCGACTTCAATCAGGGCTTCTAGGCTTGGGTGCTGGATGACTTGGTGCTTTTCCATCACCCGCGCCACAGTTTGCCAGATGGCTGGGAAAGACATGCGCTCGTGCAAAAAGGCCTCGACAGCGACTTCGTTGGCGGCGTTTAAAACGGCAGGCAGGGTGCCGCCGATTTCACCTGCGTGACGGGCTAGGTCGAGCGCCGGGAAATCCTTTGTGCGAGGCGCTTCAAAAGATAAAGAGGCCAACTGGGCGAAATCGAGCGGGCGGAGATTGTTTGGCACGCGATCCGGCCAGGTAACGGCGTATTGAATGGGAAAACACATGTCACTGTGACTGAGCTGAGCGATGACACTGTGATCCTCAAACTCGACCATGCTGTGGACGATGCTTTGTGGATGCACGACGACTTCGATGCGGCTCATCGGCACATCAAACAGCCAGCGGGCTTCGATCATCTCTAGGCCTTTGTTAAAGAGCGTGGCGGAATCGATCGTGATCTTTCTGCCCATGGTCCAGGTCGGATGTTTCAGGGCCTGCGCGAGAGTGACTTGTGGCAGCTGTTCAGCGGGAAGTTGGCGGAACGGCCCACCACTGGCCGTGAGTAGAATGCGACGAACAGTGCTGCCTTGATGGCCTTCCAGGCATTGGAAAATGGCGTTGTGCTCGCTGTCCACGGGCAGCACGCTCACACCTTGACGCCGTGCGGCTGCCATGACGGCTTCACCTGCCATGACAAGGATTTCTTTGCTGGCCACGGCCAGGTGCTTGCCTTCTTCGATGGCCGCCATGGCCGGGGCGAGGCCGGCCACACCTACGATGGCGACGAGGACCATATCGGCATCACTGGCGCGCACCAGATCCACAAGCCCCTGAGCACCCACATGGATCGTCATGTCAGATGGCAGAAGCGTACGAGCTTTGGCGGCCGCCGCTTCATCGGTCAAAGACACCTGCTTCACGCCCGTAGCGCGGACCTGCGCGACAAGCGCCTCGACACTGCTATGCGCGGCCAGACCCACGATTTCCATGCGATCCGGAATGTCCTGCGCCACTTTCAGAGCACTGGTGCCGATAGACCCGGTCGAGCCGAGAAGGAGAACTTTACGCCGAGATGTCATAAGAGTCTGCATGTCTCAGCCCGCGATGGCAGCTAGGTAAAAGTAAAACACGGGCGCAGTGAAAAGCAGACTGTCCGTGAGATCAAGAATACCACCGATGCCAGGAAACTTGTGCCCGGAGTCCTTGATTGCAGTGCAGCGCTTCAGCACAGATTCAGCTAGGTCTCCCGAGATCGCCGTAGCACAAAGAACTGGGGCGAGCGCAAGCCCATGCAACATTGTCAGAGGAGCCAGCTTTTCAGGGATCCACCAAAGCAGGAGAGCCGCAGCGGCAAAGGAAAAAATAAACGCACCCGCCAGACCTTCCCAAGACTTGGCAGGACTGATGTGCGGGATCATTTTATGTCGGCCAAAAATCACACCCAGAATGTAGGCCCCCATGTCACTAAACTTCGTGACCATGACGAGGAAAACGACGAGAAACAGCCCTGTCGTACTTTGCCCATCACCCTGAAAGTACATGAGCCGAGCAATGAACCCAAAAAAGATCACTGTGTAAACCACCCCGAAGACCGTGGCAAAGATGCGCTGAAGCGTGAGGCCCCCTTCGAGCTGATGACGATAACAGAGGAGGAAACCGCCGTGCACACTGGCCGTTAGTGCCGCCAAATCCAGCCACATTGGCGGAGCCACCTTGTGCCGAACGACCCACCACATCACCGTTCCCCAGTAGGCTAGGCAGATGCAGAGTCCGAGAAAATTAAATGAACGCGCCTGAACATCGCTGCGCAGCAGGCGGTAATATTCCACTGCGCCAGCCACACCAAAGAAACCCGTTAGTGTGATCAGCAACCAGTCAGACTTCCACTGAATCGCCGCCGAGATAATTCCCCAGAGTAGGAGAGTACTGAAGAGGCGCGAAAAAAACACGCGGCCCTTACTCGGGACTGGAGCTATGGAGGAATTCATGCGTCAAAAAATATAAAAAGCGGGCTATTAAAAGCAGGCGGCGGACAAACTGCAATCAAGGAGTCAAAAAGACACCGACTTGACAACCAATCCCTCGATTTAATAGGCAGAGTCCCTGCATTGCAATCTTGCATCCCAGCCGTTGACATCTCGCTGAAGGCTAGAATAATGAGAGCCACGCATGATTCCCGCATCGCGATCTACTCTACTCCGTCTAGCCTTTTTGGTCTTGATGGCCTCAGCCTTGGTTTCCTGCTCTTCGACCAAAGTGGGTGATGGCGCAAAAATCACGAAGGTGAAATATTATCACCTGATTTCAGGTCGGCCCACTATTGTCGCCGATCCAGCCATTAATTTTGAGCGTGAGCACTATCTCTACGGCGCCGTATCCAAGGCTGACATGCTGGCACGCACCGGTCACTACTACACGCTCTTTTGGAAGGTGGAAGAGCGCACCCAACCAGTCACCGTCCGCTTCGAATATCGGCAAGCCAACAGCGGTCTGATCACGAAAGTTCAGGAACAAGAGATCACCGACATCCATCGCTCAAATACCACGCGTTTTCAGGTGATCGGCCCCGATTACATCAGTCAGGGGCGAGTCAGTGCCTGGAAAATGTCGATCATGCGTGGCAAGCAAGAGCTCGTCAGCAGCGCCTCAAATCTCTGGAACTAAGCCGAATTTCATCTCTTACGCCGTGAGTATAAAACCTGATTCTGTCCATCGCGCATCAAGACCATGCGCCCAGATGCACCCTGTGGCAGGCAGTAAGCGTAACTAAATTCAATCGACCCGACGCCGTGCTCCCCCCCACCTCCATCCTCGTCGGTCATATTGGCAAACTCTTTTGGTTACGCGTGGAAGGGCGTGGAACCTTTCAGGACTCTGTTCAAGTAAAGCGCGCTTTTCAGCGAATCATCGCCGAGGGCATCCGCGATCTCGTTGTTGATTTAGAGCGCTGCCCTACGATGGACTCCACATTCCTAGGCACACTGACTGGCACTGCTCTCAATCTCATGGAACAAGGCGGCGGCTCACTGAGCGTTTTAAATGCCAATCCGCGGAATCAGCAATTGCTCACCGAGTTAGGTTTAAATCATCTGCTGGAGCTGGATGTAGCAGGCACCGCCTGGCCGAACGAACGTCGTGAAGCCTGCGCTCAACTCTCCACCTGCAATGAGGCCAAAGCAAAGTGTAAGGAAGAGAACGCTCAGCATGTCCTTGATGCCCACCAGACACTCGCCGAGTTGAACCAAGAAAACCGTGGGCGCTTCCGCGATGTGATCCATTTTTTAGAACAAGAAGTCTCAGGGGCACAAATCTCCGCCACCTGACCCGTGTCACGGGGACGCCGACGGAGCCTGCAGCCCGTTACCGTGAATCCAGCGTCTCCTGACCCCTGCCCGATGAATACCTTTCTGATCGTCCTCATTGTCCTGCTTCTCGTGGCGGTCATCGCACTTTTACTGCGAGCCAATCGGGTCAAAAATGACGCCCTCACCCGCCTCCTGCATGAGGAACAAGCCATCGTCGAGGAAGAACGACGCATGTTCAGCTTCCTCCATGATCTAGGGGAAGCCATTGCCAGAGAAGATAGTCACATGTCCATGTATCGGCTCATCGTTGAGGGAGCCATGAAGGTGATGGAAAGCACCGGCGGTGTCCTTTATCTGCTTGATTCACACGGAGCATCCCTCGTGCCACGCTACCACAGCGACCACTGCGTTCCTCTTACAGATGTCCCTGAACGAATTGCCGACATGGCAAAGAGCAATCCCTCTGCTCTCATGAGTTTTCTGCGCCTGCACATCGTCGGTGTCACCGAAGGGGTCATCGGCAGCATTTATCAGAATCAGAAAGTCGAGATCATCGAAGATCTCTCCAAAGACGAGCGCGTCGCAGGCTTTGGCGGCCATCTTCAGGCCAATACCACGGTCATCCTTGGGCCGCTTAGTTTTGGCCCAAAAAAGCTCGGGGTACTTGCCGTCACCGCCCCCAAAGGCCAACGTCGTTTCAGCACGAATGACTTCGAAGTTTTCCGTTCACTCGTCGAGCAGTGCGCCTTTGCCCTAGCCAATGCCATGGCACACCAAGCAGCCTCTGAAAAGAAACAAATCGAGGCAGAACTCAAAAGCGCCAGCGACATCCAAACCATCCTGTTACCAGACAAAGCACCGACCATCCCGGGCTTTACCATTGCGGGCAAAAACATTCCCGCTCGTGTGCTGAGCGGCGACTATTTTGATTACATCCCCCTCGCGGATGGCAGTCTGGGAGCCGTGATCGCCGACGTCTCAGGAAAAGGCACCGCCGCAGCCATCATCACAGCTATGTGCCGCAGCGTCCTGCGTTTCAGTGCTCAGGCCGGTGCCTCTCCCGCCACCACCTTGGCCGCAGTGAATCGCCAGCTCTATCCGGATATCCGGGAGGACATGTTTGTCACCATGGTTTACGTCGTCATCCAGCCAGACGGCAGCCTCACCCTCGCCCGCGCGGGTCACACCCTGCCACTCGTTTGGAGAAAACAGACGGGGAAGGTAGAAACCCTGCGCAGCGGCGGATTAGCCGTCGGCATTGACAAAGGCACCGTCTTTGAGCGAGTAACTAAGGATCTTTCCTTCCAACTCAATCCTGGCGATTGCCTGCTGCTCTACACGGATGGCGTCAATGAAGCCCTGGATGCCAAAGGCTTGGAATTTGGTGAAGAACGCATCCACGCCACCCTCTCAAGCTTAGCTATTCAAGGCCCGCAGGCCATCGTTGACGGTCTCGTCAGCGAGGTGGATCGCTTCCTCAACGGCAAACGCGGGCACGACGACATCACCCTCGTCGTCTTGCAGAGAAACTGAGCGACACGCCAGCATTCAGAACACTTGATTGCGGCTGAAAAACCAGCATAGTCTCACCCCCTCTCCCACTTTTTTATCCCCCACCACACTATTCATCATGTCTGAGCCGAGTCCTACCCCCGAGAGCCAGCCCACCGACGCCCCTACCAACGAAGTCGAAGTTCCAGCCACAGAGACCCCCATTGTCGAAGAAGAAGTCCCCGTCGATCCACTCACAGCCGCGCTCGCTGATGCCGCACAGTGGAAAGACATGGCTTATCGCAATGCCGCCGAGCTAGACAACTTCCGCAAACGCGCCGCTCGCGAGGCCCAAGAGGCCCGCGCCTACGCCAATGCCGATCTACTCCGCTCCCTCTTCCCCATCATCGACAACTTTGAAATGGGCCTGGAAGCCGCACGCCAAGAATCCGAAAAATCCATGATCTTCATGGGCATGAGCATGGTGCAACGTCAGCTCACCGACTTCATCCGCGAAATGGGCGTCATCGAGCTAGAGGCGCTCAATAAGCCTTTCGATCCAAATCTCCACGAGGCCATGGCTCAGGAAATCCGCGACGACCTCACCGAAGGCACCATCCTGCGTGTCACCCGTAAGGGCTACAAACAGAAAGAACGCTTGCTGCGCGCCGCCAGCGTCATCGTCTCAGCACACACTCCAGTCATCGCCGAACCGGCCGCTTAATTCCAATCTCAGATCTCTCATCTCTCCTCCCCCTATGGCCGACAAACGCGATTATTACGAAGTTCTGGGAGTCCCGCGCGATGTCTCTGCCGAAGACATGAAAAAAGCTTACCGCAAGCTCGCGGTCAAGCATCATCCCGACAAGAACCCCGGCGATAAAACCGCTGAGGACAAGTTCAAAGAGATTGGTGAAGCCTACGACATTTTAAGCGACGACCAAAAACGCGCTGCCTACGACCGCTATGGTCATGGTGCCTTTGCCAATGGAGGTGGCGGCGGTGGTGGCGGTGGCGGTTTCCATGATCCCTTCGACATCTTCCGCGAAGTCTTTGGCAGCAGTGGAGGCGGAGGTGGTGGCGTCTTTGAATCCTTCTTCGGCGGCGGCGGAGGCGGCGGACGTCAGCGTCGTGATGGTCCCCAGCGCGGCAGCGATCTCCGCTACGGCATGGAGATCACCCTCGAAGATGCCGCACGCGGCACCGAACGTGAGATTGAGTATGACCGACAAGCTGTCTGTAAAACCTGCACTGGCAGCGGCTCTGCCAGTGGTGCTGGAAAAAAAACTTGCCGCACCTGTGGCGGTGCAGGTCAGGTCATCTCTTCCCGTGGCTTCTTCCAGATCCAGCAAAACTGCCCTGATTGCCAAGGCTCTGGCGAAGTCATCAGCGACCCCTGCAAGCCCTGCTCAGGCTCCGGCCGCACCAAAGAGCGCACTAAGCTGCGTGTGAAAATTCCAGCTGGCATTGAAGACGGTTCCCGTCTCCGCTCCGGTGGCAACGGTGACTATGGCGCCAAAGGTGGTCCTGCCGGTGATCTCTACATCGTTGTTCAGGTCAAAGCCCACGAACTCTTCGAACGTGAAGGCGATGATCTTCACTGCCAGATGCCGCTCAGCTTTTCCACCGCCACCCTCGGCGGCGAGACCACGGTTCCTACTCTGGAAGGTAAAGCCAACCTCAAAGTCACCTCAGGCACTCAAAACGGCACCACCTTCCGCTTACGCGGTAAAGGCATCAAAATCCTCGGTGAAGAACGCCACGGCGACCTCTACGTTCATGTGCAAATCGCTGTCCCGACCCAGCTCAGCGCCGAGCAAAGAACCCACCTGGAAGCCTTCGCCAAATCCTTCGGCGAGACTCCCAGCAGCTCCATGGAAGAAAGCTTCTTTGAAAAAGCCAAAAAGTTCTTCAAGTAGGATCAGCGCTGTTGCTGGCCAAAATCCTGACCTGTTCTTTTTAGCAGTCACTTTAGTTTGAAGAAGATTAGTCAAGAAAGACCTAGTGTGCTACGAATAGCTCCATGAATGCGACACTCAATCTCGAAGTGCCAGCAGACCTCTTAGTGGCTGCCAAGATGACTCTGGAAGAAATGCGTCTGGAATTAGCAGTGCATTTATTCGAACAGGGGCGTATCTCCGTTGGCAAGGCTGCACAGTTTGCAGGGATGCGGAAAGGTGATTTCGTGCCAGTGCTCGGCGCTCGGAAAATTTCCATCTTCGGCGATGAACAGCAAATGCTTCGAGATGCCGCAATGCTGGCAGACCTGAGAAAAACCGCATGATCATCGTTGCTGACTCATCGCCACTGATCGCGTTGAGCCGTGTTGGTAGGCTGGAGCTTCTGCGATCGGTGTATGGCACCGTCATCGTGCCGGATGCAGTCTGGGCTGAACTGGTTCTTGATGGAGAGGGCCGCGCTGGAGCTGCAATGGTGAAAGAGAGTGCTTGGATCATTCGCCACGCGGCTCAGCACCGTGAAGTGGTAAAAGAGCTTGAAGACACGCTTGACCCTGGGGAGTGTGAGGCCATTGCTTTGGCGCAAGAGATCGGAGCGGATGCTCTATTGATGGATGAGCAGCTTGGAAGAGCCGCCGCCCTGCATCTAGGTTTGAAAGTTACTGGACTGCTAGGTGTGCTTTTGGCAGCCAAGGAAATGGGGCTGCTATTAGATGCCTTTGAATTGGCCAAAGAAATGCAGCGCAATGGATGGTGGGTAGCAGATCACTTGATTGTGCGGCTGCGCTGAAACTCATTCAGAAATTCCCAAACACACAGCATCCAGGCAACTTCGTGGAAGAAAGCTTCTTTGAGAAAGCCAAAAAGTTCTTCAAATAGCCTATCTCGGCCGAGTCTTTGCAACAAGCGCCATTAGGTGTGCCAATGAACAACAAGGTCATGCTTTCTTTCGAAACATGACAAAGTCGCCATAATTCATCATGCCACTTTCAGGTGGCACCTCTTCTGCTACAGGCAGAAGTGCTGTATGCAGAATGTCCCCATTGCTAGTTTAGGTCCCTGTCAGTTCCCCTCCCCTCTCCATCAGATTGGCACCGTTGAGGTGCCCTTCAAAACGGATGCGGATCGCATCCTGTACACCAACACGGTCGAAGGACTCAGCACCGAGTCTGAGGCAATCACCTTTGAAGAAGCGGGACCGCGTGAACACATTTTCTTTGACCCTGCCAAGACCACCGTCGGCATTGTCACCTGTGGTGGACTTTGCCCAGGTCTGAATGACATCATTCGCGGCATCGTCAATCAATGTCACCGTCAATACGGCGTGACCAAGGTGTACGGCTTTCGCTACGGCTACGAGGGCCTCGTGCAGCGCTATGGTCACACACCCCTCATTTTGCGTCCTGAATCGGTGGCGCAGATCCATAACTTCGGCGGCACCATTCTTGGCAGCTCTCGCGGACAGCAACCGATCGGTGAAATGGTGGACACCCTGGAAGACATGGGAGTGGACATCCTCTTCGTGCTTGGCGGAGACGGCAGCCTGCGCGGTGCGGCGGCTATCGCGGATGAGGTCACCAAGCGCGGACTCAGCAAGGCAGTCGTCGGCATCCCCAAGACGATTGATAACGACATCATGTATCTGGACAAATGTTTCGGGTTCGAGACCGCCTTTGCCGAGGCCGTGAATGCCGTTAAATGCGCTTACACCGAGGCTTGCGGAGCTGTCAACGGCGTTGGCCTACTCAAGCTCATGGGGCGTGACAGCGGCTTCATCGCCTGCTTTGCCGCTTTGGCTGGCAGCAATGTGGACTACGTGCTCATCCCTGAGGTGCCCTTCGCCCTCGAAGGCCCGCAAGGGCTGCTGGAATCCTTGCGTTATCGTTTGGCCAAACGCGGTCATGCCGTTATCGTCGTGGCAGAAGGCGCCGGTCAAAACCTCCTGCAGAGCGATGGCAGCACTGATGCCAGCGGCAATGCACGCTATGGTGACATCGGTCTGTTTCTCAAAGATCAGATCAACAGCTTCTTCAAGTCCCGCCGCATGGAGGTCAATCTCAAATACATCGACCCCAGCTACATCGTCCGCAGCGTGCCTGCCAATCCGCAGGACAATGTCTATTGCAGTCGCCTAGCCCAAGCCGTGGTCCACGCTGCCATGGCGGGAAAGACCCACATGCTCGTCGGTCGCTGGCACAACGCCTTTGTGCATCTTCCCCTTGAAATGGTCACCCATGGCCGCCGGAAAGTGGACTCAAAAGGTGAGCTCTGGCACGCCGTTCTTGAGAGCACCGGACAGCCTTCGCGCTGGGAGTAAGCGTTTTACTTTGTCTCCAGCACCCGACGCAGCATCACCGGATCATCGGTGGTGACGCCATCCACGCCTAACTGAATCATGCGACGGGCGACTTCGGGGCGATTCACCGTCCACACATAGAGCTCCAGCCCTGCCGCGCGGATGGCTTTCACGCTGGCCTCATCCATGGGGAAATCTTGACTGAGATCCAGGCCATCCAACCCATCTGCCACCGTATCGTTAATCAAAGCCGTGAGATCCACAGGCTGCTGATTCTTGCCTTGGCCGGACGATAACCGATACACCTTCAGCCAAGGCAGCGCCTTCTTGGCTGCCTGAGCCACCGCACGGTTAAAGGCGATGATGCAGAGCTGAGCCGCGCGTGGTTGCCAACTTTTTAATTGCTCAGCCAGGACCGGCACCACTTCCGGCCCGCATTTGATCTCCAAGAAAAAGCGCTGCTTGCCCTCAGGCAGCGTCGCCAGAGCCTCCATCAGCGTCGGGATGGGTTCCCCGCTATAAATACCGTCTTTCCAGGCACCGACATCCAGCTTCTTGAGATCGACCATCGCAGTCTCTGCCACGATCTTTTGGATCGCCGCTGTTCGGTGTGTGTCCTTATCATGAAGCACTGCGATCTCGCCATCACCGGTCAAATGCAGATCTAGCTCACAAGCATCCGTCTCTAGCTCCCAGGCCAAACGAAAAGCCGCCACCGTATTTTCAGGTGCCCGCACCGAAGCTCCACGATGCGCAATGATCTCTGTGGCCATCAATGGGAAAGTCATGAAAAAGAGGAGAACTCGTGCAGCGAACATCCCACAGACTAATGACCCAAGCGCAGTACTCAAGGCCGTTGCGAGAAAAGTCGGGGGATCCTGCGGCACAACCTGCGGGAAACCTTGGCTGGCTCGTTCCTCGCAGTCAGACAGCCTTGATTGTTAGCCTGCGGATTTCTTTTTTTCGGTGTATTGAACCCGTAGCTTTTGCGAGAAATGCGCATCTTGAGTCCATAAGGTAGCATTATATTTTTGCGTAATCGTATAAATGATTGAATCAGCGAAAGCCAATTTTTCATCATTTCCAACAGCTGCAGCCTCAATGGCAAGATCCGCATCTAAATCCACGACCTTTCCCTGCTGCATAGCTGCTGCATAGCTGCTATTGCCAAGAAAGCATCATCCTCGCCCTTTTCTCGGATAACAACCTTAAACACTTCGTAAATGCATACTGAAGGAACAATCAACAGTTCAGCATCTTCTATTGCTTGAGAGAAAAAATCGGCAGTTGGCTCGTCTGCAAAATAGGCGAGCCACGCAGAGGAATCCACAACATTCATAGGCGGTCGCCATCACGAACAAAGGAAGTATCAATTCCCTTTAAATATCCGCGCAATGATCGAATGTCGCGGACAGGTATGACCTCAATCCGGTTACGGAAAGATAACATTCGGGCCTTTTCACCTGAACGAAGCCCCATGGCCTCTCTTATCCGCTGTGGAATAACGATTTGGAACTTTGGTGAAATGGTTACGGTCTCCATGCGTATAACGGTATCCCGAACGATCAAGAAATCCATTTTTATTTTGGTTGAGTCTTGGATTGAAAAAAGCGTGGTGTGCTGACTGCAAAGGAATCACGAGCTGCTTTGTGAGAATCCATCTCGAATCACCCTCGTTTCGCTCATCATGAAGGCTGCGATGCCTTCCAAGCCCTACGGGCTTACGCATCCTAGCGAAGGGTTGTCGAGCCCGCCTGCGGGGGAGGCTACCCTGGTGCACGCATTAACGTCGAAGTTCCTTCCCTGAGCCCCAACGTGGGCTCCGTCTCGGTGGAGCGCAGCCTGCTTTGCAGTTGAAGCAAGGATCAACAGACCTGCGGTTAGCCTCATCGATAGCCACACCTATTCGTTGCCAATAGCGGATTGGGTCAGCATCTAACGAAAACCTTTTCGGTAAAAAGATGGGCGGTAAAAAATAGGAAACTTTACCCCAAGAGCCCAAGGCCGTGAACTCATCTCTGCGGTCTTCCAATCTCTGCGGTGCAAAGATGGCTTTGTTGGATTGGGTGTCTCATGTTTTTGCCCGCCATTTTTTTGCCTTAAAAGTGAATGGCGATGTTTCAAACTTCTCTGAGGACAGGCCAAAAGAGGTTGGGCAGAAATAGCCTGATTCGACACCGCAGGAGTTAGGATAACCGCAGAGAAGCCCATTCGCTCAGTCCTTCTGCTGAATCCGATATGGCCATGCATCAGAAGTTTTTTCTGTCAGTGTTCAGAGATCAGGCAGCGTTGCGGTTTCGGAGGGCTGACAGAAACAATGAGGACCGAAAAAAGGGGATTATGGGTGACACCGCCCGAGAGGCGAAAAGCCTTGTGAAACCAAGCCCTGGCGCAACTCAACGATCTTCCATTCCCGAATCTAGGCTTAGGTGCCAAAAGGTTTGCACTTGCGGTGCAGGTTGAGAAACTGACTTCGTCTCCGACCTTCCAAATCAGCCAGCCCTATGAAATCACTGATCACATTCTGTTTCATTCTGGGATTCTTTGCGACAAGCATGCAGGCTGCCGATCCAGCCACGTCCAAGCCTATGATCAATGACTCACTCCAGCCTCCTGTCGCCGAACAGCGCCCGCATTCTTCCAGCCATCATGGAGTGGTGCTGGACGATCCTTGGCATTGGCTCAAGGACCCGAAGTATCCCAAGGTCAGCGACAAAAAAGTGCTGGGTCATTTAAAGGCGGAGAATCGCTACTTCGAGGCGCAGATGGCGGCGCAAAAGCCGTGGGTGGATAAGATCTTCAAGGAAATGAAGGGTCGCCTCAAAGAGGACGATTGCTCAGTGCCCCAAACAGATGGCGACTGGATTTATTGGTCAAGGTTTGCCCAAGGCGCACAGTATCGGCAGCATTACCGAAAACCGCTGGCTGGCGGTGCCGAGCAGCTCATGCTGGATGAAACCTTGCTGGCAGCAGACAAAGACTATTTCACCTTGGATGAACTGATCATCAGCCCGGACGGCCGACTCATGGCCTACGCTTTGGATGACGATGGCTCGGAGCGCTTTTCCGTGCATTTCCGGGATCTTGAGTCCGGTGAAGACTTGCCCGATGTCATTGAAGGCGTGCTTTCCAATCTGGTCTGGTCTGCCGATAGCGCGGGGCTGGTCTATGGTCTCGCCAACGAAAACTGGCGAACAGATCAACTGTATTACCACCGGCTCGGCGCTGATTCCAAGCAGGCCACCCTGCTCTATCAAGAGGCTGACATTGGCTTTAGCGTGGATGTCAATCTCAGCGCCCAGGACGACTGGATCATCATCGAAACCGGTGACCAAGTGACGACTGAGATCCGCCTGGTGCCAGCCCAGGATCCGACCGCAGAGCCGATCCTCGTCAGCCCGAGAAAGGTCGGGCGTAATTACTCGGTGGATGTGCGTGATGGCGTGATCTACATCCTCACCAATGACGATCATGTAAACTTCCGTGTCGCCACAACCACTTTTGATAAGCCAGATGAATGGAAAGTGCTCATTCCAGGATCAGACCGGCATTATCTCACGGACTTAGCCTTGTTTCAGGACTTCTATGTCACGGAAGGCCGCGTGGATGGACTGGATCAGATCGAGCTGCGCGACTACGCGGATCCGAGCAAGGCAGAAAAGATCGTCTTCCCTGAGGCCAGCTATGAGGCCGGATTGGGCGACAATCCTGAGTATGCCATCACAAAACTGCGCCTGGATTATGAATCCATGGTCACGCCAGAAACGGTCTATGATTTTCATCTTGCCGACAAGCGGCTGGAAGTGCTGAAAGTACAGGAGATTCCCTCAGGCTATGACGCCAGTCAGTATGAGACGGAGCGACTCATGATCACGGTGCGTGATGGCGTGCAGGTGCCCGTTTCCATCCTCTACCAAAAGGGGTTTCCCAAGAATAGCAGCCGCCCGCTGCACCTGTATGGTTACGGTGCCTATGGCATCGCCATGCCGCCTGGATTCAGCGCCGATCGCCTTTCGCTCGTGAATCGCGGCTTTGCCTATGCGATCGCGCACATCCGCGGCGGCGATGATCTGGGCTATCAGTGGTATCTGGATGGCAAAGTCATGAAGCGTGAAAACACGTTCAACGACTTTGTCGATGTGACCAAGGGCCTGATTGCCCATGGTTATGTGGCTCAGGGCCGCGTCACCGCCTCGGGCCGATCCGCCGGGGGCGAACTTATGGGAGCGGTGGCCAATCAAGCGCCGGAGTTGTTTGGCGCCCTCGTCGCCCATGTGCCTTTTGTGGATGTGCTCAACACCATGCTGGATGAGTCCCTGCCGCTAACGCCTGGTGAGTGGCCGGAGTGGGGAAACCCCATCACAGACAAGGCCGCCTTTGACTGCATCCGCAGTTACAGTCCCTATGACAACATCCAGGCCAAGGCCTACCCGCCCATGCTCTTTACCGGCGGTCTGAATGATCCCCGCGTGACCTATTGGGAACCTGCCAAGATGGTGGCCAAACTCCGCGCCCTCAAAACAGACGCTAACCTCCTCTTGCTGAAGACCAACATGGGTGCCGGCCACGGCGGCAAATCCGGCCGCTTCGACCGCCTGCGCGAACATGCCGAGGAAGCGACCTTTATACTCTGGCAGCTCGGGATGCTGACCTAACCTTGCCATGATGAACGGATTCGGGGAGCCCTGCTCGCTAGGGTAAAATCACCTAGGAGATAAAAAATAACTTTTTGAGTGACAAAATCACTCATAGCCTTTTTTATTCTAGTATAAGTGATTCACTAATTCCCCTGATGCCATGCTGGAGATTAATCGCGCTCTATTGCTAAGTTTTATTCTGATTAAATCAGGTCAGAATGGCTATTCCCAGGAGATGGCTGCACCGATGGAGATGCTACAGGCAGGCCATACGGCTTACCTTGCACAGCATTGGGCAGAGGCGGCGGAGGTGTTCCAACGTTTCCTCGATACTTATGCAGCGGATGCGGCTTTGGCAGAGCCGGTGAAAAAAGTGCAGCCTCTGCTAGCACTGGCTTACCTGCGCCAGAGCAAATTGGATCTGGCGGAAAAGCCCAGCATTGCCGCCCTAGCAGATTCAGGGCTAGATCCTCTGGTGCGGGCCGAGTTACGCTTTTTTGCAGGCTTAGCCGCTCTGCAATCCGGGAAGCACGAAGAAGCCCGCAAACATCTGGGCGCGGTGTTTAATGATCCACAGGTAGAGTCCAGTCGACGGATGGAAGCGCTGGTTCTCGGCGGCATGAGCTATGTCATGGAACAGAACTGGCCAGGCGCAGTCACCTTCTTCACGAAGTATGGAAAAGAAATTCGCACCGCCAGCCCCGAAGCAGGCGGACGCGCGGACATCCTGCATCTTCATGCGCTCATTCAAGCCGAGCGCTGGGATGAGGCGATCTCGCTAGCTCAGGACATCTCAGTGCGGCTGGATCAGGTGCGGCAAGTGGTGACGTTTTCGTCTTTGCTGATGGATCTCGGGTCGCGGTTCCTGGAAAAACAGCAGCCATACCAAGCGATTGTGGTGCTGCGCCTGATCCAGGCCCGCGCAGAGATCCTCCAGCTTCAAAAAACCAAGATCGACGAGGCCATGGCGGATCTGCAATACGCGACCGCCAGCCAAAACGCGGTCCGCCAAAACCAGATTAGCACCAGCCTGAAGGACATGGGAAAAGACCTGGAGAACATCCTCCACATGCCGCAGTTTGATTCCGCCTCTCGGCTGCGTTTGGCACAAGCCTATCATTCGTTAGGCCGAACCCGTGAGGCCTCGCTCATTCTGGATCAAATGGTGCGCCAGATGCCACCGGATGAACTGGTCGAATCAGCCACAACGAACCTGATCAGCGGCTGGATGTCGCTCGAACGCTGGAGCCGAGCCGCCAAAGCAGCGGAGGTCTATCTGGAACGTTTATCGAAGCTGCCGTTGGCTAAAAGTCTGCCAGGCGTTCTCTTTGCGCGTGCTCAGGCTTTGGAAGGTCAGTTGGAGTATGCGCAAGCAGCCGCGGGCTATGCAGAAGTCAGCCAGCGTTTCCCCGAGGATGAACTGGTTCCGAAGGCACGATTCATGGAGGCTTACAACCTTCTGCAACTGGAGCAGTATGCAGAGGCGGGACGTCTGTTGGAGGAGCTTTTGAAAGATCTCCCAGACAAGCATGAAATGTGGGATCACGCCTTTTTTTGGCGGGGCATGGTGCCTTATTTTGAGCAGCAATGGGAGCCTGCACGCAAGCATTTGGCCGAGTATCTGGAGCGCAGCGGCAGTGATAACTCAGGCACGAGTGAATATGTGGATGAGGCCATCTTCCGTCGAGCTTACGCCTTCTTTTCCGAAGCTCAGTATGAGCCTGCGATCACGGAACTCCTGCGTTTAGAAAAAGAACATCCCACGAGTGAATGGTTACCGGAGGCTCAACTGACGCTCGGAGACTGTTATGGAGCCATAGGTGAGTTAGCTCAGGCCAAGTCGGCCTATCAACGTATCAGCGCCGATGCGACGGGCTTTCATGAGGAAGGCTGGATGAAGCAGGGACAGATCTACAAGGCTGAAAAAGATCTAGCTGGCATGAAGCGCCACTATGAGGACTTTCTCAAAGTGCGCGCGCAGAGTCCACGTGTGGCAGAAGCGCTGCATGCGTTAGGCTGGGTGGCCAAGCAAGAAGGCAAGCCGGAACAGGCCCGAGAGATCTATTGGAGGGCTCTGCATCAGCTCGGCAATGAAACGGGGCGACCTGGATTGGAGGACCTTTTCCTGGGTCTTAATGCGCTTTATCTAGGAGATCAAAAACAGGAACTGCGTGTCCTTCTACAAAAAGAGAAAGCCACGGCCGAATCCCTGCAACGCACTTCCTATGCCATCCGCCTCGGCTGGGCCGAAGCGCAGCTCAGTCAGCGTGCCGAACCGGTGGAATCGCGAGTGATGCTGGCACGACTGGGGGCTAAGTTAGAGCCCAAAGACACCGCCCCGCGCATCCTTCTGGACTGTGCCGAAGCAGCAGCAGCGATCGGCGAAGACAAAGAAGCAGAGCGATTGTTTGAAGGCTTACGCCAATGGTATCCACGCGCCCCAGAGAGAGACCGTGCCTTTGCTGGACTGGGCTTTTTGGCTTTAGCCAAAGACGACCATGAGCGGGCTTTGACAATGTTTGATCGCTTTGAAAAAACAGCCGTGATGCCGAAGTCGGCACCGGATGCTCACGGGATCAGTCTGGTCGAATCTGAGATCGGCGGCAGGGTGGCGCTGGCGCGCGGGCGATTGCTGGAAGCGACCCAAAAAGAGAAGGCACTGCATCTCTATACTGCCGTGCAGAAATCCAAAGCCATGCCATCCAAGATCCGCGCAGAGGCTTTCCTAGCCGCCGCCAGCTTGCAGGCCCAGCGCGGTCAGATGCGTGAAGCACTGCCGATTTATGAGCAGGTGTATGTGCTGTTCAATCGATATCCTGAACTGGTAGCGAAGGCTTACTGGGGCCGTGGTCAGGCTCTGGAAAAGCTGGGGAAAAGTGAACTGGCACGCGAAGTGTACTCCGAGCTCGCTCAGCGGGATGATTTAAAGACCACTCATGAAGCTGCCGATGGCCGCCAGCGTGCCCTGACACTGGGTGGCCTAATTTCCCCGAAAGTGCCCGAGGGCAGAGAGATCCCACCGATGACTCCCAAAGCAGGAGGGGCTTCATGAAAAGTCTCATCTGCTTGGCCTTCCTGACGGCTGGAGCGTTGGCTCAAACCGCGGATCAAGCCGACCGTGCCTTGACTCAGCGCGGTGAGCTCGATGAAATCCGCTGGAGTGACCCAATCAAAGGCCCAGCCTTCCGTGCTGGCATCATCCGCGCTTTACCCGATGGGCTGGAAGTGCGGCGCGGGGCGATGAAGCGCGTGCTGCCCTATGATCAAATCGGTGGCGTCAAGTTTGGCCTGACCATGGGTGAACGCCAGCTCATCGCTGAGGCCAAAGCAGACGCCATCCCTGCCCTGCGGGTCTTTTGGGAAGCACGACATCCGGCGATCAAGTTAGCAGGCTCCACTGCGGGCGACTTTGGCCTAGCTCTAGCGCGAGCACTGAGAGAAACCAAGGGCTATGCGGAAGCTCAGGCGATTGCCAAAGAGATTGCCTATGAAGACCATGATCCAGCTCGGCGCAGGCGAGCTTTGGCTGAGACGGAGACCCTCGCCTTTATCCAAGTCATGGCCACGGCAAAGCCTGAAGAAGTCGAGAAACGCGCCTGGGCCATCACGGAAATGGCGGAGGAGAGCAATGCTGATCTCATGCTCCTGGTGACGGGTTTTCTCATGCAAAAAGAGTTCACCGCACTGAAACAAGTGGAAGCCGACAATCCGCGCTGGATGGAAGACGACGAAGTGAAGCCGATCCGTGAGCGGCATTATCACCGGGCTTTGGATTTAGCCCTGTATCCCAGCCTGTTTCATCCCAGACGCAGAGGTGAGTCAGCTGACGGACTGTGGCAAGCCGCACAGATTTACCTGCACACCCATGACAGCGCCCGTGTCGTCGCCGTCTTAGAGGATCTTTTGGCCCTCTACGCCGACAGTCAGCATACAGGCAAAGCCAAGGAACTGCTGATGCCTCTGAAAGCTAACCTGGAATCAGGCAAGCCACTGACAGAAGCCAAGCCTGCTGAAAAATCCAAGGATTCAGAACCCGTGGGCCCGCCACCTCCCCCAAAACGCTACCATCTCTTTGAAGACTAACCCCATGTTCCACCTCATCCGTTCCACCACCTTTGCCATCATTGCTGGCACTCTTTTTTATGTCGGACTCAATAGCTCTCAGCGAGCCCAAGCGGAGGAGGCACCTGCGCCGGCAGCTGCTGAAGCATCGGCCAAGCACCACTCAAAGACACTGATCGATCTTTACAAAGAAGGCGGCTGGGTCATGCACATGATCGCCCTCACCAGCATCGCGACGGTCTCGACCCTGAGCTTTTGCCTCATTGCCATCCATCGGAAAAAAGTGGTGCCACCAGCTCTACTAGCTGCCCTCAATGAAGCTCTGCAAACACAAGACGTGGTCAAGGCGCTCCAACTCTGCCAAGCCACGCCATCGGTTCTGAGCACCGTGATCCGCGAGTCTCTGGAAAAAGCTGGCACTGGCGTGGCAGAGTACACCAAGGCTGATCTGGAAGCCGCGGCAGGCGAGTCGATCTTTCATGAGGAAACACGCCTCATGCTCTGGGTGAATATGCTGAACGCCTTTGCCGCAGTGGCACCGATGATCGGCCTGCTCGGTACGGTCTCTGGCATGATCCAGAGCTTTGACAAACTTTCCCAAGGAGCGGCAAAGGCCTCCGACTTTGCAGGTGGTATCGGTGAGGCCATGGTGGGCACGGCAGGCGGCCTGCTGGTGGCTATTCCAGCCATGTTTGCGTATTTTTATTTTAAGAACACGCTGCAGGCCCTGATGTCTGAGGTGGCACGGGTCGCTTCCAATCTCATTGGCCGCTTTGTTTCTGGCCCACCTGCTCCGCAATCATGATCATCCGCCGTCGTCATAGCGAGGACATCGGCTTTCAAATCGCGCCGATGATCGACATCACCTGGATTCTCATCATCTTTTTCATGGTGACGATGCATCTGGTGGAAAATGAATTTGCCGTGGAGGTGGCGCTACCAATCGCCTCAGCCGCCGAGATTCCACCGGATATGAATGGACGAGTCATCGTGAGTATCGACAAAGCTGGGACTTACTTTGTAGGCAATCAGGCCATGACTGTCGTGGAGTTGACGGCCCATCTGAAAATGCGGTTGATCCAATTCCCACCGCTAAAAGTCTATCTCAGGGCAGATGCCACGATTCCCGCTCAAAAGACCAAGGAATTCTACCGTGCCTGCGCTGAGGCTAGCGCGGTGGAGGTGATTTTAGCCAGCTTCCGGGAGGGCCAAAACTGATCATGGGCATGAAAAGACGTCGCAGGGAGGAGCAGCCTCAGGAAATGCAAATCGCTCCCATGGCGGACATTGGCTTTCTGTTGCTCTGCTTTTTTATCGTCTCTGCCAAGCCCCCAAGGCATGAGGCAGACATCAGCATGACTTTGCCAGGATCCATCTCCGATGAAGTCAGCGCGGATCTGCCTGAAGAAGTGAGAATCAGCATCCGCCCCGATGGCGCAGTGGAGGTCAATGAGGCGACTCTCGGACAACCCCGAGATCAGGGACTGCTGGCCCTGCGAGATCTTCTGCGCCGATTCCGTGAGGCTGCGGATAACAACCGCACGCAGTCCCTGGTAACGCTCGATGCGGCCAACCAGACGACGCACCAGCGAATTGTCGACGTCATCAATGTCTGCGCCCAGGCTGGGATCAAAGGCGTGACTCTCAACAGCGATGAAGAGGAGGAGGATTCTTAAGATGAGCATTAGCGCTGCTAGCCCGATGGCCGCCTCTCGCAAAGGAGCCGGAGCCGCTTTGATAGGCAGCTTGGTCATCCATGGCATCCTTGCGTTGGGGGCCGGGGCCTTCATTGTCGCCCAATACATCCAACCACCTGCTCCGAAGTTTGTGGCCCCGCCTGCCGCTAAACTCAAAATTCCGCCTCAGACCAGGCAACACCGCATGAATCTGGCAGCTCATGCCGGATTGGCCTCCAAGCCGACCTTTAAAAAGCGCCTTGTCAGTCTGCGCCCGACCGCCTTTGCCTTACCGGAAGCCCCCAAGATCAGCTTTGAGAACAGCCTTGTCCCCGATCCCTCAACCATCGCCTCCACCATGATCAGTGGACTCACGGGCAGTGCTGGCCTTGGCAATGGTGCCGGTCTTGGCCTCGGCGGCAGTGGCGGTTTCGGGAAAGGACTCTCTAACTTCAGCTTCATGGGCGTGAAGGCCCAGGGTCAGCGTGTCGTGCTGTGTTTTGATGTCTCCAGCAGCGTGGTCAATAAGGCCAAGAGCAGCAATATGCCGCTCCTCAAAATCAAGGAAGAGACTAACAAACTTCTCAGCAGCCTGCCTTCGGGTGCCCGATTCGGATTGATCCAGTTTGTGCGAAACTACAAACCTTTTGCCGATGCTCTTACCCCGATGACGCCAGCCAATCGTGACTTGGCCATGCAGTGGATCGAGACCGAATGGAACGAAGGCGGCCAAATGAACCGAGGTCAGGCAGGTGTGCTCAGCCCAGAACCCAACGGTGTCGTTTGCGTGCTCGATGCAGCCTTTGCCATGAAGCCAGACGTCGTCTTCATCATCTCAGATGGTCAGTTTGAACAGACCTATCCGAAAAATCAGCGCATCCCCAATGATCTGCTGGAGGCCAAGATGAAGGAACTGATGCCAGAGAAACTGGCGAAAGTGGTCGTTCACTTCATTGGCTTTCAAATGAGTCCCACAGATAAAAAGGCTTGGGAACGCATCGTCCGCCGTTCTGGGGGTAAACTGCGGGAAATTCGCTGAATAGGCCGAGTCATAAAATCGATTCAAGTGGGTGTAAAAAAGGATGCCTATTTGATTCCAGCCATGCCTTCATCATCCTCAGCGAAGGTCACCGCCAGCCTGCGGACATCTTGTTAAGGCCATAGGCACTAGAATGTATATCTTCGCTTGCACTGATCCAACCTCTCTCAACTATCGGAAAACATGTCCGTCGTTACACTAGGCCTGATTCAGGGAACCACCTTCACTAGCCAGGCTGAAAGCCTAGCTAGACATGATGTGCTCATCCGTGACGCCGCAGCTAAAGGGGCTCAAATCATCTGCCTGCAGGAAATGTTTAACATTCCCTACTTCTGCACACGCCAAGACCCGGCGCTGTTCGATCTTGCTGAGACCATCCCCGGTCCAACAACAAATCACATGGGAGCCTTAGCCAAAGAACTCGGCGTCGTCATCATCGCCTCGCTCTTTGAAAAACGTGGGCCAGGTCTCTATCACAACACCGCCGCGATCATTGACGCAGACGGCAGTTATTTGGGGAAATACCGGAAGATGCACATCCCGCAGGACCCAGGCTTTGAAGAGAAATTCTACTTCACCCCAGGTGACCTCGGCTACCGCGTCTGGGATACCCGTTTTGGTAAGATTGGCGTGCTCATCTGTTGGGATCAATGGTATCCAGAAGCCGCACGCCTGACCGCGCTGGCTGGCGCCCAGATCCTTTTTTACCCCACTGCCATCGGCTGGCTCAGCTCCGAAAAAGCTGAAGTGGGCAAGGCCCAACACTGCGCGTGGGAGACTGTTCAGCGCGGCCATGCAGTCGCCAATGGCTGCTTTGTCGCTTCTGTCAATCGCACTGGTGGCCAGGATGACACCGAATTCTGGGGACAATCCTTCGTCGCAAATCCTTATGGCGAACTAGTTGCCAAAGGCAGCATCGAGCACGAAGAAGTCGTTGTTGTGACTTGCGACCTCCAAGAAGTGGAAGATTTTCGTCGAATCTGGCCATTTTTCCGTGATCGCCGCATTGACACATACGCGCCCCTGACCAAACGCTACCTAGATGAGTAAAGGATACCCCAAGAACTACCGCCTCCCCGCCGAATTTGAAACCCAAGAAGCCATCTGGCTTTCCTGGCCCTCAAACAAAGAGAGCTGCCCCAAAACCTTCCACAAGCTTCAAGATAAGTTTGGGGAAATCGCCAGCACCATTTCCCGCTACGAGCGCGTGCGCATCAACGCACCCATGCTCAGCCACATGAACATCCGTCTCAGCATCGCCGATAATGAAGGCGATCTCAGCCAGGTGGACATCTACGAGAACCTCACCAATGACGTCTGGTGTCGCGACCACGGGCCTATCTTCATCAAAAACAATGAGACCGGCCAAGTCGCCATCACCGACTGGAAATTCAACGCTTGGGGCGGTAAATTCCCTTATGATCTGGACGATACCATTCCGGAGAAGGCCGCCGCTTCCCTGAAAATGGAGCGCTTCACCTCTGACTTCGTGCTCGAAGGTGGCGCCATTGAAACGAACGGTAAAGGCCTGCTCTTCACCACCGAAAACGTCCTGCTCAATCCAAACCGCAATGGCGGCAAGGCACGCAAAAAAGACGAAGTCGAAAAAGAACTCAAAGCCATGTTCGGCGTCACCGACATCGTTTGGTTCAAAAACGGCATCGAAGGCGATGATACCGACGGTCACGTCGATGACGTCGTCCGCTTTATCCGTGAAGATGCGGTCATCTGCATGGTCGAGTCCAAAGAGTCTGACCCCAACTTCAAAGTGCTAAAGGCCATCCGCGAGCAGCTCGATGACGTTCGTCTTCCCGATGGCAGCAAGCTCGAGATCATTGAGATCGAAATGCCGAACGCTATCGAAGTCAAAGACTGGCGCCTCAGCCGCCTGCCGGCTAGCTACGCAAACTTCATGATCCTGAATAACGCCATCATGGTTCCCATCTTCGGCCAGAAGAAAAAAGACCAAATCGCCGAAGACAAGATCGCCGAGTGCTTCCCAGGGCGTGAGATCATCTCCGTCACCTGCAAAGACCTCGTCATGGAAGGCGGCGGCTTGCACTGCATCGCCATGCATCAGCCGAAGTAAGTCTGACACTTCGACTTCAAAACCCAAAAGCCTCGAACCTGCGTTCGAGGCTTTTTTATGCTGCCGCTAGCTCTGAACTGCCTCGTGCTTGAAAAAACGCCTCCAGACCTATCCTGGAGTGAAGTGAAAGCATGACCTCATTGACCTCTGACAAGCCCACACTATCCTCATCCATGGTTTTTCCTTTACGTTCCCCTCGCGACATGGTTGGTGGCATCATGGTCTTTGGTCGCATCGTTGATAAAATTCGACTTCAAGCCCGCGATGGCAAACTTCCTGACGGTTATCACTTAGGTTTCATCGAGGGTAAACGCACCTTTGACGATCGGGTCTGTACGCTACTGAGCGTGACCTTTGAGGCTCTGACGCAACGCGTTCTGAGTGGCGGCACCGATGAGGAAATCCTAGCCTGGTGCCTGGAGAACGGTCGATCACCTGATGCGGAGCATATCCGCCTCTTTAACAGCTTCATGACCAAGCGCGGCTGGCGTGATGAAGCTTCCAATGGACTCCATGAACAGCGCGCTGAAGCTGGTCTGGGACATCGCGAAGACATCGTCACCTTTTTTGACCTGATGGACGTCGAAGAAGGTCGCGCGCCTTAATCTCCCAACGAGCGACTTTTCCGCCAACGGTCCCGCAGGTAGAGCAGCGTGCCAACAGGTGCTGCCAGCAGCCAGATGAATTTGGGTAGAATACCACGAAGACCTTGCAGCTGCCCCATGAATCCAATTCTGCAATGTTGGCTAAACCGACTGTAAAGACCCGCCACTTTGTAGAGCTTGATCGGTGCGTAGAAGACATAGTGCGATTCTAGATTCAGCACCATTTGATACATCAACCGGTGGCCATCGGCATTGATCGATGGATCACTCGGACCATGAACGAGAGAGGGTGCATCCATCCACCACACGCGCAGCTGCTCGTTAATGTGGCGCGTTTTGTAAAGGGTAGAGACCTGAGACCAAATGTAGGATTCTGGGACAAAATGCCCAACCGCTTCAGGGAAAGGAAATTGCCTGAGAACATCCAAGCGCAAAAAGCCCCACTTTTCGCCGCTGACCTGATGCACATAGTCCAGTTCCGCAGCTGAGCAGTCCAGCGGATCCGCTGGAAACAGGGTGCCGACAAGTCGCCCATTTTGATCCTGACAAAGAGCCGTGACACCGGAGAAACCGGACCGCTCAGCCTCAGGGATGGCGTTCCAATGATGCCAGTAGCGCTCGAGCGCCTGCGGTTGACAGGCATCATCAGAGTCCAGCTTGATGTAGAGCTGGCCCCGGGCAGATGTTAAACAATGATTGTGCATGCGATGAGCTCCACCATGTGGCAGAGCTTCGTATCGTATTGGAACCATCCCTTCCGCCTGCCAGAAAGCCACCAGATCTGCCGTGCCATCCGTGGAGCCGTCATCGACAATCAACCACTCAAAATCACGGAAGGTCTGCGACTTGAGGCTGTCGTAACAGCGATGCAGGGTATGAGCGCGATTGTAGGTTGGTGTAAAGACAGTGAAAATGGGTGACGGCATCGGATAATCAGAAACATACGCCATTTGGCAAGTCGTCACCTTTCTTTCTCCATCGGCGATCCTGCCAGAGAACATCTTGCCCTCAGGTGAATTGGCAGCGAAAGACTTACTCGCAGACACAACCTCTGCGCGTATCCTTTTCCATGCCACTTATTGACAGACTCGAATCACGCTTCGGCCGTTTTGCCATCCCAGGACTGGTGCAAATCATTGCCGGATTAAAACTGCTTACCTTTGCCATCTTCGTCCTGCAGTCCACTGAGGCCCGCGCCCGTTATCTGGACTTCCTGATGTTGGACGGCACGCGTGTCTTAGACGGGCAAGTCTGGCGTCTGGTCACCTACCTGTTTTTGCCCGGCAGCTTCAATGTGCTATTTGCCGTGCTTTCCGCCATGATGCTCATGTGGCTCGGTCGCGGACTTGAACAGGCTTGGGGAGCGTTCCGGCTCAATCTCTACTTCCTTGGCGGCATGATCGCCATCACCACATGCTCACTCATTTTCAGACTTGATGAAAGCGGCATCTGGTTGTTTCAAAGCCTGCTACTCGCCTTCGCGGCAACCTACCCAAATGAAGAAATTCGTCTTTATTTTTTCCTGCCAGTGAAAATGAAATGGATTGCCTGGGCCGCGGCTGCTCTGACTTTGTTGACCATCCTCAAGGCCCCCCCCATGGCGATTCCCATCTTCTTCGGTCACTTGAATTTCCTCATCGTGTTTGGACCGGAATTTATTCGCGACCGCTTGCACATGGCCAAGGTTGTTAAAAAGCGGACGCAATTCAAAGAAGCTTCGCTCACCTCCGCGCCCTTTTTCCATCAGTGCACGATTTGTCAAAAAACCGAAGTGGACGATCCCGCACTCTATTTCCGCATCAATGATACTGGCGATGAGATCTGCTCAAACTGCCGTAAATCAGCCTAAATGCGGGGCTTGCGCTTCATCCCATAGGTGCCATTTTCTTTGCCCCCCTGATTATGCGCTGCCCCAAGTGCGGAAGTTCCCAAGATAAAGTGATCGACTCGCGCGAAGCGCGGGAAGGTCAGGCCATACGCCGACGCCGCGAATGCATGCGCTGCAATTTCCGTTTCACCACCTATGAGATTGTCGAACGCGAAGAACTGCGTGTGGTGAAGCGCAATGGCGCCCCGCAAAACTTCGACCGAGAAAAACTCCGTTCTGGCCTGCGCAAAGCCTGCGAAAAGCGCCCTGTGAAAATGGAGCAGATCGACCAGATGGCAGACGACATCGCTAACGAGCTTGAGGAAGAAGGCTACCGAGAGATCCCCTCCACCGTTATCGGGGCCAAAGTCATGCGCCATTTAGAGGCCGTGGATCACGTGGCCTACGTGCGCTATGCCTCGGTTTACCGCCAATTTGAAGACGTGGGCGAGTTCATTGATGAAATCAAAGGCTTGGACAGCAGGCGCACTCGCGATAATGGCCAAGAAGAGCTTTTCAGCTAAGCTTAATTCATGAGTGAAAAAACCATCTTCCAAAAAATCATCGATCGCGAGATCCCAGCCCCTTTGGTCTATGAGGACGATCTCGTTGCTGCCTTTAACGACATCCAACCGCAGGCTCCGATCCACGTTCTGATCGTGCCGAAAAAGCTCATTCCTCGTGTTGGCGAAGCCCATCCAGAGGATCAAGCCACGCTCGGGGCCCTGTTATTAGCCGCGGGTAAGATTGCCGACAAACTCGGCATCAAAGACCGCAGTCAAGGCTTCCGCCTCGTCATCAACCATGGCCAAAACGCCGGAGAGAGCGTCCCACATCTTCATGTGCACCTGCTCGCTGGCCGTCCGCTCGACTGGCCACCAGGTTGATTTCTGGAAAATCATCCCAAGCCTGAAACTTTGTTCAGGAGCCGAGGTTACTTCTTTGAATATGGAACCGTTAACCCCCAATGATCCTCTCTGGGACTTGCTAGTCAAAGCCAAGCCCGCGGAACCACGCGCTAACTTTGTCCAAAACGTCGTCAGAGAAGCCCGCCAGACTCCTCAAGAGCATGGTCTATGGGCCAAGATCAAAGGCTGGTGGCAAGACAGCGTCTCACCTTCCCCCGCCCTGAGCTGGGCAGCCATTGCAGCCATCTGCGCTCTGGTGACCTCCATCACGCTCATTTCCCAACAGGTTTCCTCCTCCACCGTCGTCTCCCAACCCTCAACGGCCATTTCCGAGGAAGTACTGCTCACTGAGATCGACTTCCCCATCGTGCCCGAGTTCGAGTCCGAATGGAAGAATCTTGAGCAAACCGGTGCTCTGCTGGCCGTGCAAGACACCTCTCAACTGACAGCCAACGAGATTCATTTGTTGTTGTATTAAAGCTGCAGAATCAGCCTTACTAGACTCGGTAGGCATAAAATGACACGGCCTGGCAATGCAGCCTGAAACGCAAAAAGGGCGGACTTAATGTCCGCCCTCAAAAGGTCTGGTTTAGGAAGTCCTAGGCAAGGTCTTCACCCACGGCGTAACGCACGAAACGGCGCACCACGAGGTTTTCACCCAGCTCAGAAATCTTGCTCTTCACGTAGTCACCCACGGTCTGATCAGGATTCTTGATGAAGGCTTGCTCAAGCAGGCATTGGTCGGAGAAGATCTTGTCGATCTTACCTTGAATGATCTTCTCAGCGATGGCCTCAGGCTTGCCTTTGACTTGGTCGGTGGCGATTTCGCGCTCCTTGGCCAAGTGGCTTTCTGGGATTTCTTCACGTCCGAGGAACTTCGGATTCGCAGCAGCGATGTGGAGGGAGATGTCCTTCACAAAGGCTTGGAAGTTTTCATTGCGTGCCACGAAGTCAGTCTCGCAATTCACTTCGATGAGCACGCCGATACGGCCTGCCATGTGAATGTAAGAAGCGATGATGCCTTCCTTGGTTTGGCGGTCGGCCTTTTTCTCAGCCTTAATGGTGCCTTTTTTGCGGAGGATGATTTCTGCCTTTTCCAGGTCGCCTTCGGCTTCCTTCAAGGCAGCTTTGCACTCCATCATGCCTGCGTTGGTCTTCTCACGCAGGGCCATAACGATTTTAGCGGAAATTTCAGCCATAGATCAGTAAATAAAAAGGGTGGAGATTATTTTTTCAGATCTGCAGTCGCCACGATCACAGGATCGATGAGCTTCTGAAGAATGATGCGGATGGAACGGATAGCGTCATCATTCGCAGCGATCGGGTAGTCGATGATGTTCGGGTCGGCATTGGTATCGACCAGAGCCACAATCGGGATGCCGAGGCGGCGGGACTCATGAACAGCGATGTGCTCACGGGCGGAGTCCACGATGACGACAGCGTCAGGGAACTTTTCCATGCCACGGACGCCACGAAGGTTACGCTCAAGCTTGATACGCTCGCGGTTCAGACTGGCGAGTTCCTTCTTGGACATGAGTTTGAACTCAGGCTTCTTTTCGATCTCTTCCAGGTAGCAAAGGCGGGCGACGCTCTTGCGGATGGTTTCGAGATTGGTCAGGGTGCCACCGAGCCAGCGATGATTGACATAAAATTGACCGCAGGCGTCTGCAGCTTCACGGATGGCTTCTTGAGCTTGGCGCTTGCAACCCACGAAGAGGATGCGCTTACCCTTGCGGGCGAGGTCGGCCAGGAATTCAGCAGCGGTGTCGATCTGCTTGACGGTTTCCTCGATGTTGAGGATGTGGATCTGATTGCGGGTATCCAAGATGAATGGCTTCATCTTTGGGTTCCAACGCTTGGTTTGGTGACCGAAGTGGACTCCGGCTTCGACGAGTTCGGCGAGGATCTGTGACATGTAGTAGTTTCAGGGGGCTAATCTTCCGCACGCAAAGTTCAGAGAACATGCGCTCAAGGCAGTGAGCCTTGATCCGGGAGACCGGCAATTTTGGTTTAATGAAGTCTCCTGCCCGGCACAATGCCGTTCAGAAGGGCGGACATGGTAAAGGTGAAGCCCTAGGCAGCAAGTGATTTTTGCGCCAGAAATGACATCCGCCTCATCGCTGCAAGGCAGGGTTCAACTCTGCGGCAAGCGGCATTGGCTGGCTCTTTCCTCACAGCCAGGCACCCTTTGATGGTAGGCACTGTCTTTATTATTCACCGGCCTTCTTTGCTAACTATAAAGCCAAGAGCTAATGATACACCAACGATAGTCAATCCTGATCCTAAAATGAGATAAAATACTCTAGTTGCTCTTCGACCAAATAGACGAATGAGGAATCGAGCCTTGTGGTGCTCCATAAAAAAAGCCCATTGAAATAGGCCTCCACAAATTGCGAAAACACCAATCGCAGCTACTAGAAGACCTGTGAATTGATCGTCCATGATTATTTTGCCGAACGTAGCGTTAGCCAACAACAGGGCAGCCAAAATTACAGGAAAACAGAAAGGCAGATTTACAGGCCAGAACTGATTCCTGTTAATCCTGCTTTCTTGTTAATCCTGTCAATCAACTGCGCTCCACGGACAGGCCTAACATCTCATAACAGACAATCCATGGCAGGATGAAGCCGAAATGAAGCCTCCTCGGGCCAGCTAGGCGGACAGTTAACAAAACGTCTGCACACTCAACAAAAAACCTGATTTGCAGAACGGATGTTCCGACAAATCAGGTTTTTAAAAGGCGTTGACGGTATCTCGGGAAAATTAGGCTTTGGCTTTGGCCTTGCCTTTTTCCTTGATGTCGATGCGCTGGTAATACTGCTGATAAACGTTTTCGTTCAGGACGAGCTTACCACGGACGGAATCAAGGGCGGCGCCATCGGCTTCGATCTGGAAGTTCACGAAGTAACCGCTGGTCACGTGACGTGGGCTGAAGGGGAACTGGCGTTTGCCGAGGTGGTCGATCTGCTCGAGCTTAGCGCCAGATTGTTCGAAGTCACGGCTGATGCCTGTGACGAGTTGTTCGACGGTTTCTTCTTTGCCCTTCATGTCGAGGACAATCATGGCTTCGTATTTGCGTTTCATCTTGATGTGGAGGTTTGGTTTAGAGAGATTCGTTGCGGTTGAAGAGGTTCATCGCTGCTCCAAGGCTGGTTTGCAAGGAGCGTATGACCGCATCTGCGGCGCGCTCGATGACAATCTGAACCGTGGGGCGTTCTTCTTCGCGAAATTTACCGAGGACATGTCCAACGAGTCGGTCACCACCTGGGCGACCTGAATCGGTTGAGATGCCTAATTTAAGACGTGGGAACGTTTGAGTTCCGAGCGAGCTGATCAGTGACTTGATGCCATTGTGACCAGCGGCAGATCCCGTCAGGCGCAGTCTCATGCGGCCGAGCGTGAGATCGACATCATCATAGATCGTGAGCGTTTCTTCAGGCGTGACTTTGTAGAACTGTGAAAGCGCGCGCACACTGCGGCCGCTGTCGTTCATGTAAGTCGTTGGCTTGAGAAGCCAGCCAGAAGGGAGCTTAGCCACAAGTCCGTGCCAGCGTTTCTCCTCGGTGAAGGAAACTTTAAATCTGCGGGCTAACTCGTCTAAAACCATGAATCCAATGTTGTGACGTGTGTCGTGGTATTCGATGCCAGGGTTGCCGAGTCCGATGATGAGTCTTGGAGTCAGGCCGCCTGGGTCGCTAGAGGATGTGTCTTCAGCGGGCACCGCAGGCGGTCAAAGTCCAGTGAGGGTTTACTTCTTGGCAGGAGCAGCCTTGGCTGCTGGGGCGCCTTTAGCAGCAGGAGCAGCCTTAGCGGCGGCAGCAGCTTCAGCTGGAGTTGGCTCGGCTTCGACTTTAGGCTCGACGCACATGATGACGACGACGTCAGCGGCAAGCTTCGGACGGACGCCAGCTGGGTAGGTGATTTCGCCAACGTGGATGCTTTTACCGACTTGCAGTGCGGTGACGTCCACAGAAATGCTTTCTGGCAGGTCTTTCGGCAAGCAGCGCACTTCAAGAGTGTGGTGAATGATTTCGACAAGACCACCGAATTTGAGACCTGGCGCTTCACCCGCTGTTTCAACGGGAACTTCAGCGTGAATTTCTTCGTCCATAGCGATCGCGTGGAAGTCCACGTGAAGGATACCGCCTTTGAGGTGGTCATGTTGAACTTCCTGCACAAGGGCAAGCTGCTCGCCAGAACCCATCTTCAGACTGACAAGGATGTTATCCGAGGCGCTGTTTTGGAGAATTTTAGTGAAAGTCTTGCTGTCCACCTGCACGTTCGTAACGGCAGTTTTGCGGCCGTAGACGACTGCGGGGATGCTGCCTGCTTTGCGCAGACGTTTAACAGCAGCGGTTCCTTCGCTAGTGCGAGGTTCGGTAGTGAGATCGAGAATTTTAGCCATGGTCTGTGAGTTCTCCTGAACAGTGAAGTTGGGGGAAAAAGGGTGGCGAGAATACACGCCTGTTTCTAGATGTCAAAGAGAGAAGTGACAGACTCGTTGTCGTGGATGCGCCGAATGGCCTGAGCGAGGAGGGGTGAAATGTCCAAAGTCGTGACTTTTTCGCCATGCGCCTGAGGCACTGAATTCGTGGCAAACAGCTCAATAATAGGGGATTTGGCGATGCGGCTGCGCCCCTTATCACCGAGGACGCCGTGGGAAACGCCGGCGTAAATATTTTTGGCACCGTGCTTCAAAAGTAAATCGGCCGCAGCCGTCAGCGTGCCGGCCGTTTCGGTCAGGTCATCGACCAATAAAACATTTTTTCCATTCACGTCACCAATGACATTGAGTGCTTCCACTTCATCGGCACTGACGCGATTTTTAGCAACAATGGCCATCGGGGCCTTCAGGGCTTTGGCGTAGGCATGGGTCATTTTGATACCGCCAACATCTGGGGAGACAACGACGAGATCCTCGATGTTGCGCTCTTTAATGGCCTTCATGAGCACTGGGCCAGCATAGAGATGATCGACAGGAATATCAAAGAAGCCCTGAATCTGTCCGGCATGAAGATCCATGGTGAGCACGCGATTCACGCCACTGGCAACGAGAAGATTGGCCACGAGCTTAGCCGTGATCGGCACACGCGGGCGGTCTTTGCGATCCTGACGCGCATAGCCATAAAAAGGCAGAACGGCAGTGATGCGATGGGCACTGGCACGCTTCACGGCATCCACCATGATGAGCATCTCCATCAGATTCTGATTGGTCGGCGGACAGGTCGGCTGGACGATGAAGATGTCGCGGCCACGAATGTTCTCGTGAATCTGCACAAAGGTTTCGCCATCGGGAAAGGTCGTGACTTCAGTGGCACAGAGATTGATGCCTAAATTATTGCAGATAAGATGAGCCAGCTCGGGGTGGGCCGTGCCGCTGAGAACCTTCAGTGTGTCTTTCATGGGTTAGCGAGATTGGCGAGACTGTCACAGAAATCAACCTGCGCTCTTCAGAGAAGCTGAAATGAGCGCCAAAATGAGTTAAATGCAGGCTCCAGCCGCTCTTCCTTGCACCTCGGGCACGATGACGCCATCTCTGAACCTACCCACTGCCCATGCCGATACTCCCCACTTTCGATCCAAACGCCGCCTTGATACAGGCGCGATTGAGAGTGTCTGGAAAATTCCTGCGTGTTGGGGAAGAAAAAGTGCGATTGCGAGGCATTAGCTATGGTCCTTTCCGCCCTAACGCGACAGGTGCTCCCTTCCCTGAAGATAGCCGACTCACCAGCGATCTTGAGCATCTTAGCGTGCTCAAGTTTGACACGGTCCGCCTCTATGATTCGCCGAGCGATCATCTGCTCAGTGAAGCCCAAAGACTGGGCTTACGCCTGATTGTGGGCATCCCATGGACGGATCATGTGGATTTTCTGAGGGACCCGACCTTGCAGGCAAAGATCATCAGCACGGTGCGTGATACCGTCACCCTCTTGAAGCATCATCCATGCATCGTCGCCTTTCTGGTAGGCAACGAGATCGAAAAAACGCTGGTTCGCTGGATGGGGCCACAGCGTGTGCAGCATTTTCTGGAGCAACTGATTGCGGCAGGACGCGAGTGCGCGCCGAACCAACTCTTCAGTTATGCCACCTATCCAAGCACCGAATATCTGATCCCCAGAAATGCCGATTTCTTAGCGGTGAATGTTTACTTGGAGCAGCCTGCCGCTTTTCAAAGCTATCTTCAACGCCTGCATCACTTAGCGGGCAATCAACCTTTACTGATTACCGAGTTTGGATTGGATGCAGCGGTTCATGGAGAAGCAGCACAGGCAGAGACCCGCCGTTGGTTTGAGCAAATCTGCGCTGAATCGGCTGTGGCTGGCACGATCTGGTTTAGCTACACGGATGAATGGTTCCGCGGTGGTAAAGAGGTCACAGGATGGCAATTCGGCATCGTCAATGAAGCTAGGAAAGAGCGATTGTGCGCTCACTCAGAAGCGCACCAGAAAGCCCATAAAAAAAGCCCAACCATTTCCGTCATTGTTTGCACCTACAATGGAGGAGCCACACTGCGCGCCTGTTTGAACTCCCTCAAATCTCTGAACTACCCAAACTATGAAGTGCTGTTGATCGATGATGGGTCGGTCAAAGAGGTCTCCGACATTGCCAAGGACTTCCCCACTGTGCGCTACATCCGCCAGGATCATGCTGGACTCAGTGTAGCACGCAATCTGGGCGCGGCACAGGCCTTTGGAGACATTGTGGCTTACACAGACGACGACTGCATCGCCGATGAAGATTGGCTTGGCTATTTAGCGGCCGGCTTTGAAGATTCTCAATGGGTGGCCGCCGGCGGACCCAACATCCCACCCCCAGCACGCAATCAAACAGAATCTGTCGTCGCCTACGCACCCGGCGCGCCAAGCCATGTCCTGCTCAACGACATTGAGGCAGAGCACCTTCCTGGATGCAATTTGGCAATCCGTAAAAGCGCCTTAGAGGCCATCGGCGGCTTTGACCCGATCTATCGTGCTGCGGGTGATGATGTGGACATCTGCTGGCGACTTCGCGAGGCCGGCGGACGTTTGCGCTTTATTCCTGGTGCCATGGTCTGGCACCATCGGCGCTATTCGGTACGTGCCTATCTACAACAGCAAAGTGGTTATGGAGAAGCTGAAGCGCTGCTCATGAAAAAACATCCGCAGCGATTCGGATGGCTTGGCGG
>Ga0164295_10000370_pt1 | contig 38378 bp, 45 predicted proteins | sample GEODES006metaG_FD_111798 | JGI IMG/M metagenome (GOLD analysis project Ga0164295, IMG submission 111798) | Oligotrophic lake water microbial communities from Sparkling Lake, Wisconsin, USA - GEODES006 metaG | ecosystem: Environmental > Aquatic > Freshwater > Lake | place: USA: Sparkling Lake... | reverse complement strand
ATTCGCCTGATAGAATGGATTGAACTTTTTTGAAGTTTTCTTCATTTGAATAAAACCCTTGTAAGCGGTGTAAAACCCAGTGATCTCGATTTTGAATGACCTCCATTTTGTATCTTTACTGCGTTATTCTCGCTTAAAGTGGGTCCGTATAATAAAGACAAATGGTTGAGATTGATTGTCCTGGAATTATTTTGCCTTCACTTATTCCGAAACTTGAACCTATTGAGAAGGAAAGAGATATTGGAGTTGGAATTCCATCAGCTATTTGTATTGGAGAAGTTGTTAGTCGTGTTCGTGAAGAAGGTGGTATTATGGAAGCCACTACACCCGGTCTTTTTATGTTGATTGACGGTGAAAAGGAATACGCCACTTTCTTAGAAATGGTTCAAGATCAGCCTCAGCAACCTGATCCAGTCTTTAAGGAAGGTGATGTGATCCCTACAATTGAAGACGCAGGGTTTCCTCTAGATCGTCAAGATGAGATTGACGCAGAGTTCAAGAAGATGTATGATGAAATGTTCAGTCGGTCATCTGAGCTAGGTGTCATGGGAGCAGGTGATTTTGAAGCCTATCTTACACAACGTAAGCAAGCATATACAGAAATGTTTAAGCAAAATGGACTTTCGCCTATTGAACATGAGAACCCTAATGGAGGAGGTCTTGACTCCCTATCTATTGGACGAACGTCCATATACTCACCTCAACGCTCGACTACGCCGATTTGTAGTTCTTTGTCATGTTCTAGCACCTGCTCTAACGATTCGCTTTCTGAAGAAATATGTTCGAGAACTTGCCGACAAGTTAATGATGGAAAATGTGGGAAAAATGTGGATGCGTGATCGGTGTTTTGAACGAGTAATCCGATTGTATGGAAAGCAAGACCAGCGAACCGATGCTTGGCACGCACAAAGAGGATCAATGATTACTGCTTCTGAAGTTTCAAAGGTTTGGAGTTCTGCTGCGTCTCGTCTTGAACTCTTGCTGAAAAAGCTTGAACCTCCAGCAAAAACAGAAAACAACGCATTTAACTCAGTTCCAGCGTTAATTTGGGGAACACGATTTGAACCTGTTGCAAAGAAGATCTATGAAGATACAACTGGATGTGATATTATTGATGTAGGATGTTGTCAGCATCCAGTACACAAGTTTCTAGGCGCATCGCCCGATGGATTGATTGTTCCACGATATGCTGATGCAGACCCTCGTAGGTATGGAAGGTTAGTAGAGTTTAAGTGTCCTATGAGCCGAGTTCGTAAAGATGAAATCCCAAGTTATTACATACATCAAATGCAGATGCAAATGGAATGTACGGGGATTGATGAATGTGAATATGTAGAGTTCCGATTTAAGCAGCTCAATTTTACGGAGTGGGATGCTTGTTCTACAATGAAAGGAGTCTTTGCAGTCGATCCAAATGGAAAGGTAGATTATAAACCTGATACACTAGTACTTCACGAATGGCAAAGCAGTCATACAGAAGATCACCAATATATCTATTGGGTCCTGTTGGATACAAAGAAGGACTTTGTTCCAAAAGATCCTAAATGGTTATCCGATCATATTGAAGACTTGACCAAATTTTGGGATGATGTTCAGAAACATCGTGCTGAAGGAACTAAGCCTGAACCTCTACCATCAAAAATTGTTACAATTGACGTTTAAGAATAGTAAGACCATTATTGTTTGTAAGTTTTAAGTCTACAATCCACTCAGGATGTTTTTCAATAAACTCTGTAACTGCGGGTCCTAATCCTTTTAAGATTTCTTCAACTGGTATACCTGTTGTTTTGCTTTGTTGAACATGATCAAGATTCATACGAATAGTTTCACCGTAATGTTCATCAACAGTTGTATCATGAAGAATAATAAACTTTTTTGCATATTCATGCCAGTATTCAAGTTCACGTTTTAAGTGACCATAAATATGCCATGTATCAATAAAGAGAAGATCTGTAGGAATTCGTTCGCATTCTAGATCAGATGATTCAACAAAATTTGTAGATACACCCTCTTCTTCACATTCTTTAATAAATGGTTCAATTAATTTAGATTTTTCTATATCAATCATTCGGTAAAAATTACCTGGAGTACCCTTCAATCCTGCAGCAAAAGCATATGCACTTGTAGGTGTACGGACACCACATTCAGTTACAGTTACGCACTGTTTAGCATATGCTAATAGAATTGGTAAATGTTGGTTAATATCTGAAGTTGTCTGATATCGTTCATAGTATTTATCAAGAAGTGTCATTTATATGAATATATTAACATTATTGTGAATTTAGAACGCCAATTATCTCCAAAGACGCTGACACTGGATATATGATCTCATACATCTCCAGACACGATTTGGCGGAGGTGAAAAGCGTTTATTCCATTCGTCAATTGTGAACTGACTACCCATACTTGAGTTACATCGTGCGCAAATAGGGATCAAATTGTTGACATCTGTTTTTCCACCTTTGCTTTCAGGTATGTTATGACCACACTGAAAGTCAAATGCGCTCATAGAGTTTGTACACCATGAAACCTTGCATTTGTTTTGAAATTTAGGCCCTACGTGAACCAGCCATACTTGTTCACGTAGAGCTCTGGGAATTTTTGCTTTAGAGGACATTAGTTCTTCTCACTTTCTCTGCTTAAGCGTCTTTCTTCTACGAAGTTTTCGTGAACGAGTCTTTCGTTTGCGACCACCATCAAGTTTGAGTGCAGCAAGTTCATCTTCTAGTTCTTTACGAGTTTCGGCTTCAGTCTTAAGTGGCTTCTCAAGTTCCTTTTGATGTTTTTTAAGAGATTTTTCAAGTTTCTTAAGTTCTTCCTCATTCTTTTTGTTCTGTTCATCCAGTTCCTTTTGCTGTTTCTCTATTATTTTTTCAATTTTTTCCTCTTTCTTCTTTCCAAAGTTAAAGAGAGGCATTTATTATAACTTAGATTTATATTGGTTGACTTGCCAAGGTGTAGAGACGCCTGAAGCTTGTCCTACATCATTATTTTGAACAAAGTGATTGGTTCGTTGTTCATATGATGAGTCTTCAAGCTTCATAGCACGCTTCTGTTGACTTGTATCTACAAATCCAGCCTCAAATCGTTCAGTACGCATATAGTTTAAGACAAATGCAATAACTACTAATGCTATTAAAAACAAAATCCACTGCTTCATTGTTCATCTGCCCGAAAAAAACGGATGCATGTTCTAATAAGACAAGAGACTCATCATGGAGGAAAAAGCACTTGAAACTATTCGTATAATGCTAGGGCGTCGTAAGCTTGAGACTGCTACTGAGCGCATAGAAACTGATAATAAAAAGATGGAAAAAGTTACACTCTATACCATTGGAGCTGTATTGGTGTGCTTCAGTCAAAAAGATAAGGTTTTAGCAGGCGACATCACTAACATTCTAACTTTTGCAGAAGAGAATGGTCATACAAATGGAATAATTATTATTGCAATGAGTCCTCCCTCTGAGAATGTTCTGAGAGTTGCAAAGTCTCATGCTAAGAAGAGACTTGCATTCTTCCATATTTGGCAGCTTCAGTTTGATATCACCACCCATCGTATGGCAATGCCTCATCGTATTCTTTCAGAAGATGAAAGAACAGAAGTCTTTAATAAGTTTAAGATTTCAGATCCAGAGAATCAGTTACCATCATTGGATTCTCAAGATACGATGGTTAAATGGATTGGAGCTATTCCAGGAGATGTAATTGAGGTCATTCGTCATTCAGATGCAGCAGGAAGAAGTGCTTACTACCGATATTGTGTTGAAGATGTAAATGTCGCTCAATAATAATGGACGCTTTAGAAAGAGACTATAAAATCAAGCGAGCAGAGTACGATAGATTGATTGCTCTAAACAATCCAGTAAATCTAACCCAAATTCAATTTTTAAATGGACAACTTTCGACTATACTTCATAGTATGTTAGAACAGGTTACACAGGTCAGAGGGAACGCTAGTAAATTAAATACATATCGAGATGAGCTTATGCGAAAACTAGTTAAAGTTCAAAATGAGTCTTCAATTCTTCTTAAACAAAGAGATCAATATGAGACACTCAGAGCACTTCAAGCTCATGAACAGATGAAGTTTGATGATAGACTTTTTTGGTATCTTTTTTCACTAGCACTTGTTACTATTATATTTATTGTAGTACTACTCTGGAAAGGTGGTTATAAACTTCCTACAATGCCTACAACAACAAGTAGTGCAACGACAATACCGGCCTTCACATAGAGTCCTGATTCATCTACTTCAATTGCAGCACGTTGATGAATTTGTCTTGACCGAGCCAGTTCATCTTGTAGCTTAGGACCCTCTTCTTGAATTCTTCTTGAATTTTCTTGTAGCTGAACCAGTTCACTATTAGAGGATTGATATTCACCTACAAAATTTCGTATAAAACGATCATTACTAATTGTGATTGAATACATCTGTTGAATGAGTGTGTTCACTCTAGCTAATGCGTTTTCATATGCGGTCTTATGTCCCGCATGACCCGTCACTTTATAAAGCGAGTAGTTTGCTTTATATGAATTAAGAGCCTGTTCAAGCTGATTTGGAATACCGCTCATTATATTTCCGTGTCTAAAACAAAATGCCAACTTCGCCATTTGGTCAAGTGAATCCTCCAAATCGTCGTGCAATGGTAGGTGATGCGTCTGAATTTACAAGGTTTGTCCGAATGGCCTCTACAATCGGTCCTTATGCATCTCAGAACCAAGGAGCAATACCTAACTCTCTAGGATGGAGAGATATGGGTGCTTCTCGTGATGCTCGTATTTTTGGACCTATCCTCGGAACCTTCAAGTCTTTTATTCCGAACCGATAAACAATGGCGACCAAAACACCTTCGCAGATAGCACAAGAGTATGAATCGCTCAAGTCTCAATATGCAGGATATTCAGCTGAATCGGATTCATCTAAACGAATCAAATCTGTTTCTGATAGACTAAAAGTCCCTCGCTCTCCAGTTCAACCTCATCCAATTGTGAATGAACGAAATAAGATTTTGAAACCATTAAACTTTGCAGTCATTCAAGTAGTTCTTCTCACGATTCTTGTTGCTTTAGTTGAGTTCTTAGTGATTCCGCCTCAATATGCTTCCTATGTTGTATTTATCACTCTTTGTGTGGGTGCAGCTGCTGGAATCTATCTGAGTAATAGATAATGCAGGCTTATTCGTGTCCTTCTGAATTTACACTTCATCCGAATGGAAGTTCGTGTGTTCTTAAATGCCCTACTGCTAAAAACTATGAAATGACATCATCTGGAAATATGGTGTCCTGTACACATACAGCTGATAAAACGGTGAGTGTTCAACTGACACCTCTTCCTCAATATCTTTATCATGCACAATATGAAGGACCTCGTAGAGCTGGTTATGTATATGAACCCAATTTAAGTTACCAAATGTTATTTAATAAAAAGTTTTATCAAAATGAAGTAGACCGATTTGCAAGCGCTATTGCAGTTGCAGATGCAAAGATTAGTAAAGATGACAAGATGAATACAGCATTTCGTGCATTACAAGATGCTGAAAACGCAAGAGACAAAGCTCCAGATGCATATCAAACTGCAAGGGTTGCCTATTATACTTTGCTGAAAGGTGATACATGGGTAGAGGAAGAAAAAAACAGAGTTGCAAATGCAGAAGCACAACCTGTCATCAATAACTTTTTAGATAAATACAGAAGTCTTCAATATACTCGTTCTCGTCAACAGGCAGTCATTGATTCAATGAACAATGTAAAAGAGAGTGTTTTAGGTGTGAAAGACGATCTTGACTTTTCAGTGTCTAACTTTCAAAAGCATATCGAAGATATCAAAAATCAAATCAATAAAGACAAGCGAGATCAAGACATTCAATTATCTAAAGCAACTACATGGATTGAAGTTTTGCTTAACTGGTTAATTGCTTTAGCTAGTTTGATTGCAATCTTCTTTTTAGGAAGATACCTTATGCGATCAAGGCCAAGTCAAGCTCCAAGTGATTCAGATATTATGAGTTATTTAAGAAGGTCTGCGTATGGTAGTAAATCCACGACTCCTGCGAAAGGATAATGGAGGTCTCAGATCCAAGAACAGTAGCTGATTTTCAAAAAACAACCTTTTGCGGTCATCCACGAACACACGTTGTGAAGGTTCTCCTTCAGAACGTGCAGTTAGGTCATGCAGATTATGCATGTTATTGGTCTCTTGAACTATTGTGTTCAGGATTAGTTCATAGTCTATGGGCAACTCTCTTTGATGCCGCTGCCCTTCATATCAACCGAGCGAATCCAAATGTCTTTTTGTATTTAGCCTCTGCCTATGAACGCTATGCTCCCATTGAACAAGTTTTTACCGTTGGAACGATGACCTCTATACGCAACAATCCTGATGTTCGTCAAATCATTTGTGAAGTCGCAGCCACTCTTTCAATGTGTCGCAAAAATAAATTGCCTTCACTTCCAACAATCAAGCCCGTGCATGATTTTGACCCTCAGACCATTCAGGAACATCTCAAGGCTCCCTCTCAATTATTTGGTCGTCTCTCGCTTCGTCCCGCCGATCCACTGCCGATTGCAATACCTCTCAACGAGTTCGTGTATTGTTTGCGATCCGATGTCCGAGATGTCACCCGAGCCTTATATTGGATGGCTTGGGTCTTCGCTTACTGCAGAGAACACAAGAAGCATACTAAACAGGCACTCATCTTTGCCAATAGGTTTGATGAGTTCGTTTCAGAGCCACATGGAGCTCACCCAGTTTGGATCTTTTGGGATGCGGTTCGCAAACAAACTCAAGCACATGCACGACCCGTTATTGATGTCCTCTACAAGATGTATTGCTTGCGGTGGAGCCCGACAGAAGCTAAATCAAAACAACACTTATTACTTGCCGCAATTGTGATTGTATGTGAAGGAACTACTTTTGATGCAACAGTTGTTACAGGAAATACAATTGCTGTCTCTACAGTCTTACAAGGAATGCCTGGATGGATTGATGCGATTGTTCGTATGCAAAAGAGTTTTACATAGTCCAAAATGGATCTAGTTTTGTCAAAACATTGGAACTCACCTGTTTACAATGTCTACTTTTATTCCCGAAATCTCTGCATCTAAGGTTGCCGCCTTAATCGGCCTCAACAAGTATCAATCTCCCCATGAAGTCATGTATGACTTAGTAAGTAAATATGAGCCAACCAAGGCCAAGATCGCAACCATTCAAGCTAGTGAAAGGCGTATTCCAACTAGTAAACTGAAGTATGCTGTACTTGGAACTCCTGCAATTAAAAATATAGTTAACACAGGCATTAAGGTCTGTGCAGGTCTCAAAGACATTACCGAAGCACTCAAAGATGTAGAACGACAAGCAAGAGTCGTTATTAATCTCCGGCATTCAGAGTTACCTGCTGAGTTTCGTGAAGTTCTTGTAACTGAAGTCTGTGGTGAAGTCCGTAAGAAGCGAGGACTTAACAATGAAAATGCAATCCTGAATACCTATGAGAAAGATAATGATGTTAAGGTTGAACAGCGAAACACAAAGACCTTTCGCAAGGAATATTCCGACTACAAGTTGATCGGAAGAACCGATGGATATGTTGCAGAGCATAAGCGTATCGTAGACTCAAAAGCAAGAAGTCGTTGGTGGCCTGAAGTTCCAATGTATGATGAGATCCAACTTCGTGTCTATATGGAGCTATCTGGATGTGAAGAGACTGAGCTAATTGAGTCCTTTCCAGATGGTCGTGTTAGAACTACAAAGTATCTCAACAGTCCTGAAAAGTGGGATGCCATTGAGATTGAAATCAAGGACGCAGTCAAGAAGATGAACAAAGCGATTGAGAATGAAGACTCTCTCCGTGAACTTGTTTACGCAAATACCATCGTAGTATAATAATGAAAGTCAGTGTCTCCAATACGGTCCCTGAACCTTACGCATCTCAAAAAGGTAAAACCTACGAAACCCGATATTTATACACAGGGTTTGGTAGATACAATGAATATGAAAAAACATTAGAGATCGTTAAGTTTGAGAGCGAGACAAGTACATATTCTTTTTTTAGTCGGCCTTATGTTGAAGGTGTATTTTCAAGAGTCTATCATGTAGAAGCTATTACACTTACTTTGTATTCTGCATCTCCTCGTATTTGGAAAGAGACTATAGGTGAGGATACATTTTTCTTTCATGAAATTGTGCAAGAAGGTCCGCAGCCGAGCTTTTGAGCATGAACCGCGACTACTTCCTTAACTTCATTGACTGAAATGACTCCATCGCCATCTTTGTCTAGTGTTCCCAAAGGAGACTTCTTGAGCTCGTCCAACAACTCCTTGATTGCTGCCTTGACGACATCCTTGACGATCTTTTCAACCTCAGACTTCATTGCATCTGGAATTGGAACAGCATTCACAACTGTATTCACAATCGTTTCCTCAATTTTTACTTGGTCGGGGCTGACCTCTTCAATTTTTACTTCTGGAGTTGAGTCTGACATTGCGGTTTGTTGTATGCTTAGAAAAGGTCTTGAATATGTAAATGGACGTCTGGAATATTCTCTCTACCGGAGCTTCTACTGTTATATTACTTGCTATCATTCATATCGCTGTCTTCTATGTGGTCAAAACAATGTATCCACCAACACCTCGTCCTCAAGTACGATTTGAAGAACCTCTAGTTGTTCAGCAACAACCTCAGCCACAACCTGAGGCTCAACCAATTGCTCCTGAAATTCCTTTGGTAACGAGTAAGCTTCCACCTCCAGTCGATACACGAGATCCAGGTCCATCAAGACCTTCACAGCCTACTTTCAGTGAAGCCGCGAAAGAGAAGGAAGTAGTCCCTCCCGCAAATGTTCCAACGTATGAAAGCCTCCTATCGGCTGTTTCCTCTAGTAAAGAAGGGTTCCCCAATCTCGGACCCATGTCAGGTGCCACAACATAGTGGAACACCTGGATGGATCTATTTGACACATACTGAAGATGGAGAAGCCAAAGCCTACTTTACGGATACAAAAGGAGACAAGCCAGAATATCTTTCAATCGTTATGGATGAACGAATCTGTTGTGATACAATCTTTCGTGTAGTTCGTATTTCACCTAAAATCTACATCGTCTATGATCTATTTGTCCTCAATGGAACTAAAGTTCATGAGATATTAACATTCAGTCAACGCCAAGAGAAGATATCAGAACTTCTTGAACTTTTTCATTTTCCAGATTTAGTTGGTCTAGTGACTATTGCCGATGCACCTGTAGGCACCCATATTCGTGGGCAGGAACAATATGACAATGTCCCTGGAACGATCGGCGTTTATCTTCCCGTTGTAGAGTAAATGTCTTGCATGAACACAGGCGGTCGTCGCCGAACTAGAAAAATGAGAGGAGGTAATGGTTACGGAGTTGGACAACCAATCGCAGTAGGAGCTCTTGAATATGTTCCCAATATGACTTCAGTTCCAAATGGAGCGGCATATAAGCCATCAGGAGGCCGACGCCGCAAGTCCACTAAGCGTGGTGGTAAGCATCGCAGAGGTCACAAGGGACGCAGTCGTAAGATGAGAGGTGGTGGATCTGTTGCCAATGTAGGATATAGTTTCACAGGAGATGGAGCACGAGGTCTTGCAAATCATTCAGCCTATCCTTCTAACTTACCTGTTGGAGGTGATTTTGCAATTCCTACTGGAACTCGATAAACAGCATCTGCAAAAACATAGGGCATGTAGATAGGATCATTCGTTACAATGAATGGTCCCCCAACACTCTGTGAGTACAAAAACATGCGTTGAACATCAAATCGTAGTTGTGTATATTCAGTAAACTCTGACCAAACCTGATAAGCTTTCATTAATGTAAATCCTACAGTGATGATATCTTCTGCATGAATGAAAAGTAAAAAGAAACTTATGATCGGCATGAGAATCATGTCGTTCATACGTGTTATAAATTCAGCCCACGAGATAGGAGCACATATCTTTCGTAGTTGAATGTATCGTTCTGCTGTTTTAAACGGTTGGCTCGGGAGGGGAAACATCTTGAACGATCCTTACTCCGTGATCAGGAAACTTTACCTCTTCCAATGTCCGAGCATCAATGTACATGATTTCAGTGTCGTGATGAGCTTGAATCATATGAAGGATCAAGTCTAGACGGATTGTGTTTCCAACTGCTATATACTTTTGGAGTGCAGCTGTGAGATCCACTTCAGTAGTCTTGTCTCCAATCCAGAGCCAAGGAACGAATGGTTTTAGGTCGTAGGGATTATAAACATTACGGAAGATCTCTTCACCCTCGTAGAAGAGCATACATTTCTTGGTATCTCCCTTGATCCACTCTTCAATGAGAATGCAATCTTCAGGAACTCGCTTTAGATCGGGGATTTCATCTTGCTCGTAATCGTCTGAAAGGATGTAATAGGAGATATCAACTTCATTTTTAGAGGAGAATCCAAAGGTCCACTTATAGAGAAGAACTAACGCTTGAAAGAATCGGAATGCACAGAAGAACAACATTTTGCTTACTTGACTTGATTTGAATCTGCCGGAACAAGTTCCATTTTGTCGTCCTTGGAGATAAATCCTTCCTTAGAAATTTGAGCGATTACAATTCTATCAAAATCGGTTCCCATTGCGATCGCTGTTGCAAGAGAAGTGATGATAAAAGGAGTTGCAACCATGAACCAAGAGACAACGCTTAGACCAATTCCGCAGAACATATCCAAAACTATCACAACTGTAAGTCCTAAGATGAACTTGATCATAAAAGTTGCCCACATTCCAAGAGCAGCATCAAATCCAAGTTGAACTGCCAAGAAAATTGCATAGAGTAAAGCAGGAGGGCATAAATCTTCAATAAAACGCATCTTCAGGTATTACAACTAAACAAGAAAAAGATGGATGACGCTACGATGGTTCAACAATTAACAGGATGCACTCGCGATGAAGCTGAGAAGGCTATTAGTATTTATGAAGATGTATTGGACGCAGTGGAATCACTTATTCCAGTAAATCCTGTTGTTTCGGGTGCTAAGTATATTCCTGAAAAACCCAAAGTCTATACTGGAATGGACCCAGAGCAACAAGCACTTTGTGAACGAGGACGATGGTTACAAGATAAAGTTAACGCTGTATTCTCAGTCGCCCACTCGAAAATCCAACCTTCCCAGTCGGTTGAACAATCTTTGTTGCAGTCTGTTGAGGAGTCTGTTGTAGCAATTCCTGTTGCTTTGATTGAGGAGTCTGTACCTTCACAGGGTTCTCACGAACAAACTGCTCAACAAGTCCAGCCACACGAGAAGCTTCAGTAAATAAATTCATATTCTGAATATGTTGCTTTACAAGTTCAGAACGATTGTTGTATGTTACTTCATCATCCAATGAAGTAATTATACTTATCCATTCATCCATGTCTTCTCGTTCACATGTAATACCTGCTGGTTTAATCCATTCTTCAACTCCTTCAGTACTTCCTCCTGGATATTTAGAATTACGAATAGGTCTTGAATAAATCACTGGAATACCATTGTACATAGATTCAACTGCAATTCTTCCAAAACTCTCATAATAACTAGGCATCAGAAGGATTCTTGTTCGCTTAAGAACATTGCGAATATCATCATCAAAAGATATTAATTCAACATTATTAGGTACAATCATTGGATTCAAATTACCATAATAAGATCTAACTGCTAAAAACTTTCGGTTAGGCATGCGTTTAGCTAAATCAATAAACTGATTGACACCTTTATTTTCATTTGCGTTGACAAGCGTAATACAGTCTCCTTGAAAAGGTTCATCAATTCGGATCTTTTCCTCATGCATTAGTGGACGAATAATAGCAGTGCGTGTAATATTTGGAGGCCATGGATCTACATTCTTTCTAAAACTAGACTCCATAACACTATTAATAAACATAACCATTTCTGGCCAACGAATTACACGTCCAGGATTATTTTTGATAAGAGCAGGATAGCTTCCATCGTAGTGACAAGTTGTCAAAATTGGACGATTGTATCCACGATTATTCAATCGTCGTACTTCAGGAAGAGAAGGAAAATGAGGACAGATCCATCCTTCACTGACATCTAAATACTTGCCCCCTGCAGAATAATGCATAAATCTGAATCCGCGATACATTCCTCCATTCACACCTTCTTTTGGAACTTCAAGAACAGTCATAAACACAACATCATGTCCTCGTCTCTGAAGTTCTGTTGCAAGATCAATATCATGAAAGAATGCACCACATAAGTCGGGCATTCTTCCAGCAAAGAATATTAGTCGCATTATTATGATACATCTACTCGTTTTGTCTGAACTAGACGTGTGGCATCACCTCCACGAGTCCAGTCATAAATCCAATTACTAGGATTTGAATACTCAGATTGTTTGATATCAATTAAGGGTTGGTAAAAGTTAGGAATAGTAGAATCCATGACAGTATTTGCTTCTTTGCGGTTACGAATGGATGCCGCGTGAATTAATTCAGATTCATCATCCACAGCAGTTTGATCTCCTCCGCCCATATTAGGTGTGGTTGCGAATGGGCGGGCCCAGAGTTCATGCTTACCTTTTTGTCTCCAAGCACCTGGAATTCCCCAGCGAAGATCGGTATTTGCATCAACCGCACATCCACCACCTGGCTGACCAAATCCACCTGTCGCAATCATTCCTGGTTGATCAGCCATTGCAGAAGCAGGGTTCAAGGTATCTGAGCAAGCAGATTCCATACCTGTTGTCTGACGAGTTAAGGTACTTGTATTACCCACTGTCTTCGCAGCGATGTCATATTCATCTGAACGAATACGCGTAGGTGCGTTGAACCAATCTACTGAATTTGTGGAGAACATCTCTTACCTTGTGATACAGAAAAAATGAATAAGCTTTCTTCAAGACTATGAGTAGTAGCCTGAATGATTCTCCAGCCTGTTGACTGGTATGAACATGATATAGAAGGAATGTATGTAATTGATGTCTTTGGACGATGTGAAGATAAGAAAGTTGCTTGTGTGCGTCTAACTGGGTTCAAGCCTTACTTTTATGTGAATGAGAAACCGGATGTTAATTTAGTCTATGAAGCTTCCAACAAGAAGTGGACACAGAAATTTGGACCTAAGAAGGGACAGGAAGAGTACGCCTTCAAACTTAGCAAAAAGTTCACTGAAAATGTTCCTCCTAAGATCAGTCAAGTTAAGAAGTATGATACGATGGGAGGATTCAATGACTTGAAACAAGTTTCCGTTTGGAAAGTGGACTGTGATACTCTGGCTACCTTTAAGGCTGCAAAATCAGTTCTCAAAGGTGTCCAATACGAGAGTAATCTTCCACCCTTCTTACGGTTCTTTCATGAGAAGCATATTGGTCCAGCGTCGCCTTTGAAGTTCTCTAGAATTAAGGAGATTGATATTCCATGTGATGAGAATGGAGATAATACCTATTATGTAGATGTGTTCTATGAATGCCACTATACTAATGTAGAAGCCTGTGATGCAACGATTCCACTCTTAGTCGCTTCTTATGATTTGGAGATGTGTCCTGCGGGTGATTCAAATCAGTTTCCAGTCTCTTCTAAAGACCCAATCATTCAAATCGGTATTTCCTATCGTCGTTCAACCGATATGATTACTCCAAGCGCACGAGTCGTCTTTGTGCTAGGTGAAGTTGCTGACTCAGAAGATGATACAGTTGAATTCGTATCCTGTGAGAATGAGACGGATATGCTGCTTCAGTTTGCAGAAGAAATTCGAACTCGTAATCCAGATATTCTTTGCGGTTATAACATCTTTGGTTTTGATGATGCATATATTGAAGGACGTATTACAAAGCTTGGAATCCTTGATGAGTTTGAACTTGCTCGTAAGAAGACGGATGCATGGGGAGACAAGAAATTTGAGACTAAGAAGACTGAACTTGCTGCTGGAAAATTTGACTTGAGATACTTGACGATTCGTGGTCGTTTGGGAGTCGATCTGCTTCTGAATATGCGTCGTGAGCACAACTTGGATAACTTCAAGCTGGATAATGTAGCCTTCACATTCTTACGAGACAAAGTGGTGAAGTACGAAGACAACCAAATTACAACTAAGAGTACGCGTGGTTTGCGTAATGGAAACTATGTTCGGTTCGAGTTAGTTGGAAATACAAATGATCCAGTCTACGATGGTGAAAAGTTTGAAGTCTACGAAGTTACCAAACAAGGATTTAAGATCAAATCTGATGAACTCTTATTCACAGACTTTAGTCCAGAAGAGATGAAGCATCTTGAATGGTCATTCTCTAAAGATGATGTATCACCACAAGAAATGTTTGAGCTTCATAGACATGGAGGTCCAGAGGGTCGTGCTCGAGTAGCACGATATTGTATTCAGGATTGTGATCTAGTGGCGACTTTGATGGGTAAGTTGGATACCCTGATTAATGCTCGTGGAATGGCAGATGTCTGTAAAGTGCCTATGAACTTTGTATTGACACGAGGTCAAGGTATCAAGATCTTCTCTGCAGTGGTCTATTACGCATCTCAGCGAGATCAGATTATTCGCAGTATGGAAGCGATTGAAGGTGAAGGTATTTCCTATGAAGGTGCGATTGTGCTTCCACCTAAGATCGGAATGTATCTAGATCAACCTGTTTCAGTTTTGGATTTCAACTCTTTATATCCAACGAATATGATTGCTTACAATCTCTCTCCGGACACATGGGTTTCAACTAGAATATTAGATACAGAGGGATATACTGAAGGAAGACATGGTCTAACCAAGGAACAGATCACTGAACTGGAAGAGAAAGGGTATGTGTTTGAAGAGATTGAATATGACAACAAGGATGGTGATGAGGTTATAGGTAAGACAGTCTGTACCTTCGTTCAAACAGGTCAGAATCCGATGACACAAGGTATTCTCCCCAAGACACTTGAGATTTTATTGAAGAAGCGAAAGGAGTTCAAACAAAAGATGGAGGATCAACAATATGATGAGTCTCAGAGATCTGTGTTTAACGGCCTTCAACTTGCTTACAAAGTTGTTGCAAACTCAGTCTACGGTCAAGCAGGAGCCCGAACCTCTCCAATTAGAAACGTATACGTTGCTGCCTGTACAACAGCAGCCGGACGAAAAGCCCTCCAGTTCGCCAGAAGTATCGCCGAAAGCGAGTTTGGAGGAGACGTGGTCTACGGAGATACAGACTCAATATTCGTCAAGTTCCCTACAAAAGACGTCGCAGAGTCAATACGCTTGGGAGTGGAATGCGGAATATCAATCTCCCTACAGATGCGAAAGCCCTATAAGATCGCCTATGAGAAGACCTTCTTCCCGTTCATTCTCTTCTGTAGAAAGCGATATGTAGGAATGAAATATGAAGAAGACCCTAATCCTGCAAAGGCTAAGCGTATGTCTATGGGTGTTGTTCTGAAGCGTCGTGATAATGCTCCTATTGTAAAAGATGTGTTTGGTGGAGCTCTGGATGTACTCTTGCTAGAGCGAGACATCAAGAAGGCACAGAAGTTTGTTCAGGAGATGCTTGTGAAGGTATTGGAGAACAAAGTACCAATTGAGAAGTTTATTGTGAGCAAGTCCTTACGAGATGACTATGCTGCAATGGCTAAGGACTACGATGGACGAGCTACACTTCCAGCTCATCGTGTTCTTGCTGACCGAATGGAAGCTCGTGATGCCGGAACTGCTCCAAAAGTAGGTGATCGTCTTCAGTATGTCTATGTTGCTGAATATAAGAACAAATCAAAGCAAGGTGACAAGATTGAGCATCTAGATTATGTTAGAGCTCACAAGATGAAGCCTGATGTCAACTTCTACATTACAAATCAAATCCAAAATCCAGTGGCTCAACTGTTTGCATTATGTATTGACCAATTGGACGGATATATTCAACCTGCAAAGTCTTATTCAACAATCTACAATGAACACTTTACAAAGCTAAAAGATGAAGAAGAGGCTACTTTAGCTACTCTCAAAAAGAAGGAAGACCAGTTAAACTCAATTATGTTCCTTAAGTCTCCAAGATTTACAGGACAACAGCCTATTACAAACTTCTTTAAAAAGTAAAAAGGCTTTCGTATTTTGAGTAACTAAACAGTATGGATAACCAAGTTGGAATACTAGATATATTAGATCAAGTTCTACATACGGAAAGAACTTTTTACCAATCTATTCGTATATTACAAGTAGGTAGACGTGAAACTATAATAGACACTCATCAGCGAAATACAGCTGTAATTCTTGGACTTGTAAGAAGCTATATGGCAGTTGAATCGCCTCTATATTCAGTTCGCTATAATGTGACCGTTCCTAATACACTTCCTTCTGGATGGAATGATCCTGTAGTAGTTCATGCTACAGCTGAACAGATTTCAGCTGCTACTGAATCAACATCTCCTGACGATGATTCTGGAAACTGTGCGATTTGTCAAGAGAGTCTCACAGGTACTGTAACACGTATTAGACATTGTGGTCACTCATTCCATCCTAACTGCATTACTGAATGGTTCACACGAAGCGTTCATTGTCCAAACTGCCGTCATGATATTCGTGAGTGGACATTTGGTGAACAATCTCCACTAAGTTTACCACCAATACTTAGGAGGAGGGGAGTGATCTTAACAACGGATCCACCTCGACCCACATCTTCTGCTCAAGTACATACGCCACCTCAGGGGAGCACTCGGTCGGCCTTGTTGAGTGAGGTAGTGAATGAGAGTCCCCATACTGAAGAAAGAGCATCATCCGACGAACATCATGCTTGAATCGTTTGGCCAGCTCTGTCACCTGCTGCACGTCGTATGTTTGAAAGAGTTGTAGCATCTCTGTCGGCTTTGGAGGGAAACACCGAAGGAGATGAATCTGAGGGTTCGATTTCATAATTCGTGGAACTTCATTACAAGTCATAATCACAGGAACATGCCGATCATTGCTGGCCATCCATTCAGTTAACTTTTTCTGTGCGTGTGGATCGGATCCATCCACTTCATCTAAAATTAAACACATAGATTTATCATCACCTCGAATGAAGGATGATAAAGTCCTTGTATGACGACACGAGTTAATCAGTTGAGCTACATCTTCGTGACTTCGCATAGACTGACTTGCATTAATTTCAAGAGGTTCCATATTTGCAGAACGAACCGATGCCAATGCCATAGTTGTTTTACCGATTCCAGGAGGTCCATGAAGAAGCATAACGCTTGTATAAGGTTTCCTAGCCAAATAGGTAGTCAATTTTTCTTTCACTTCACTGTGTCCTACAACTTGCGATAGATATTCAGGTCGTCGTGTTTCACTCCACATACTCCTTCTTCGTCTTTCCAGAGAAAATGCTTACTGTTCCCAAACACAATGGAGGCTCCTAAGCATGTGCTTCGTAGATTGTTTAGAGATACAAGTTTTCCACTTGTAGATCATCATCTCTCGTCTTTCAATGCAATGTTGGAAATAAGTATTCCAACATTCATAAAAGTCTCCAATCCTTTTCAACTTGAATTATCGGACAAGCGATTTATTCGGATTTACATTGGTGGTAAAGATGGATCCAAGATCTCCTTTGAACCCCCTATTGATGAGCATGGAGGACCCATTGTGCCTCATGCATGTCGTCTAGATAACAAAAGCTACATGTTGACATTTCGTGGCGATATTGTATTTGAATATGTGTTTCCTGAAGGAATGGGTGAACCGGTTGTCAATACATTTGAGAACATTGTGATTGGTGAAATTCCTCTGATGTTGAGAAGTCGTAACTGCTACTTGACTGCAATGGATGGATATCCTTTAGGCGAATGTCTCTACGAACTAGGTGGATATTTTATCATTGATGGCAAAGAGCGTGTTTTGCTGACTCAGGAACTACTTGGAAACAACATGATGTATTCAGGACTGCGTGATCGCAAGGCAGCGTCAACTTCTGAAGACACTCCAGATGAACCTGCTGAACTCAAGCGTGTTGTAAAGACTTCATTTGAAGGTGAAAAGGAGTTTTATGTAGGTATCAAGTCTGTATCGGAAGATGCATCCAAAGGTCCGTATTCTCACTATTTGGTTTTGAGTCCACCCTCTGCATGGAATGAAGAAGATGTAGAAAAAAGTAGGTCTAAGCGTAGTTTAGTTATCACTCTACCTGGATTCACTGAGCCTGTTCCAGTATTGAGCATCTTTGCAGCATTAGGCGTTACATCCGATCGTGATTTATATGATCTCATTCTAACAGGTGTCCCAGATCGTGATCGTCTTGCATACGATGATGTCTTTCAACAACTTGTTTTGAGTCATACTATGCTTTTGGAAAAAGCAGGTTCTGATCTTGAAGTTCTTGAGCGTTTGACTAAGCGAAAGTATCGTTCAGAAGTGATTCAAAATATCTATGAATTAATGTTTCCTCATATTGAATCTTCTGAGAATCCCGGAACTTTATTGCGTCGCAAGGCCTACCTTCTCGCACAAATGGTGAGAATGGCAATTGATGTATCTCTTGAACGAAAGCCTCCTTCGGATCGTGATAATATTGAATACAAGCGTTTCAATACATCGGGTGATCTGATGTTTCAAGAGTTTCGCCGTATCTACCGTGAAGTCTCAAAGACTATGTTGTTAAAATTGGATTCAAGAATTCAATATGAACGCAAGACCTATGAAGGTCGTGGATTAGCTCAGCTTGTTGAACGTGAAACAGTTGGAACCTATTGGCGTAAATATATGATGATGAATGAGTTTACCAAATCATTCAAAGGTCAGTGGGGAGGTCGTGATGGAATTGCACAAGAACTTTCTCGTCTTTCGTATGTAAGTTATCTATCTCAACTTCGTCGCACATCACTTCAGATTGAACCTTCCATGAATACTGCACCTCCTCGTAGATTGTATGCATCTCAGTTTGGATTGACTTGTCCAATTGATTCTCCAGATGGATCGGGTGTAGGTCATCTAAAATCATTAGCTATTCTTGCAAAGGTATCCAATGCATTTCCTTCATCGGTAATCCGAACCAAATTATTTGAGACTAAACTAGTTCGTCGCATTGAAGATATTCATCCTTCTACATGGATGCCATTTTGGACTCGTGTGTATGTCAACTCAGATTTGGTAGGACTTTGTATTGGAAATACTGAAGATCTACATATCAAGTTATTGGGCTTACGAAGAGCAGGTGAGTTCCGATTTGATGTAAGTCTTGCATGGAATAGACTTGAGAATATTTACACGATTACTTGTGATGCTGGACGTCCTATTCGTCCTGTCTATCGTGAAGGAGTCATTGAATCTGATGTACTGGCTGCAAAGACTTGGCAAGAGTTGATGAATCTAATGGACTTTGTAGATGCGACTGAATCAGGTGTTGCTCGATTTTCATTGACTCCATTTCACCCTACACTGCAATCTGAAATCCATATGTCATTCTGTCTTTCACCACTTGCTAACTTGACTCCATTTTTAGATCATAATCCAGGCACTCGTAATAACTTCTCAATAGCTCAACAGAAGCAAGCCTGTTCATGGTTTCATACAAACTATAACAAGCGATTTGATACGATTTCATCCATTACCGTGAATCCGCAAAAGCCTCTGTCTCATACCTGGATGTATCGTGAAATGATGGGTGCAGGTGGTTGTATGCCCTACGGCGAGAATGTGATCGTAGCCTTTACAACCTACGGCGGTCACAATCAAGAGGATTCAATGATCATCAATGAAAACAGTTTGAAGCGTGGAATGTTCCGAACTCATTATTTCCATTCCTATGATGTTCGTGAAACTATTTTGGATCCATCGGTTGTTCCACCAGTTCGCACAATGTTTGCAAATCCTGTTACAAATCCTAAGTATTCAGATGCTGTCAAACGCAAAGAAGATGTATCGTATGAAATGCTTGATGCTGATGGAATTATCAAACTGAACTCCATTGTGGATGATAAAACTGTTTTAGTAGGAATTGTAACACCGATTACAGATTCAGAAGGAACTGAAAAAGGATTCCGTGATGCTTCGCAAGTTCCTAAACGCGGTCAACATGGACGAGTAGATGGCATTTATCGGTACTCAATGCCAGATGGAAGTAATGGAGTTAAGATTCGTATTGTTGAAGAACGATCTCCACTTCCAGGTGATAAGATGGCTTCAAGACACTCACAAAAAGGTACAGTAGGTCAACTTATTTCTGAAGAGAATATGCCTTTTACTGAACGAGGATTAAGACCTGATATTGTCTTTAATCCTCATGGTCTTCCAACTCGTATGACCATTGGTCAGCTTATTGAGGCTATGAGTAATAAATTAGGTATTCAATTAGGAACATTTATAGATGCAACTCCCTTTACAGTTTCCAATCGTATTGAAGACTTAAAGACTGAAATGACGCTTCGTGGATTTGAACCACATGGACATGAAATCTTGTACAATGGAGAAACAGGTGAAATGATGGAAGCTGATGTGTTTATGGGACCTATCTATTACCAACGATTGAAGCACATGGTAGAAGATAAAATCAACTATCGTGCAACTGGACCTAAAACATTATTGACCCATCAACCTCTACACGGTCGTTCTAAGGGTGGAGGTCTTGCAATTGGTGAAATGGAACGCGATGGTATGGTGGCTCATGGAATGTCCAAGTTTCTTCATGAAAGTTTTATGGATAGATCTGATGCAGCAGAGGTTCAGATTGATCGTTCAACAGGAACTCTAGATACAAGTCCTGATACAATGCCTATGCCGTACGCAATGAGTTTATTTGTAAAAGAATTAGAGTCGTCGCATATACAGGTAAAGTTACTCACTGAAAAATAATTCAATTTTATCATCGTCCAAAATGGATCTATACTTTCCAAACAAATAGATAGTACCTCAGTAATACAATGTCTTCCTTCAACTCTCTAGCTATTCAACGATACCCCCGTAATGTTTCTATGCAAAATAAGTATATCGCAGCACTCATTGAGTGCCAAGTTTCTCCAGCCTATCGAGTTCTAACTCCATTTGGAGATTTCCCTTGTCCTTCTGAACCTCTCATGGAGGATGACACTAAAGGATGGGAAGTCGTAAAACGCAAGGTCTGGGTCAAGAAGACCAAGACCAATCAACAGCTGGCTGAAGAAGCTAAGCTTGAAAACTGGGAGGATGTAGAACACTACGGTCAAGCGACCTACTTTACACCCTCAGCGTACGAGCACAACGGAGCACTCTTCGATATCGGCTCTCGCTTTTGAAATCTCAATCATAAGTAATGCCTGCACCACCTCAAATTGTTGGAGTTCCTGGTTCAATGAATCCATTGGAAGAACGCATGGCAGTTGCGTACGCAATGGGAGCTAGAACTCCAGAAGAAATGGCAACTCAAATGGTTAAAACAGAGATTTATACAATCATTTTTCTTGTAATTGTTCTTGCAATTGTCTTTATCGTTTTTTGGTTTCTGGGCAAGGAAGTTCCTATAACACATGAACCCTTTACGGAGAAACCACGAGATGAAAGTCCCGACCACCACCCCTTTTTTTGAATAGTGCTTAAAGGTAAGGATGGAGGATATAGTAGTGAGCATGTATGATCATATGTATGTAACAAAGCGTAATGGTGACCGTGTTCCTGTTTCTTTTAATGAAGTCTCAACTCGCATTCAACGATTAGCTGAAGGTCTACCACATGTGAATCCTGATTTGGTCTCTCAAAAAGTCTGCTCTCAAATCCATGACGGAATTAAAACGTCTGAATTAGATGAGTTTGCTGCTGAAACATGTGCTATGATGCAGGCTCGTTATCATCCTAATTATGGTAAGTTGGCTGCTCGTATTATTATTGATAATCACCAAAAACTCAATCCTGAGCTTCCGCCTTTAGATAATCCAATCTATTCAGATGCTTATCGTTCAATTTTTAATCAACATGCTTCTGAGATTATGAGTATCTTTAGGTGGGATCGTGATTTCATGTTTGATTACTTTGGATTCAAAACACTTCAAAAAGGGTACATGCTTCCAGGAGAACGCCCTCAACATATGTGGATGAGAGTTGCTCTTCAGCTTCATGGAACTAACTTTGGAAGAGTTCGAGAGACCTATGATGCATTATCACTAGGATATTTCATTCACGCAACTCCTACTTTATTTAATGCTGGAACACCTCGTCCTCAGTTGAGTTCTTGTTTTTTGGTTCATATGCAAGATGACTCTATCAAGGGTATTTATGATACATTAGGTGAATGTGCTCAGATTTCAAAATGGGCGGGTGGAATTGGATTATCCATTCACAATGTTCGTGCACGAGATTCAACCATTCATGGAACCAATGGAAAGTCTACAGGATTGACACCGATGCTCAAAGTCTTCAATGACACGGCCAAGTATGTAAATCAAGGTGGAAAGCGTAATGGATCTTTTGCAATCTATTTGGAACCTTGGCATGCAGATATTGAAGAGTTTCTCCGTCTCAAGTTGAATACTGGAAATGATGAGGAAAGAGCCCGTGATTTATTTTATGGTCTGTGGATTCCAGATTTATTTATGAAGAGAGTTGAAGAGGATGGAGTATGGTGCTTGATGACTCCTGATCAATGTCCAGGGTTATCTGATTCTTGGGGTGATGAGTTCAATAGTCTTTATAATAAATACGAAAGCGAACAAAAATATGTTAAAAAGGTCTCAGCTAAGAAGTTGTGGCAAATGATTGTAGATGCTCAAATTCAGACTGGAACACCCTATTTGCTCTACAAAGACGCATGTAACGCAAAGTCCAATCAACAGCATTTGGGAACAATTAAGTCATCCAATCTTTGTACTGAAATCATTGAGTACACATCTCCTGAAGAAACAGCAGTCTGTAACTTAGGATCTCTTGCACTTCCAAAGTTTGTTAGAAATGGTGTGTTTGATTTCAAATTGCTTCGTTCATATACATCCGTTCTCACACGAAACTTGGACATCGTGATTGATAAGGCTTACTATCCAACTGAAAAGTGTAAGCGTTCAAATATGAGACATCGTCCAATTGGAATTGGTGTTCAAGGTCTAGCAGATGTATTTGCAATGCTGAGAATTCCATGGACTTCTCTAGAAGCTGCAAAGTTGAATCGCGAAATCTTTGAGAACATCTACTATGCTTCGGCAAAGATGAGTATGTGTTTAGCAAGTAACGACGATGATTGGCGTGTTCCAGTTGAACCCACAAATATATATCCATCATTTCTTGGATCTCCTATGAGTGAAGGAAAGATGCAGTTTGACTTGTGGGGTGAAGAACCTAGAGAAACACCTTATCTAGATTGGGGAACATTGAAGATATTTTGCAAAGGTGGAATGAGAAATTCATTATTGGTTGCTCCAATGCCTACTGCGTCCACATCTCAGATTCTAGGTAATAACGAGTGCTTTGAACCTTTCACTTCTAACCTATATTCTCGTCGTGTATTATCAGGTGAGTTTATGGTTGTGAACAAGTACTTAGTTGAAGATTTGGTTGCCCGAGGGTTATGGACTTCTGAAGTACGAACAGGTATTATTGCAAACAACGGGTCCATTCAAAATATTACTGAACTACCTGAAGATATTCGTGAACTCTACAAGACTGTTTGGGAGATACCAATGAAGACCTTGATTAACCTAGCTCGTGATCGTGCTCCGTTTATTTGCCAGTCGCAATCACTCAATTTATTCCTCGCCGAGCCCACTCCATCCAAAGTATCGTCCATGCATTTTTATGCGTGGAAGGCAGGATTGAAGACAGGATGTTATTATTTAAGAACTAAAGCAGCTGCAAAGGCCCAACAATTTACTGTGGAGCCACCCTCCTGCGTTTCTTGCTCGGCTTAAGAAATTGTGTTGATGTTAGAACAAACAAATGTCGACTCCTTCTGCAACTGTTGTAACTCCCGATGGTAAACATGCCGCCCAAGTCTCTGAGATGAAGGGTGGTGCTATTGCCCTCAGCCCACTCCCTCTCTCTGGCGGCCGAAAGCGCAGAATGACCAAGAAGATGAAGAAGATGCTCAAGACTCTCAAGAAGCTCAAGGGAGGTGAAATGGAAGAAGCTGTTGAGGCAGCTGAGGAGGGTGCTGAAGCCCCTGTTGAAGGTGCTCGTCGTCGCCGCCGTGGATCCCGCAAGAGCCGCCGTGGATCCAAGAAGGGTCGTGCAGGTCTCTTCTATTAAACATTTGTAATTTGTTTCATTTCTTTCATCAAATACCCATGTTGAAACTCAGAGCTTAATACAGTTTTAGCAAACTCCATAGCATGCATTGTGATATCATGGGCGTATTCGTCATGTTCAACAAGGTATTGAATTACTTCTCTAAGATTGGAGAGATCATACTCTACAGAAACATAGTGATATCCTTCAATCAAAAATTTATTAAACCACCAGTTGTTTCCAGGATGTGTTATCAAAATTGGTACAGATCCTGAAGCAAACACCCACTGAAGTGCAGACGCGATACAGTTTCCATCTACTATCAAAATATATTTATGTTGAATATGTTCTTGTAAGCTACGTGCTTCATCGTAGAAACGTGTATCTTCTGGAAATAGAAGTCTTCCCATATGTTCTGGATCCATGTTCAAATTTCTTGTTAATTTAGCATCTGCATGAGGAAAATCATGAAGGTCCCACACAAGTCTTGTTCGTAGTGTAGGAGCTTTACCACCTGAAAGACATCCACGCCAATATGCAATTGATTTTTTAGATTCCCAAGGAATATGTTGAATATGATCTGATACTGAATTCCATACACCCTTTTCAAATGAAGCATCATCTAGTGGAAGAAGAATCGTATTTGGATGAGAAATATCTCGTGTACATAAAACTCCAATCACTGAATATTCAGCTGATAGTTTTTCTAGATCATTTTGATCAAAAATTGCAAGTGTTAAATTCTTTTCACACATAATTCCATCTCCTTGAATGACTGCAAATGGTATTGTATTTAATTGATCTTGTAAAAACTTTAAAATAGGTCCATTCATATGACACATTGAGAATTGTCCTGCCCATACCCAATCATGAGTAGTTGTATATCTCTCAAAATGAGGCATTATTATTAAATAGACTCGCCAATCTCTGTAACTAACGTGAATAGATCATCTGAGAATCCGTAGTGACATCCGTTAGGTTCAGCCATAGGAGGTGCCTTACGAGCAGATGTATTCTTCTTGTGAACTAGACTAACAATAACATCTTGAGGTGACATCTCACGACATTGTTGTTCACGACCTCTTACAAATCCTCCACCTTCTGCAATGTGCTGATCAGGAAAGTTTCCTGCTTCCCAGAAAGACCGTGTGAAGCATAGTGTTGCTTCAGATACACGATCACACATAGGAAGTTTGATAGGAGGAATATTCATAAACGACTTCTTCTCATGAATGTTGTAACAAGGAATTACAGTTGAGAATAAACAGTCTTTTTTAGGGGCTGCAAGTAGATTGGCTACACGAGATAACAAACTATTGCTTGGATAAACATCATCATCATCCATTGTGACAAAAATATCATGTGTTGCATGTTCTATTGCTAAATTACGCTTTGCACCAATAGTGAGTGGAGTATCAGAAAGAACATATTTTAGATTCTTCATGTCTGAAATTAGGTCAATAATTTGATCATTACCATCATCTACAACAACCCACTCAATCTTTTCTGCTGGATAGGTTTGAGCAATCAAACCATACTTGACCAACGGAATAAATGGACGACGATCACGAGTGATTGTAATGACAGAAATGAAGGGAAGATCTTCTTCCTTTGGAAGTGTCTTTTCAACTGAATACTCTTCCAATCCTTCTGTCACACTTTGAATAGCTTTTTCAAGGGTCTTCAAAAATTTCTGATGACGACTCTCATATCGATCACGATTTGCACGACTTTCAGTTCGCTTCTGATGATGTGACAAATTTGCATAGAGTGTAAGACAGTCTACCAATGATCCTACATCTACATCTTCTAAGACACCCAAACACTCAGGATGAGGAACTGAGCGAGCACTGGAAGCCCAAATCGCATTATTTGTAATCTCTGAGAATGGTTTAATTGAACTGAGAATAAGCATACACTCTGCAGACATACCTTCATTGACTGCATGACAGAACCCTTCGGCAGCAGAGGTGCAGATCATTAATCCGCAATCAGCCATCAGTTGATCATAGTCTTTTTCAGACATACGATCGTTATGAACTACAAACTTGGAACAAACTGAATCAGGAATCTTAGGAACCTGAAGATCGTAGTAAACAAGTTCTATTACTGGAAGACGATCAAACAAGTCTGGATTTGTTTGTTGAATTCGCATATAGGCTTGAACGATAGGTTTTGGATGACGCCAAATGTTTTTACCAACAGGAACTATTGCACGACCATAATCTTTTGTAATTGGAACTGTTTTGTCCACAGAAGTCCAGTTGATATACCGAACATTTCCCCAAGTCTCAAACAACTTTGCGGCTTCGTATGTCTTTACCCAAATCTCATCAACCATATGACCGTATGGTTCCCAAGTCTTTTGTGTCCATTCAGGATGAGGAATCCAAATATTCTTTGCGGCTGAATGAAAGAGTGATGGATTAATGGATTCAACAAAGAAGTTGATATCTGCTTCCTCACATTGAGGATGAAAATGAGGAACGTGACGGATGACCGTGCCCTTCCCCAAAGTGTTAAAGACCATACCATGTAAGATATGTATATCTTGGGCTAATCCAAGTGAGTTTGTGTTTCCAATAATATTCACACGCATCCTTCTATTCTTAAAGAGTGCGTTTTGTAAACTTGTTGCTTGAACGACGCTTACAGGTTCTTGCTCGTCCTTGAGTCATTCGTTTCCAAGAGCTAACATCGCGTGAAGCTGAATGAGTGAAATTGACTGGGCGATCGCGAAACCATTGTGGATTTCCAATCGCAATATACGAAGCTGTAGGTGCAGATTCAATACGAGATTCGTAGGTCTTACTGAGTTCAATACACTTTGCAAGCATCTCTGCTGTTCCAAAACCATAGGTTTTTTCAAGTGGATCCGTTCGGTATTTATGATCGTCTACTATCCATGAATTTCCATTCCAAGAAAATCCATCAATGGGTCTAAACAGACCAATTGCTGAATCCCAAAGATACCATCGTCCTTGTTGTAGAAAAATACGATCCTGAAAGCGAACCAACATTACTTACTTAAAAGAAGCTCTTCAGCTCACCTGTCCGCGTTCCATATATATTAGCTTGCGTGGGTCGTTCAATGGGTGCTGGAAAGTCTTGAATATCCTTTCGGTAATACTTATAGGCTTCAATCTCTACCAAAATGTTGTTTGAACACCATCCAATGACTCGGTTATTTAGCAATGTAAGTTCCTCGGACACTCGTTCTGGATCATTCTGAGCATACTGAAGGTAATATGATCGCATCACAGTCTTTAAATCTGCATCACTCTGGCGACCAATCACATACTGTTTAGGTCCGCTCATTTGAAGAACAGCTGAAGCAATCTCAGTTTGAAGATTTTCCAAGTTTGCCTCACTAAAGAAGACGGTGTTCAAAGGTGTAGACTCGTGACGGTACTGCATCTTCTCAGCTACACGAGATGGAACAACATAGGGTTCTTGAGCAGTTAAGGTATAGGGAGGCAGTGTGGACTTTTCTTCATCACCACTAAGAGGTAGCCGTCCAGTATGCTTTGGAGCATTTGGAATTGCTGAACGGGTATAAAACTCAGACAAGGATTCAACACTTAGATCAACAAGAGGAGAACTCATTGCTTTGTTATAAGACAATCTTTCCACCGATCGCACCTGTATCAGGTTGAAGAATTTCTAATTCGAGTGTATAGACTGGCTGAAGAGATGCATTCATAAACTCAAGATTAGAACCTACTAATGAATTTGGTTCAAGAATGGTATACGTTATATTATCAATAGATCCAGGATACTCAGGGCTTACATTTCCGTTATTACCTGCTGTAAAAAAGTTTGGAATTATGAATCCATTGTACGATGAAATATAGGGGGATGTACGAGGTTGGTTTGAAGAGGATCTTGGTTGATAAATACCATCTGCATCTGAAACATAGTCTAATAACTGTAAAACTGGAAAAGTTCCAGTTAAAAGTGCTTGAACAAATCGTTTCTTATCAACATTTTGAACTGAAAGGTATGCTGATTTCAACATATTTGAAATGGTTCCAGGATAAAAAACAATACGATCACCAATACGCATTTCATTTCCACTGAAGTATTGAAATTCAGGTGTAAAGCATTTGATATAGATTCCATCTGAGTCTGTCTGCATAAGTGAGATTGAAAGATTATCATTATGAATAAATACATTCCCAATTGGATCTGAAACACTAATTTGGAGTCGTTGTAAGTTTGTGATAGGGCTTTGAAGACGAAGAGCTTCTTCACCCCATGGCTCATAATCAAACTGCTGAACACCAACTGATGTATTGAAAACCTGCTGTTGACGTTGCTTCTGAGTCATCACTGAAAATGAACGACGAGTAGGTTCATTGCCTCCTACATACTGACCAAAGTATTCATTCAAATAAAGCATCAAATAGGGATAGGTTGAAAATGTTGAAAATGTAGTATTTGTCAGTGAAGCTGAAATTGCTGTTGACAAAGCGGCATTTGAACCAGTTGGAATGATAGGTAGATCAAGAAACTGACGTTGAGGCATAACAGCACGAACTAGACGAAGAGAAGAAACATTACATGGTGTAAAGACACTACCAAATCCAGCTCCAGAAGGTGTCAATGTATAACCTGTATCGTATGCAATAAAATTACCATTAGGTAAGCTCGAGTTATAACCTGGATAAGGTACATTAGATAGAGTCCATCCACGAATATTTGGAATACCAGGTACAGGTGATGAAAGTGCTATTTGTTCATCTGCAAAAGTAGGAATAAATGGATTATTAGTGTATACAGGAGGATTACTTGTATTTGAATTTTGAGCTCCAAATGTAAAGATTAGATTTGAAAAAGGATTAGGCTGCTTGACCCAGTCTCTTTGAGATGTATCAATCACTACATATCGCTTTGCTACAGTTGTCTTAGGCGATTCTTGAACAATGGATATATCTGAATGTGATCCTGTTTGTTCGTTTGTATACGATACTTCAGGGGTTGTAATTGAACCTCCACTTGAAAAAGGTTCTACACTTGTATATCCTCGTGTAGTTTGCATCATGATACGCGGATCAAATGAATATGTATTTTGTGCGGCTCGGTCTTGTTTGACTAATAAATCAAGATAGTTGCTCATTCTTATTTATACTACTTCTAAATCTGCTAGCCACATCTCACGCCAAGTTGTCTTCTCCAAATCCTCCTGTTGAACTTTCAAGTTAATTCTGTCATCCTCATGCTTCTTGATTTTCTCCAGCGTAAAGGCTGACACAGGAAGACTTAGAATGTAGTCGTAGCTATCATTGATCAATTCATACTGATTCTGTTTCAAGATCTCATCACACTCTTTCAGTGACTTCTTCTTGAGTACTACTTTAGGCTTGTCTGAAATCTGATCCTTGATGAATCGGACTACATTTTCATGATACGGCAATTTGGCTGCAATTACACCGAGTTGATGTCTACGGCGATCGTCATATAACCCGCTACGAACCATAACAAATTCCTCTAGAATAGCATTTAGTGTAGAATACTTTGTGATGATACCTTTGTGATTAAAGGCGTGCATGTTCGTTGTCTTCACCTTCTCAGTCAAAGACTTCTCAAGCACCTTCTCATCAATTCCCTTGATTATGATGTTAATCTGTTGATCAGTAGATGTATCTGTAAAGTCCTTGATACGACCTTCAGCAAGTTCCTTCTCTAGCCACTCCCGATAGTCTGCCGTCCATGTTCCAGGAGGAAGCTCTGTCACTACATACTCATCCTTAACCTTCTTGAATACACCCATGACACCTTCTTCTGTATATGTACCCTTGAATCCTTCAAAGTATGGACTAAGCGGCTTAGTAGAGAGCGGCGCATTGTTCTTCAGATGATCTACAATCATGTCCTTTATGACCTTCGGATTACACTGTGGAATGTAGGTGGAATATCCAGTACCAATTCCTCGAGCACCGTTGATCAGAAGCATTGGTAAGACTGGAGCATACCATTCTGGCTCTACTGGTAATCCATCGTCATCACGATACTTGAGAATTGGAAAGTCCTCTTCACACACAATCTTGCGAATGCGTGGCTGGAGATAGGTGTGAATATAACGAGGTGAAGCTGCGTCTTTTCCACCTTGAATACGAGTTCCAAATTGTCCCTGTGGAACCAGCCATGGAATATTATTTGCACCCATGAAGTCTTGAGCCATACCGATAATGGTCTCATTCAATGATGCTTCACCGTGATGGTAGCCAGTGTGCTCTGAAACATACCCTGCAAACTGAGCAACACGGATCTCTTGAGTAAGATTTCTCTTGAAGGCTGCATACAGAATCTTACGCTGCGAGGTCTTGAGTCCATCCATCACATTTGGAATAGATCTCTCCAAGTTGTAATAACTGAAGTGGATCAAATCTTTGTGAATGAAATCCTCGTAAGGAAGATGATTTCCTGATGGAATTAGACTTGTTCTATCATATCCTTTGAGCCATGTCTTACGGTCATCCGCTCGTTGTTTGTTGAATGCTAATTCAATAGATTCATCTGACTTGTCGTCATAGTCAAATCGAACTGCATTGACTTTGCTGAAGTAATCTTTGGCTTCGTCTCGTGTAGAAGTACCTAATCCCTTGTAATACTTCACCTTCCATCCCTTAGAACCCTCTCCTTCTCTCCACTGCTCGTATTCGTATTGAGAGTAGAAGATACGATTCTCCTTGCCTTTGTTTGCCTTGACAATCGGTGTTGCCATGTAGGTTATGAACCCTGGAATCGCAATCAACTCGTGCCAGAGTTCGTGAAACAGATTGATCAACAGACCTCGGATATGAGACCCATCCAAATCTTGATCGGTCATAATCATAATGGATCCATAGCGCAGATCCTTGACATCGGCATACTTCTTGCCTGAAGTCAGACCTAGAATCTTCTTTAGTTCTGCGATCTCCTTGGTTTGTTCTACCTTTGCGTCGCTTGTGTCTTTGACATTCAGTACCTTACCCTTGAGTGGATAGACACCAAAGAACTTGCGTTGTTCTTGACTCAGACCTGAGAGTGCCATAGCCTTAGCTGAATCTCCTTCGGTGAGAATCAGTGTACACTTAGCAGAGTCTTTAGTTCCAGCACTGATCGCATCATCCAGCTTTGGAATGCCTGTGATTCTGGATTGTTTCTTTCCATCGGTTTTGGAGTTGTCTTTAGCATCCTTAGCAGATTGTGCTTCCAAGAGCTTTGGAACAATCGCTAGTTTGGAGACGACTTTCTTCAAGAACTCTTCACTGAGTTTTGGACTGGATCCAAAGGCACTGGATTTGGTTGTGAGTGTCTCTTTAGTTTGTGAAGTAAAGCTTGGGTTCTCAATCATACTTGTGATGAAGATCGCAAGATGGTCTTTCACAAGACTGGGCTTAACTTTCACTTTCTTTTTGGTTTCCAAGTAGTCTACAATGTGTCCTACTACTTGATTTGTCACTGCATCTACATGCGTGCCTCCTTTAGAAGTCCAGATACCGTTGACAAATGACATGCTAAAGGTTTTATCTACTGGACTGTCAGCAACCGCAATGTTCCAGCGCTCATTTGGAGTTTCGTAGATCACAGTCTCACATCCAAACGCCTTCGCATACTCTGTAAGATTCTTACACTTCACAGGTGTCTCGTTGAATGTGACCTTAACCTCCTTCCCGAGCGTCATCGCCAAATCCCATACACGACGCTCAATAAGCCTCTGCATACCCTCATTGATACTCTCCATTCCGAATCGCTTGAAGTCGGGAGTCCAAATCACCTGAACACTTGACTTGCCCTTGTTTGCAATCACAATCGGCTTCTCTATTTCTGTCATATTCTTCTTGAATGTCTGCTTGTACTTCAGTCCTCGTGGCTGATCCACTACTGTAACAACCATCTCCTGTGCAAAGATGTTCACTAGCTTCACACCATAACCATTCTTACCTCCAACCAATTTCTTCTCATTCTTGTCGTAGTTTGTTGAGGTCAATAGCTCTCCAAAGATCATCTGTGGAATCCAAGTCTTGTGCTCTGGATGCTCTGCCACATCAATCGGCTCGCCATCGTTCTTGATACTGAATAGACTTGCACCACAATGAATCTCAATGTTCTTCACTGGGTTCGTTGACTGACGGCTTCGGAGACGCACAACCTGATCATGGGCATTAACTAGAAGCTCGTCAATTAGTTTGTAGAAGCCAGGATTGACTGGGATTGTTGCTGTCTTGAATGTGTCCTCATTTCGGAGAAACACTTCTTCATCTGCAGTGGTCACACTGCCAATATATGTGTCAGGGAGGTCTAAAATATGTTCACGGTGCGTCTTGCGTTGATAAGCTGTTGATAGATCTGTCATATTTAATGGTGAGTTCCAGTCTTTTAAACTATTAACTTCCATTTTAGTAATGTCGCAAGGACCTTTTGGACCTATAGGTCCCACTGGACCTACTGGAATGACAGGTCGTAGAGGTCGTCAAGGTGATGGATTTGGACCTACTGGAGCTAATCTATTTTCAGGAGGATTGCTTACACTCGTATCTGTAACAAATGTTGGCTATAGTACTCCTGTATTAACTGTAACTACTTCATCAAGTGGCACTCATTATTCATTACTTGATGCATCTGTTTCGGATGGACAATGTACATTAACTTTACCAACATCTGGACTTTCATCTGGAATGTATTGGGGTTTTTATAATGAAAATACTGCATATAAAATACGAATTTATCTTATAAACGGTAATGCAGTTTATAATGGTATCTCATTAGCTACATTTGTTGAAATTGCACCTAGGAATGGTTGTATTATAGCGTATAGTGGAACAGCTGGAATATATATAGTATTCTAATAAATGGCTGGTAATCAAGGACCCACTGGCATTACAGGAGCATTCGGTCTTCAAGGATTTCGTGGACCTAAAGGACTACCATATGGAGTCACTGGACCCTCTTATAGAAATTTGAATAGTACTATCGCTATTCAATCACCTACTGGAACAACCATTACACTGACAGAAGAAAACATATATACATTTTTTAATATTGCAGTTCAACCAACCACAACTATTGTTTTTCCTACAACAAGAACTGAAACCTTTCCAATTCCAGAACAAGCTGGGATGTTTTGGGTATTCAGAAATAATACAAGTAGTATTATCACTCTTAATTTTTCAAATGCAACCGTTGATTGTTCAGGAAATCCAACTGCATCAACACTTGATATTCCAAAAGGGAATGGACTTACGATTGCGTATGCTTCAAATATAACACGATATATTGCATTCTAATAAATGTCAACAGGGCCTCAAGGAGGACAAGGATTGCAAGGTGCATATGGACCGCGTGGTATTACAGGAGCGTTTGGGTGGGGATATGGAACAACAACCGGTCCTACAGGATCAATAGGATATATTGGTATTTCAATACCCGGTAGTTCTAATGTTTCAATAACAAGTGCAAATGCAAGTTCATTATTTAGGTTGAAAATTGCAAGTACATATGTAAATTCAAATTCAATTACAACAAATTCTGTATATTATTCACTTCCATCCGGATTAGGTTCAAATAATGTAGGTCAGTTTTGGACATTTAGTAATGATCTGTCGCCTATTGGATCTCTTGATTTACTTCCAACTGGATCATCTACTGCGACTGTATCAATTAGATCATATGCAAGTGCTACATTTGTCTATAAAGGTGGAACTAGTACTGAAATAAGTAATTATAGTCTTTTCTAAGAATAAATGGCTCTTCCCAGTATAATCAAACGAGGAAATCCACTCTATACAATTGAATATCTTGTGAGTGGACCTAGTAATGCTTCTAATCAACCTTTGTCTAATGTAACTACCATTATATCTGCTGATTTAGCTAATTTTGGAGCAAATGTCTATGTTCTAAATGATGTTGCTTCAAGTAATGCAAAATTAAATGAAGTAGATCCAATTAATCATACATCTCTTATTCGCAATTCTGGTTACAATGCTCCAACTGATATGGCATCTTTTGCAATTACAACTACATCCTATAATTCTGCGTCTAATATAACACTTACAAATACAGATACATGGATTTTAGTTGCAGATTACTGTAATAGCCAAATAATGGTGACTCCTAGATTACAAAATTCAATAGAAGCTTCTTATAGAGTAAGAGATAGTAATGATAGCAATACATATATTGGTCCAAATATTTTAGGTATTGGACCAGGCTCAACAAGTACTCAAAGAAATTTACTATATATTGGAACAAACGGAAAGCTTTCTAACACAACCCTTCGTTTTACAAATTCCAATTTACTAAGAACGAGTAATTATACTGAAGTTAATGAAAATAGTCCAATTCTTAGGATTATCAATTCACCTACAACAAATCACTTTTATTTTATAGCAGGTTCTAGTCCTTATACAATTCGATATGGGGGATTAACAGGTTCCTCTTTTACCCAATTAACTAATCTTCCATCTTGGAATGAATTATTAGATATTACATTTGATCCATTTGGAAACTTATGGTTTACAAGTTATACTACTAACTTAGCAGGTACAAGTACATATACACTTAAAAAATATATTTTCACCAATCCAAGCAATGGTGTGGTAACTTATACTAAAACATTAGGATCAATTGGATCAGGTGGAACTCCTGTAGTTGATTATATTCCAACCAAAGGTATTGTTATTGCAGATGATAAAGGTAATGGTTATTTTGGTGGATGTAATAGTAACTCAATTCAAAGCGTATATATAACTAATCCATATTACACATATTAGACACTTTCACTGAATCCACTTGAAGAAACTAATGCCTCCAAGAAAACATCTTCCTGAAGCCCCAGTGATTTTTTCACTGAGACTTCCGTCTGAAGAAAATGTGCCTGTTCCAGCTGGAACTATGACTACCTTTGCAGATGTAGTTCAAACTGCCTGGTCTGAACCTACACAAACTGCAACCAACTACGCAGATATTCTGTCTACTGTAGAAACTTCACGAGTTGCTGAGCGATTTAGCACAGAAACTATGAAGGATATTTTGTCACGAACACGAACACCTACGTATGGTCCTACTTCAGCGTGTATGTGGTGCTGTCATCCTTTTCCATGGAAAGCATCTGTTCTACCTGTGAGCTACGATGCATATGAAAATATGTATACTTGCGAAGGTAACTACTGTTCACCTGAATGTGCATTGTCTTATTTGTATAATGATATTGCTCTATCGGATGTAAGCCGATGGAGTCGTCATGCTTTGTTATCGGATTTGTATCGGTCTATCTATACTAATAAAATTTTGACTCCAGCTCCTCACCGTCACATGCTCCGAATGTTTGGTGGTCCTCTGGACATTGAACAGTTTCGTGAATATGTTGCGAATAGTGAAGACATGATCGCTGTTCAACTTCCACCTCTTCGCCTTCATGTTCCATCCATGAATGTTCAAGGACCTATTCGTGATGTTAAGAAGTTTGTGAGCTTGTCTCAAGAAACAGTGGACAAAGCATCCAAGGAACTCAGATTAAGAAGAACAAAGCCCGTTCATCAAACGGGTGCCACGTTAGACAAGTGCATTACATCGTATGGCATTATTGTATAAAAGATGCAGTTCAACGAATTGCTCAAAACTCAAATGATGCTTCAACTTCCTTCAACTAAGAATCCACTGATGAACATGTTAGCTCTCAATGGATTTGAAATTGCTGTAAAAACATTCCCTACATGGTCAGCTTGGGCTTCAGCAATGTGTTGTAGTCGTCGCAAACCTGGTAACTCTGTAGAGATTCCACACTCTGCTTTGAAAACACCTAGAGCTTCAATCACTTGTGAAAGAGGAAGTCAGACACAAACAAATACAAATCGTACTGCGACTGCAACTATGTTTTCAGGCCGTATGGATGCTGTTGTCTTTTTTGTAACAACACTTCCTGCTATGAAGAGTTTATTGGCGGTGACCAATCATGATTATCTTCCTAATGAGTTTGAGCCAGTTTGTTTGGACAATGATGTATATTTTGAACTCAATGATCTAAAAATTACGGATGGAGCTCCTGAAATTATTAAGTTCAAGTTATATTGTTATGAACATGATGTTCAACATCTTCAGACATTTGTAGATAATTGTAATACAGACTATGAGCGAAGAATGGCAAATAAATTAGGAGCTCATCGGTACTACTTTGATCAAATGGTTCAGACCAAAACAAAAGGATCTATTCAAAACCCTCTTCCTACCACTCACTTGGTTTATACAAAAACTAAGTTTGTCACAACACGAACCTTTGAAAATGTGTTCTTTGAACAGCGTACACAAGTTCGGGATCGTGTCAAGTTTTTCTTAGAACATCGTGATTGGTATGAGAAGAAAGGTATTCCCTATACACTTGGATTTATGTTTCATGGTCCACCTGGAACTGGCAAAACATCTAGTATCAAAGCCATTGCAAATGCTGGACGCAGGCATATTGTGAACATTCAACTCTCAGAAGTCAAAACTAAACAACAGCTTCAACATCTCTTTTTCAATGATGAACTTTATGTATTCAATGGAGTCAATACAGAGAAATATACAATTCCAATTGCAGAGCGTCTGTATGTGATTGAAGATATTGACGCAATGGGTGATGTAGTGCTTCGTCGTGAATGGAAGAAGCCTATTATAGAAGAGAAGAAGAAAGAAGAAGATCCTTTTGGAGATCGTAAGCAAGAAGAGAAAGATACATTTGACTTATCATTCTTGCTAAACTTGTTGGATGGAACCTTGGAAGCTAATGGGCGTATCATTGCCTTCTCTTCCAACTATCCTGAGCGTATTGACAAGGCCTTGATTCGTCCAGGTCGTGTCGATATGATTGTTCATTTCAAGAATTGTAGTCGTGCCGTGCTGAAAGAAATGGTGGATGCATTCTACGAAAAAGATATAGAGATTCCAGAGGATTCATCCTTAGATGATAAATGGTCTCCTGCTGAAGCCATTCGTATTCTGTTTCAGAACTTTGGAAATCCCGAAGCAGCTGTTTCAGAGTTAATAAGTTTAAATTCAAAAGAACTTTACGGAATTAATGAATCTACAGAAGTGTTACAACTATAAGTAATGTATACTCTTTGTGTTGGTGCTATGTTTAGGAATGAATCACATTGTATGAAAGAATGGTTAGAACATTACCTCTTTCATGGAGTTGAGCATTTTTATCTTATTAACGATAGAAGTACAGATAATAGTGTAGAGATTCTTAAAGAATATATAGATCGTGGAATTGTTGAATTATTTCACACAGATCGTGCTATGTATTGGGGAAGACAACAAGATTGTTATAATGAGTTTATTCTACCACGTGTTCATGAAAAAGAAATGAAATGGTTACTAATGGTAGACTTTGATGAATTTGTTTGGTCTCCTAAAAACATTGATCTAAAAGATACACTAAAACAACTTAGTAACTATAAACAGATCCAAGTAGGTCAAACAATTTTTGGTTCTAATGGTCATATAACTCAACCTAAATCATTAGTTGCAGGGTTTACAAAATATGGAAAAGATCCTCCAACAAATCAAGCTTTCAAATACTTTATTCAAACAGATGTTGAGTATAATCAACTTCAAATTCATGTAGCAAAGTTTAAAGATTCTGAAAATTATAGACCTGAAACTTTTGTCATAATTTTTCCTGAATGGTTTACATTAAATCATTACAATTGTCAATCAAGAAATCATTGGGAAACTGTCAAGATGACACGAGGTGACTCAGATAACTGGAAAGTTCGTACAATTGAAATGTTTAATGAACTTGATTTAAATGATATAGAAGATACTCGTCTTCTTGAACAAAACAAGAGTTTATTAGCATCGCTTGACAATGTCCATCAATAAAATGATATATCTCCAAATTGACTCTTTATTTGCTTCAGATAATCCAATCCAATATCCTTTGAGTTTATTAATCACTTGTTCCATTGTGTTATCAGGCTCAAGTGAGTCAAAGGTATGTTTCAAAAAGAAGTCTGAGTTTTTGGAGCGAAGAATCTCTTCAAAAGGAAGGACATGTTTGTTAAATTCAGTAATCACAATTCCAGGATTAATGTTTTTAAGAAGGGATACACCGGCATCATACACAGCAAAATCAGGATCTTCTGGAAATACAGTGATTAATTGGGTCATGAACTCATGAAATTGAGTGAAAAATGCATCCATAAAGATCTTCTTAGACATTACTTTATACTTTGGTGGAATGTGTAAGTTTACTGACGCACGGGTCCGGCGAACTCTGCGTCTCTCTGCTTCTGCATCTGTTCCATTCGTGCAGCAAGAT
>Ga0164295_10000368_pt1 | contig 38418 bp, 68 predicted proteins | sample GEODES006metaG_FD_111798 | JGI IMG/M metagenome (GOLD analysis project Ga0164295, IMG submission 111798) | Oligotrophic lake water microbial communities from Sparkling Lake, Wisconsin, USA - GEODES006 metaG | ecosystem: Environmental > Aquatic > Freshwater > Lake | place: USA: Sparkling Lake... | reverse complement strand
TTTTAAGTGAAATAATAGACAAAAAAGCCCTCATTTCGGTCTTAAAATCAATGGATTATAGTGAAAAAGAAGCTAAAAATGAGCTAAAAGACCACCTAAATAGGGTAAAAAACCTTCCAGAAACACTAATTGGGTACCGAATTTTGGCTGTAAATGACAAAAAAGACATCAATTTAGACGAAATTGGGTCACATTTTGGTGAAAATAAGGTAGAATTACTGTCAAATCACTCATTTTGTACCGGTTGTGGTGAAAAATACTTCCTAATTACAGCAAAAATACCAAAAAAAGAGGTAGATTTACAAGAAATGCTTAAAAATAACATACTTTATCCCAATGAATTGGAAATTACAGTAAAAAATAAGGGAAAAAACGTAAAAATTGTTAAAATTGAAGAAATTAATGCCAAAAATGACTACTTTTTATAGTTTTTCTTCATTAAATCATTAAAAATACTCATTTGTTGTTTAATATTGTCTAAATTTGGTAATTTTTGACTATTAAATGGTGAATTATTCATATTTTTAACCATTTTAAACATATTTACCAAATTTTTTCCGAATTTTTTCCAAAAAACGTATCCTAAAACCCCAAAAATAGTTAATTGTACTACTAAAATTAATAATAATATGGTTACAAGTGTCATAATTTAATTGTTTTACACAAAAAATAACAATTTTAAAAGAAATTGTCAATAATATTAACGAATTAAGGTTAAATGTCCGTGATTTTCTATTTTTCCATCATCACCAAAGACATTAAACTTCATTTTCCATATATAAACACCTTCTGTACACATTTTATTATCAAAAGTACCGTCCCAACGACCATTTGGGTTGTTAGATTCCCATACAACCTCACCCCAACGGTTAAAAATGTAAAATTCAAACCCATTTACATCAAATCCTTCAGTCATAACTGGCCCAAATAGTTGATTATGTTCGTTTCCATCTGGTGTAAAACAGTTTGGGATCCAGTAAATGTTCCCAGGACAGTCTGTGACAAGTACTTGTAAGGTTTCTTCAACATAACAAGGACCATTTTCTCTTTTTACAACAATATTATATGTCCCAGCTTGATTAAAAGTATATATTAAGTCTTCTGATAGGTAAGTATCACCATTTACAGACCATATATTTGATCCGTCACCACCTGAAATTGTTGTATATGTGACCGTTTTAGTTTCTCCGGCACACAATTCAATAAGTTGTTGTGCCGAAGTTACTAAGGACATTAAAATAAATGATATGAAAAAAATGAATTTCATTTAGTTATGTTGGATTGGAGATAGTGTTGGTGTGCCATAAACAGGAACAATAACAGAAGTGGAGAATGTACATCCAGCAGAACTAAAAGTATATGATACTGTTGATGTTGCGTTAGTACCATTTGTTACGTTATCTGGACAAAATTGGTTTCCAGAAACACCTAAACCAGACCAAGTACCACCAACTGGTGCACCAACAAGGGTAACACAAGGGTCTGACTCACAAAATGGTCCTATTGCGGTAATTGTTGGTATAACTTGATATATTAATACATTTAAATTTACCGGTGTTGCAGGACAGTTAGCGGGTGGTGGTGAAGAATAGGTTACCGACACACCATTTGGTATTAATCCAGGTGCTGCTGCCGACCAATTGACACTTATAGAATTAGTCCCTTGACCTGCAGTTATAACTCCGGGAGCAGTAATAGTCCAAGTGTAGGTTCCTGATCCAACAGATGGTACTGTATAGGTTGATAGGGCGGTTGATTGATAACAAACCGTATCAGGGTTTGTTGTTGTTAATTGTGAAAATGAAATTGATGATGTCAATAACATTAAAGAGGTTAATAATTTTTTCATGGTTTTTTAATTATGGTTTATTGGTCCCAAAACAATTGGGGTTGTGTTTATTGTTCCGTTAAATACATTAAATGGTGTAGCAAGGTCACACGATGTGCTTGTATAACTACCCCACATACCGTCAGATCCTGGTGTAACTTGTATTAATAAATTTTGGGGTGTACATACGTTTGCAACTGTTAAAGTCGCACAGAACGTCCACACACAACTACCGGCATCACCAAAATCATTTCCGGGGTTTCCGTCAACGGTTAAGTCAAAGAAATATCCTGGTCCTACAGTCACTATTGGTGTTGTTGTTGATGTTACAGAAGTTCTCCATACCCATTGACCTCCTGTCGAATTACCACCACAGTTTGCTGGTGCTGATTGTGGTATAACTGACGCCCAACCTGCGCCTAAATTTAAATCAAATCCTTCAATCCAATTTGTTCCGGCCTGAGTATATCCGTTCATAGTGTAACACATTGTAACGGTTTGTCCGGGTAAATACGTTCCCCCAACTGGTGGGGGTGTTAATGTAAATGATTGTGTACCATTACATTGTGTAAACCCAAAGACACTAATAAAAAATAATACGATTAACAACAAAATTTTCATATACTATAAATACGTTTAAATAATAATAAAGTTTTGTATTATTGTTGTCAAATGAATATTTGCTGGTTATTATTTATTATATGAAGTACAAAAAATATCTACAAAAAATTATTGATAGACAATTTAAGACAGACTTAGAAGAATTTTTTGGAAAAAAAAGTTATATCACCATAAGTAATATGACTTATATAAGAAGTAAGGATTCGTATTTAATAAGTTTAAACTTATATTTAGATGAACCAGAAAAACTTGATTTACTATTTCCTAACGCTTTAGAAATGTTAATACAAAGGGCTTGGAATGTTATTGGTGATAAGAAAGAAATTATAATTCAATCTTCATTTGATTTAATCCCGTAATTAAACCCATCTCAATTAAATTTTTAATTGTTTTATTTTCTGGTGCTTTTATATAAAAATTTTCACCTTCATTTCTAAAGAAACACCAACCAGTCAAAACTGTATGTAAGTGGTTATATGTTTCTTTATCTTTTACTTTATATACCGTTAGTCCCACCATCTTTCAATTTTTTGTTCTAATAATTTAAATAATAATTTTCTTGCCTTTTCTTGGTTGTGTATAGCAACATAATGACAAAGAGTGTCTTTCTCTAAATCGTTACCTTTTTCTTTTAATACTTTTCTAACACTTGACGGATATTTTTTTAAAAACTCATCATAGTTTTCACTTAAAACAGTCATTTTCATTTCCTTTAAATTTGAGTTACCCTCAACAGGGATAAAATCAAATTCAGTTTCACTGTAATCAATATGCTCCATACTATAGTAATCGTCTTTTACTCTTTCAAGTAAATTAAGGGCTATTGTCATATCACGATTATCTCTATCTATTTCTGTGTGACGATTTGCGTTGATGATTTCTTGTCTTTGATATTCTATCTTTTTTTGTAGTATTGTGTAGATATGCCAAGAGTCCCAATTCCTATCTTTATATAAAGTTGGTGCCCATCTGAATATGTTTTTAACACCAGTTAGAAAGTATCTTATTCTCCAGTGTAAACTTCTCCATAGAACGTCTCTACTCCAAGCAGAATCATTTGGTACTGTCAGTTTTTTGTAATTTTTCATTTTGTTCTTCTTTGTATTGCAAATATACAGAAAAAATAACTAAAAAGTTTACTAAAACACATAAAAAAGTTTCAATTAAATAATGCCAATTAGTTTGTGTCATTGAGACGTGAGTACCAAACCACATAAATGAACCATATTTATTCATCAACTGGACAATTAGGTATTTGAAAAACTTTAACATTACGTTACAGTTTTTGTTGTAGTCGTTGGTATTGGTGATGGACTTAATTTACTTCCATCTAAAACTTTTGCTAAAAGATCACCGGTACCCCAAGTCTTTAAAGCGTCTTTACATTGTCTTGCAATTTTTTTGGCTCCAATATCATTTTTTAAACCATTTGTTATACAAGTATAATAATTTAATTTTAAAGTTTCTATTGTCGCATCAATACCTTCTTGTTGACTACTATAATTTCTAACACCACCAACACATTTACCGTCTTTTCTACTAAGACAATTATAGAATGTTGATTTTTCTTTTTTCTTTGTTGTATTAAATGGGTTAAATGCGGCTTTAGCAGCTTCACCTTGTCTCCAACCATACATAAATTTCATATTTTCTTTTGTAATTGGTGCTCCAATACCAGTGAGTATCGCTTCATATACACCATCGTCAGATAATGACGGTTTAGAAATTTGGGTGTCTTCTTTTTCTGAATCCAATTCTAAGTTATCTAATTTTAAACCCGAAGTTAAAAAAGATACTAACATATTAACAAGTGAATTAGAGTCTGATTCTTTTATAATTTTTTTCATATCCATAATTATTTTGTATAATACAAATGCCAAGGTTCGGCAACCCTTAATGTTCCTTGTGTTTTATAAGTGATCCTAAAACCATATTTACTAGCGTTGTCTGCAACCCATTTTTTTACATCTGACTTGTTATTCCACCAAGATTCTTCTGTACTAAAAATATCAAAAGCTTTACCAGTATGATGTTCACTAAAACCTGGTAGTGTGTTTGATGCTTGAGTATTATCAATACCCCTTTTAACGGCTTTACCACCAAAGTTATCAACTTGTTTATCATAACTTCTATAATCTGAAACAATACCACCTAAATTACCAAATTTACTATTACAATCTTTTATTAGTTTAGTTATACTTGTTTGCGCTTCTTGGTTTACACCCCCAGCGTCTTCTCTCCAAGAACCTTCTTGTTCTAATTCTTTATCTATATGTTTTTGTGTAATATCAAGACCATAAACTGTTTTAAGTTTATTTATTGCTGATTGTACTTTCGAAGGTAGTTTTGACTTCTCTTCTGATTTTTCTTCTTTCTTATTTTTAGAATCAATTGTAACAACATCTAGGTTAATTCCGGATGTTAGGTAAGAAACAATTTTATTTACTAATGAATCCAATTTTGATTTTTTAATATTTTATTGATATATTACTATAAATACTTTTGATTATGAAAAAATTTTTTTTAGATTTTTTACTTTTTAGAAAAAAAGGGATTTTACTCAAAACAATTTCTTTTTTAATTTGGTGTCAAATATTGATTGTTATTTGTAATATTATTTTAACGTTAATGTTTTACATTTAAAATTAAATAAGTTATTCTTTTTAAAAAAAAATTATGAGTAAAGTAAGTCTAAACAGTACTGTGACTGTAAATTACACAGGTAAATTAGAAGACGGTTCTATTTTTGATTCTTCATTAAATGAAGGTCGCGAACCATTAAAAGCAACTTTAGGTCAAGGACAATTAATTCCTGGTTTTGAATCTGGATTAATTGATATGACTATCGGTGATAAAAAAACGGTAGAAATTCCACATACTGAAGCGTATGGTGACTACAATGACGAGTTGATTACTGAAATCCCTAAAGATCGTGTTCCAGAAGGAGTAGAAGAAGGTGCTATGTTACAAACATTTGGTCCTAATGGTCCTGTAATTGTAAAAGTTGTTGAAATAAAAGAAAACGTTGTTGTTTTGGATGCAAACCATCCTTTAGCAGGACAAAAATTAATTTTTGATTTAGAACTTTTAGAAGTTGAGTAAAAAAGAAAAAGGGAGTTTTAAACTCCCTTTTTTTATTGTAGACCTAAATCTCTCATTTCTTGATCTGCAGCGGAAAGCCTGCCCATTCCACTACCAGCTACTCCTGGCTTAGTTGCATTAGCGGCTCCAGTTGCATTAGCGGCTCCAGTTGCCCCAACCGGATTAGCCTGAAGGTAATCTGGCACGCCGTTACCATCTGAATCAGCATTAAACCCATCGTAACCAGGGCCAGCGGTTGTAGGTGTCAAACAAAATTTTTGTTTTTGTACATTAGGTAAATATTTTTTATCTTTTGAAAAAATTGGGCAACAAGACTCAATTTCTGCTGTATAACCTTTAAATGATTCAGCCCCTTGTGGTGTTTTAATTAAGTTTGCTTTTCTTGTTTCATCCCCAAAATACTTAACGTAAGTATCAAAAGTCCCTCTACATTTTTTAACATTTTCTTTTGTTAATTTTTTCTGAGCTCTTCTTTGTTGGTTAGCTTGTTGTTTTAATTGTTTTTCTAAGTCATTTAATTCTCGTCCACCCATCAATTTTTGTGGTTGTCCAGTTGCATTTTCTGTTCCAGTTGCACCAGTTGTACTAAGTTGTCCAGTTGCATTAGCTGCATCAGAACCTAATACTGTTGTTGTTGTGGCTGCCGGTAAACTTGTGTACCATTTATTTGTTGATTTTTGTCCTTTTGAATCAACCGCGGTACCATCCTGTAATAAATAATATTTTAGATTATTTGTTGCATCTAAAACTTCCCAAACCGTAGTTGGTTTACCGTCAATATCAGCTTCGTAAATATACCCATCTTTAGGAAATCCTGGTAATGTTGTCTTTAAACCCTCAAAAAATTTTTGTGCCGCTGGGTCTATTGCTTCTCTAATTAATCCACGAAATTCAAACTTTCGTCTTTCTTGATGTAAACCAATAATTCTATTTTTTTCTTGTTCACTTAATAATGTTTTTAAATAATAACTCATAATTTTAAATTTTTAATCGGCTTTAGGTGTTTGACCAAATGTTGGTTCTATAAATTTAGATTCACCATCAGTTCCAGGTTTAATCTCTTGACTTCCTCCAGGTTTAATCTCTTGACTTCCAGTATCTTTAGGATTCCAAGTACCTTTACAAAGTGCATTTCTAATATTTATATTTGTTGCACCGTCACCTAATACACAAGGTGTTGTTCCATTACATTTAGCATCAATCCATTTTTGTTTTGTTTCTTTCCAATTTAATCCCATACTTACAGCAAGATCCATTGGTCCTTTACTACAATCTCCACCGGTTTGACCTCCTGGTGTTGTTCCTTGTTGATTACCAGTAGTTGTTCCTTCTTTGGTTTCACAAGCTTGACCTTGCGGTACTTTACATTCGTGTTCTTTTTCAACATCTGAAGTTGCGACTTTACACTTTCCACCTTCACATTTACAATACCAATATCTACTAAAAAAACCTCTTTCGTCTTTTTTCCAACCAGGGAAATTCCCCTCCGCAATACGTTCACCATCCGTATCTATCAAGAAAACATAACTTTGGTAATATTCATAACCATTTGTACCATCATGTGCTTTTAAATTACGTATAGAGGAGACCCCACTATAAATTTTATATTCACCAACATTTGATGCACAATAAAAATCTGTTTGACTAGTAGCTTCTTTTAATAATCGTGAAGGTTTTTTCTTTTCCAAATATCTAGATTCTGCAATTAAATTTAGATATTGCATTGATCTAATTTTACTATAACTTCTATTCATAATATCGTAATATATTTTATAAATATATTAATAAAGTAAAAAAATAATTTATTAGTCATAAATTTTTAATCGGCTTTAGGTGTTTGACCAAATGTTGGTTCTATAAATTTAGATTCACCACCAGTTCCAGGTTTAATCTCTTGACTTCCTCCAGGTACAGTTCCAGGTTTAATCTCTTGACTTCCAGTAGTGATAGGCTGAGTACTACCTTCTTTAGCATCACCAATTCTCCAACCATCACACATGGCGTCACGTAAAACTAAATTCTGTTGTTGACTTCCATCAGAACCCCAACCTTTTTTAGCTTCATTCCAGTTTATTCCAAGTGTTGTTGCAACGTTTAACGGTAATTGTTTTTTACAAGCAGCAGCGCCACCGTCAAATTTTTCACCAGGTTTACCACTATAAGCTTCTCTAATGTTTAAAATTCTTGTATTATTAGTATAGGTATTGTGCATACCTAGTATTCTTTTCTTTTCAGATTCCTCAATCAATCTTCTATAATAACTCATAATTTTAATTTATTTATAAATATGTTATAAAACCAAAAAAAACTTAATTTAAATCAGTTTTTGGTCTTGGTCTAAACTTATCAAGTCTATTTGTAAATCTATTTTGTGTTTTGTATAATTCCATAGTGTAGTCAGTCATATATTTACCAACATTTAATGTAAGATCAGTCAATCTCTCAATAAGATTTTCTTTTGATAAAAGTTCTTCACCCATATTAATCATTGTTCTAATTTTTTCTTGGTATGACTCTAATTTTCTATGTAATATCTCACCTTTCATAATTGTTTTTCTTTCCGTAAAGTCTTTAAATGTTATTTTCATAACATCTATTATTTCATAAATAAGATCTATAGCTAACTGAAGATTTTCTTTAAGGTCTATATACTCAATATTATTTGATTTTGTCATTTTAACAATACCACCAAATACTCCTGTTAAATCTTTAATGTTGTCAATTAAGATACCCATTGAAGCTCCTCCGTGTTGGTGCATAATATTATAATCGTCATACCCAGCGGCTTCCTCTGTAATTCTTTTCATTAATTTTTGGAATTGTTCTTCGGTTACTAATATTTTTGCCATAATTATTTTTTATATTAATAAATATTACTCACTTTCTAATTCTTTAAATGTTCTTTCACAAAAATCAATTATATATTTAATATAATCATTTTCCATCCAATCTACTATAGCCTGGAAATTTTCAAATTCTGTTGGTAATTTATATCGTTCATAATAACCACCAGTTAGTTCTTCATCACCTGAATCGCCATCGTCATCTGTAAAATAGTAATATTCAATATCAATTGGCAAATAACAGTTACCATCCCAGTAAGGTGTTGCGTAACCATCAAGACTATTTGTTGTTTTTTTATCTGTAACTTGAAAATATACAGCACCTAAAAAATCGTCCTTATCTAACCAAATGTGATATTCTTCTGTTTTATATTGTTTTTTTACATCACCATCATAAATTAATACAGAACAAATTTCATTTAAATCAAGACAACTAAATTCTGGTAATCTTGAATTTTTATAAATTTTATCAAGTTGGGGTGTAGTTAATTTATATCTATTAATTGTTGCAACAAAACCAATTTCATTAAATGATTGTGTTAATTGATTCTTCAATCTAGACCCTTGTGATTCTGTAATTAGATATTTCATTTAATCGTCATCTTCATTTTCTTCTTCACTACAATCGGCATCATCGTAGTATTTTTTTATTGTTTTTAAAAATATTTTTTGAACAGTGTATCTTATAATTTCATTTTCTTCATCACCATCAGTTGCTGGATTATCTTTTGTATACACATAAAAAATAATATCTGTAAGACCATCAAGAACAACTTCTGTATATTTACCTTTTCCAAGAAAACTACCAAATTTATTTATATAATAACAAGGTTGCTGGTCTTCCATTTCCCCAGCCAGTAATTCTTTTAAATATTCTGGAGAAATTCTCCTTAATAAAAATTCTAAACTTTTATCCATATTAAAATTTTATTTTAGTTAAATCAACAACTGGAATAAAAGTATCGGTTTTTAATTCAACTGGTTCTTTTTCATTTTGCCATTTCTTATAGAAATCTAAATTTCTAGAAGCGTCTTCGTCGTTTTCAAAATCCTCATCAGAAAAATATTCAAATTTAGAATGTCTCATATTTTCTGGTAAACGCATATAAATATCATTCATATATTCTTCTAATTCTCTATTAAATTCAGTACCAAACTTATCTCTATATTCTTCATCAACATATCTAAATAAATATAGTCCTTCCAATTCAAGATGAGATAGAAGAAAATCAAATTTTTCGTAATTTTTTGGTGGTGTTACATTATAAAAATCATAAAACTTATTTAGATTAAATTTAAAATTAACGTAACCAAAAGCTCCGTATTTTTTGTCATAATTAATATCAATGTCCATAACAAATGGATATTCGTCTTTAATGTGTTTTAGTAGGAGTTTTTTTCCGGCATCAGCCCTTTTAATTTCAGATTCAGAAATTACTGGATTTTTTTTTCCGGTAATCGATTCTTTAATATCAACAACACCTATAATTTCTTTTTTTTCTGGTAACGATTTTTTATAGTCTTGCCATTCTTGTTCATCTTTAAATTCTAACATATGTGATTGATAAACCGGTTCCTCACCCTTACCTGGTGAAAACTTAATTGCAACACCTTTTTTTATTGGTCTATCTTCAGTTAATAACTTTGTTAATTGTTCTTCTGTTAGAATATAGTTTTTCATATATTATAAATATTAGTGCATTGGATAATCTCTTCTTAGATTATTATAATACATATCAATTAAGGATCCAAAGATATTTGACACATACTCAATCATCTTATCCATATCTTCTTTACCTAATTCATTAACATCAATTTTATGTAAAACAAATAAAAAAGCATCAATTGATGATGATATAAGTTCTCTTTTAAAACTTTCTCTATTTTTTGTATCAAAAAAAGCGTGTATTGCGGCACGTTTCATAATTTTTTCAAATTTCTGACCATTAAACCTTCTTAAAAAAAATGATGGTACTTTATTCATAATTAATAATCCCACTCATCATCAATATAATCTGAATCTCCATATTCAGTATTACTAACCCAATCCCAAGGGTCAATTTCGTCATTGTCTTTAAGTTCGTATAAATAACTTTGATCCACATCATCACTAACATATGTTAATAATGTACCACTATGTGTTGTAAAAGAAGTTTGTCTTTCTTTTACAATGAATTGAATGTCCATTTCATTAAGTTTTGGCCTATCAATATTTTCAGTGTTAAAGTTATTGTTATAACTAAACACATAATAAAGATATTCTTTATCGAGTCTTGATAAGGAACCACCAATTGGTGCTGCAAGCTGTTTTTCCGATTGACCATCTATACCATTAACGAAATTTCCAACATCTAGTGCTAATTGATCAAGAATTGGTGAAGCATATTTCATATACTTGATTAAGTGTTTGTCCGAAAAGTTTTCAAATAAAGAGTTTTCCATAGTAATTTTTATTTATTACCTCTTGATATTGTACCACCAAAATATTTGTTTAACAATCTAGTTTGTTCATCGTCGCTTATTTGTAAAATATGTCCATTTTGGAGTTCTTTCGCCGTTTTACGACCAGTGTAATTCAATCTAAATTCACCAACACTTTCGCGCCGACCATTATCTTCCATTTCATCAATTGTAAAATTAACAACACCATTAACGTCTTTTGGTTCAAGTCTACTAATAAGTTTAACATTGGTTTTACCCATCCACCTTTTTACTTTAATATAATGTTCATCATCATTTTTTTTTCTTTTAAACGGATTAAAAAACTCATCAATTTCTGTTGTTTCGTTAATCATCCGTCTAATAATTCTTGTTAAATCTGATTCTGTAAGTCTTATAATTTTTTTCATACTATAATTTTATTATAAATATATCATTTATAAAGATATTTTCCTTTCCCAAGCTTGATATAGACGATCTTTATATTTTTTTATTAGGATTGGTTTTAAATCCCAATACATCCCCATAATTTTATCTCTACTCTCGTCCTTATAAACCACACCATAGTCAGGATCCTCCTCGGTTTCAATTTCATCACCCTTTCTATCCATAATAAAGTCGTGAAGAAGATCACCAATAACAACACTTGAAAAATATTTTAAATCATCCATCGGTGGCGTTGATAGAATGTAGCTAGTTATATTATCATCAAAATATTTTAAATCATCCAGTGTTATTCTTCTTTTAAGAAATGGTGGAAGATCAGTAAACAATCTTTCATACTGGGATTCTGTTAATTGTTTTTTATGTTTATTATAAAAATCTACTAATTCTTGATAAAAATGTGACTGAACAAATACCTTAATTTGATTTCTAAAAGTAACATAATCAAAATCAGTCCCTTTCTCTTCTAGTCTTCCGGCAAGGATATCACCAATAAACATAGATGTTGCATGAATAAAACCATCTTTATCCAAACCTTTGGCAGTACGTATAAAAAGATCCTCATACTCTTTAAGTATATCTTCAATCTCACCAACTCTTCGGTAAAGATGTTTTCTTTTATTAGCAATAGATTCATTTATATTTCCACGTTGTGTATGATATCCCATATGATAATCATACAATACATCGTGATATTTCTTTTTTAGAAATGGAATTAATTGCCAAAAAATTTTAGATATAATATTTTCCTCATTATCCCAATCATCATTATCAAAGTCTTGGTTAATTTCTTCAATTTTATAGTCGTGAATAAACTCATTTAAAGAATCTTGTAAATTACCCTCAAGGTACTTATCAAAATCTTGTCCAACATAATATCTTTTATTGTTACGAATAACATCATCAAGAATATCAAAATCTCTTTCGGTCATCCTCCTTTTAACAGATGGGGGGATGAGGTTATAAAGTTGTTCTTCTGTAATTATTATTTTCATAATAGTCTAAATCTTAATAATGGTTTTCCATTAATTGTAATATCCCCTTTTTCATTTTTACCAATAGTTTTAACAACAATCTTTTTGTTTTTAAATTTACCACCCATAATTATATCCCCAACTTTAATGTCAAGTTTAATCATTTCTGTAATATGTTTGTATTGTTGTTCGGTTATAATGATTTTCATATTATAATAAATACTTAATATATTTATGCTCTAATCTCCTTAAAATAAAATTTTTGAGGTCTTTTGATATACTATCAAAATCAACAGTATAATACCCACTATAACTTTTCGGGACATCAAGCGACTCATCGTAATTTACCCCAATACCAAATTGGTCATTTATATGAAGCGCAAAAAGAATTTTTCTTGTATCAAACCAAATTTCCTGAAGATAAACAATATCATTATCCCTATACAATTCCAGTCCACCTGGTACCCTATCCTCAAGTTCCTTAACTAATTTTTTTGGTAACTCCCAGTAAAGAAGATCAGTCTCGGTAACTTCCTCTTTAAGTGCTCGTTTAATAATATTTATTAGTTCAGTTCCCATATTATAATAAATACTTTATAAAACAAAAAACCCCACCTGTTATGGATGGGGGTTATACGAATTTTATGACCAAACAGTAGGTTTTGGTGAAAATTTAGATTCCAAATTTTCAAGATTACTTTGTATTTTATTTAAATTACTTAAACTTTTATTTATTTTTGTTAATTCAGTATTACAACCACTTTTAACATTACCGACAATTGTGTTTATTTTTGAGGCCACGGTTGTTTCCATTTTGTCAAATGAAACATTAAGTTTGGTTTGTAAACTTGAAACGGAATTTATTCTAAGTTTGGCCCCATAAAAATATGTCCCAAGTGCCGTTGCCGTTTGATTACCAAAAATCCCATCTCTTCCTATATTATGACCAATTGCGATTAAAAAGTCTTGTATCTCACCAGCATTGGCTCTAGGTATTTTTATAGTATTATAGGGTGAACATCTTTTATTAATTTTATTTTTTGCTTCTGTTACATCTTTTATTAAAGTCTGCACTTTTTTTAATTGAACTTTAGTGTCATTTAAACTTTTGAGATCACCGCCAGTACTAGAACCACCACCAAAATCAATGTCCGGTCCCCATCCCATTCCGGGTCCTTCAGAAACGGCAGCTTCAGCAAAGGTCAACCACCATTGTTCTTCAATTACCCGTTTAACAATTCTAGTTAAATCTGATTCTGTTAATGTTATTATTTTTTTCATAATAAGTCGCTTTATAAATAAATATATTGACCATTCAAAAAACGCGGCCGGGAAAAACCATTTAAAATCACGGACGAAGTCCGGGTTCGGTTTACACCCCCAATAAGAAAAGAAGAATTTTTTATCTAGATTTACCTTTGTACCAGGCCTTATGTAACTTATCTTTATAATGGTCTTCAAAAAAAGGGATTAATTCCCAATACTTATCAAAAACTTCTTTCAAACTATCGTTATTATAAACCGCCCTAAAATCGGGGCCCTCCTCATACTCGGTTTCAATTTCATCATCCTTTCTCTCAAGAACAAATTCATGCATGACCTGTGAAATAACATTATAAGAAAATTCATCAAAGTCGGATGACCAAAGTAAACTATCGTGAATGTTTTTATTTAAATTGTTATCAAAATATTCAAAATCATCTGGGGTTATTCTTCTTTTAAGAGAAGTGGGTAATTCCTTAAATAACATTTCGTACTGGGATTCGGTTATAATAATTTTCATAATAATATTTTTAATTTACCAACGGGATTTATCACACATACGAACAAACATATTTCTAATGTAATTCCCGTAGTTTTCCTCAACAACTTTATTTAATAGATTAATATCCATATTTGCCCCACCCCTATCAGAATCATCGTGAAAGAAATCCCAATTCCGAACGGTAAAGTCTTCAATACATTGTTCCACAAAACCGTCATAAAATGAATACGGACCATTATTACGACACCACCAAGCATTGTGTTCACTCATTTCATAGTCATCAATCCTTTTTTCAACAACCTCAACAAATTCCTGTAACCGTCTAAGAATATAATTTTGATTTTCTGTAATAATAATTTTCATATAGGAAAGAATTTTTTATCTGGACCTACCTTTTACCTTCCAGGCCTGGTATAATATATTTTTATATCTTTTTTCAAGAAATGGTATAATTTCAAAGTAAAGATCAAAAACTTTAGTTATCTCTGGTGTCATACCAAACATATCAAGTTCAACGCCTGGTGGTACTGCTGGTAATTCATCATATTTTTTACCTAAAACAAATTCATTAACAAGATCACTAATAACATCATAAGAAAATTTATTAAAATTCGGTACCCAACGTATATCATCAATATGATAAACTAAATTAGTATCAAAGTATTTAAAATCATCCGGGGTTAATCTTCTTTTAAGAGAATTAGATAATACATTGTACTGGGATTCAGTTATTATTATTTTCATAATAATAAATATATCATAAAATAAAAAACCCCACTTAGGGTTGGGGGTTAACTTAATATAAAATATTTTTAATAGCGTCCTCTTCTTCTGTAATTTTCGTTTGTTGCGGGTGTTGCGGGTGTTTCTTGATTACGACTACCGCAGAAAAAATTAAGAGCTTTATCGGTTAAAGGTAATATTTCCGTACCTCTTTTCAAATATGGATTATTTGTATATTCATTTGCGGGATCTGCAGTTCCAACAATTGCCTTATTACAACTAAGGACAATAGTATCACCATTACTTGATGTGTATTTTGTTGTCGGCACAATAAGGCCTTCTTTAATAATCTTTCTTACAATTCTTGCAAGATCCGACTCTGTTAGTCTAACTGTTCTTTTCATTTTGTTATTTTTTTTAATTATCTTAAATATAAATATATCCGCGTTATAATAATTGCCGTATAATCCGAATTTTTTTTAAAATTATTGTTCTGGTTCGTACATACACACGCCTTCTCCTTTACACATACCACTTGTATTATCACTAGCGGCCATTAAATTAATGTTAGTGCCGTCAAAAGAATATGTGTAGTTACCATTACCACTTCTAAACCCTCTACCAAATTCGGTCCCATTAGGACTCCAAAAATCATTAAAAGTATAATTACTTGTGGTATCAATACCATTAATACTCTGAATACTAGGAACGGGTTTATTTGGTTCAAGTATCATAACACCTGTTTTGGCACCCTCAAAGTATTGTTTGTTAAACTGAAAAACACTTTCAGCAGCACTTTTTAATGCCCCCAAAGCTTCAGGTGAAGGCACTTGTTCCATAACCAACGGTTTAACATTTCCCATTGTTGATTCTAGTAATTGTTTAAATCTATTTTTGTTCATAGTAATATTTTAATTATAAATATACCCGTGTTATAATAATTGTTGTATAATCCGAATTTTTTTTAAAAATTGGGGGAAATAAAAAACCCCACTCTAATAAGAGTGGGGAATGTTTTACAAACGGGATGCCGCTTCCATAAGTCGTCCTAACTTAATTTCCAGTTCACGGATTTCATTTAACTGTCTTTGGTTTAATTCCAGAGATTCCCCCTTTATTGAAGAAATCTTATTTTGTGTTCTTGTATATTCAAACATTAGTTGATTATACTGCTCTGCTTTTAATTCGTTATTCATAATTGATATATAGTTAATAAATATAAAAAGGAAATAAACCTACTTGGTATTTTCTGAAAAAATTTCCAAAAATTTTTTTTTGAAATTAAAGGTTAATTAAAATAGGGGGTCTTGTTGTAGACTACCAGGTTTCTTGTTGTCATATATCTTTCTTATCTCACCTCTTAGTTCATAGACAATGTAATCTCTAAGCTCTGTACGTAAAGGATATTTTCCCCCACGTCCATCAAATGGTACCATATAACTTGGAAGTTCATTTAAGGTTGTTAATGCAACATAAGAAATATAATTTTGAAAATCAGTAAACTCGGTTGGATCAACAAATTGTAATACATTATTAAGTTTCTCCTCAACGGCCGGAAGTCTTCTAAGGTAAGTAAATTGTGATTCTGTTATAATGATTTTCATATAACAATAAATATATTTAACATTCGTTATCTTCTTCCCACACACTAACAAGATCATCGTAGTATTCCTTATACATTAGATTTTCCACTTCTTCTCTTTCCGGTTGATCATCTTCTTCTCTTTCCGGTTGATCATCATAATCTATCTCTTCATCCGAATCATCATACCCTTCATCTTTATAGAAAAAACTTAATCCCTGACTAATACAAAAATCAGCGTAATCCTCACTGTCTTCAAAATTACACGGATCCTGAATTTCTGTTTGATACTCAATAATATCTCTAAGTTCCTGGAGTCTTCTAAGTCTTTGGAAAATTTTGTTTTGAGATTCTGTAATAATGTATTTCATATATGAATAAATATACTAGGAAATAAAAACCCCACTCTTTATGGGAAAAAAATTTAATTATTTTTTAATTACATAATTACATTTTTCGCATAACCATATTTTTTCTAAATCAACTTGTGTTATAGTACCTTTTGCGTCGTTCATCATACAGTGTGGGTTATTATCACAGTGACCCAAACCTAAATTATGACCAATTTCGTGAAGCGCAACTTTTTTTAATCTATCTTTTACAATATTTTCATTCACATTTCTTTTCATTCTAAAAGTTGAGACCACACAGGTAGTTCCTGGTCTATAACCAAGTCCAAGAATCCCCCATTCTGGATATTGATTTTTTGATGTGGCAATATCTTTTTCTGTTAAAATTAAATAATTTTGTTTAGTGTCAAATTTTTTTAATATTTTACCAGCAGAATATCTAACGCCACTTACTGTTAATAAATCATTAGTTAAAGGTTTTGTTTCTTTTATTATACAATCAAAATGATAAAAAGACTCGACAGATTCTTTAACTAGTTTTAAATACTCTTGATTTACATCACCTAATGGTTGAATAAAAATGACGGTATTTGTCTTTTTGATTTTTTTAATCTGGGTTTTTTTATTATTTTTTTTTATATTATTTTGTGTTGGGGTTTTGAAAAGCCCGTAAACAAAATAACCAAAAAGAAGAAGAATTATTAATAATCCGATTAAATAAAATAGTTTTTTCATAGTTTTAAATTTATCCAAAGATACATAAATTTTTAAGATACTACAATTTTTTTTATTTAAATTATGTTAAATCGGAAATTGGTATTGCACCTAAAGATTTTGGTGATGGACAAGAAGTTGAGTTCATCATTTTATCAAAAAATTTATTAGTATCATTTACCAAATAATTTACTTTGTCTTCACCAATATTAAAGACATAAGAATTTGGTGCGTATTCTCTTAAATAACTCATAAAAGATAATGGAACATTAAAACAACCATAAGATTGTGAAAGATTTACAGAACCATTTGACACTAAACTCATAAACTCATTACTAACATTTTGGTCATTAGGATTTGATAAAACCTGTTCGGCTTTGCTTATTGCTAAAGTTCTCGGTTGCTCAATGTAATAACCATGGATTGCTTGAGCAATTTCTTTGTTATCTTTAAATAAAGATAACACATTACTTGTTGTTCCCGCATATTCTGAATCACTATGTAGTGAACCACTTGTTGTATATATTCCTTTTGGTAAAAATCTAGCACTTGTATTTTTTGTATCGTTATAAACTAAATCAGAATTATATTCTCTTCCTTTACCAGTAATATCAACATATCCTTTAGCATCAACCCATTTAAACCCTAATTTATTTGCTTGTTCTTCCCAAGTTAATAAAGATCGGGCAACTTTAACTGGGTCTAAAGACTGTTTGTCTCCACCAGAAATAATTACTGTTTTTGCAATAAATTGACCAGAACTATTAAAGATATATAATAATTTATTTAAGGTATCAACAATAATTGCGTTTTTGTTTGCATAACCAGGTCTAATTTGTAGAAGCGCAACTTCACAGGAAATCCTTGTTGGGATTCCGTAAGTTTTATAACTTGTGGCATGCTTATTTAAAGTTCTATTTATTAAACCATAAGTTTCAACATTAGGATATTTTTGTTTCCAAGACGAAACTATTTGACTTAAATCACTTATATCAGAATTTGGTTTAATTACCTGGCACAATGAAGTGACAGTTTCGTTTTTAGGTTTAGGGTTTTCTTTATTTGCATTCCAAATAGCACCGGAAAATGAACTGGGATTCATCATTTTACTAGCACTTGTTGGTGACTCAACACCTGCACCATATTTAGATTTTGAGGATGGTTTTATTTTAAAAACTTTTGTTTTAATTGCTTCCATTGCCGAACCGCTAGTTAAAATCCATTTGTTTTCTCCTTTTTTAGAAGTATAATAATTATCACCTTGTTTCATATAATCATAATCATTATCAAAGTTAGTAACATATTCTTTTTTATCACCTTGTTCGTTTAATACAATTTTAATAATTTTGATTAAATCAGATTCTGTTAGTCTAATTATTTTTTTCATATGTTATAATTAAATTAAATCTTAACAGTAATATCTCCACCAACCTTAGTTACTAGTTTAATATCATCGATTGTAAATTCTTTAGGGTTATCATGGATGAGATAGTCTTTACCTACGGTTTTGGGTGATCCATCTAAACTAGTTATTTTATTTTGGCCACAATTAAAATCACCACCTACAGTTTCTGGACAACCAACTAAACTAGTAATCTCATTTCCCCAACAACTAAAATTTCCCGTAACTTCTTTGAATGTCACCCCTTTAAGGTTTGTTAAATTTTGCTCGGAGCAATCAAAATCACCAACTATTGTCACATATCCATTATCATCAATATTTACTGAATTAAAATAATTCTCGGCACAATCATTTAACCATCGTTTTACTTCGTTAGAATAAACCTTTATTGTTTGTTGTTCTTTAATCAATGGTTTAACATCACCTGATTTTGATTCCATCAATTGATTAAATCTGTTTTTGTATTCGCTAATTCTTTTCATAATATTATTTTATTAATAAATATACACACTCACTAATAAGCGGGGGAATATAAACCGGATTTTTCCCAAAAATTTTTCCAGAAATTTTTTTACGAATATTTCATCTAAGGGATTGAGCCCCCTTTTGGGGCGACAATATGTCATATATGGGGGGGATACGGGAGGGGGCCCCCGGTCATAATGTCAGAAGGTATGGGGGGGAGGGGGTAATATGACGGTAGGGGTCCCCTATGTCAAATTGTCATATATAATAATCCACTAATTGTTTGGTAATGTCATTTATTATTCATACCTTTGTATTGTCTATGGTAATTCCGATGACGGGTTCAATCCAGATGTTGGGGATTGCAGAGGGTGGACTCCTTGACGTTGTCTTCGGAGATAGATAACTCCATAACATCTTATAAAACTATAAGACATAAAAAAATTCCCCACCCTAATGAGGGGGATTAGAAATTAGATTGTTTAAGATTCATCTTGATCTTTACGTACCACCTGGGTTACTGAACAACTAATTCCCAACTGAGGGGAAAATGAACTCTTATAATAAATATACACTAACTTTGAAAAGTGTACATAGTTATTCTATCTGTGCTCTTGAATGTGTTTGAATAAGATATGATATTCTTTCTAAATCCTGGGGACCAGTTACTTCCCCAATCTTGTATAGGTATTCTATTACATCATCCATATCTGTATTGATTAATATATTCACACGTTGTTTAAACTTGGTGCCTTGAAGTATTGTTTCATTGTAGGAACACGTGCCAGAATATAAGTCGTGACAATATGTCACAGTTATGGTACCAGCGGATTTAATAACTTGGGGATTGAAAATGTCTAATACAGATGCCATAAATAATGTTTTATGTTAATAAGTATTTGTTAAAATACTTGATTTTGTCAAAATGTCAGTCGCGTGTTGGGGACCACACAGTCCTTTTCCCCACTTTTTACCACTTTCATATTATATATTCTTACCACTTTCTACCACCACAATCTATCCTCCTGGTATGTAGAAGACCGATTTATCCCCTCTGTAGGTATCTGGAGGACCACTTTTTTTACTATACCTATTTCCCAGTAAAAAAAGGAAGTTATAGCTCCTAAGCCAGGGACAGACATTTATGTCGTTAGTAGTTCATTAATAGATCATTATATAAACAACTTCAACGACCACTTTAGTGTCCTGACCGAACACAGTGAGTGGACCATTCAACATCTGACCCCCTAAATTTATACATTAATTAACACAAAGTAAATGGTGTCGGAGACCGACACATAGTGGAGTGGTAATAAGTGGGATATGTTTTATATCATTTACATTAGGTGAAACCTAACCATTGTGATATGATTAGTAATCCCTCTCATAACCACACCAAAATATAATACCATATCGTTCACTCATTTAATCCGTTCATTGTCACTGAACATCCTCTGAAAATGAACACCTCATCATTATACCAGAACGTGTTACTTATATTGTGTACTCATTGGTCACCTTAAAATGGGGGTCAACGACCACCACATTATAAAACTGGGGGGAAATAGTTTTTACAATAGTATAGGATTATGTTAATACTATTTTACATTATGATTTAAGATATGTCCCAGAAATTACCACATAACCTTTATAGAAATGTAAGTATAAGATTAAATTATGAGACGAGTTCCGGAACGGTAGTGGAGGACTATGAGGCGAATGAATTAATCTTATACTGAACCATTATTTGTTCTTGTAGGTTCATATTAATCTAACCATTTAGCGTTTAATCCGATATATACATTAGGTTGTATAAACCCATTGGGGAATTGTATAAATGTCTGTGTGGTTCTATGCCACCCTTCACCTAATACATATTTACCATCTTTGGTTTTAAGTAAAATAATTGGTTCTTCAGATATTCCCTTACTTTGAAGTAACTCTTTTTGTGTTTCGTGTCTTTCAGTATCTTTATCAACATCTTGTCTTACTTCACCTTGTATTCTACTTTCTAACTCTTTTTTTGTTTTATCGGTAAATATATCCATTGATATTGGAAAATCTTTTTGAAACTCCCATTCTACATCTTTAACATACTCATCAATCCATTCTGTAATACCTTCATATGTGTTTACATCGTCTGATTGTTTAATCATTTTATAAACCCAATCTCTTATTACATATTCAGGAGTGTTTGGTAGTTTTTCTTTTAACCAATTAAACATTCCTTGTCTTGTTTCTGTAACAATCCCCATCATTGATTGTATTCTTGATATTTGTTCTTGTAGATTCATTATGCTCCGTAATTAAAATCAATATTTTTTATTAACTCTGAAGAAATGATGCCATTGTATGTTATTGACCTCCATAAATCTAAACTCTCTATAATTTTATCTTCATCATTTTCTGACTTATTCCATCCGTATAAATTCATTTTATAATCATCGTCCACATCAAATAAATCATTATCTAATTTTGTTATATCCACGGTTAGTCTAACAATTGGTTTTTTATCATATGATTCTTCATCTTCATAATATTCATCCATGACATCCATTAAACTTTGTGGTAGATTGGCGTTATATAAACTTGGGGATGTTGTTAAAAAAATACCTTCCGTTCCTTCTTCATAAAAAGAATTGGGGTATCTTTTAGGGATTAATCCTTCATCAATTATACTTTCTAAATTATCAGTTAAGGTATAATGATATAGGTACTTACCACCAATTAAATAATTGGATATCCTATTAGATAGATTTTCATTAATAACCCCCATCATTGATTGTATCCTTGATATTTGTTCTTGTAGGTTCATATTATTTTGTTTTCTTTACACAGTTAGGGTATCTCTTACCAAACATTGTCTTCATACCTTTTTGAGTATATCCTGCCCAACATTTTTCTGTAAGTTCACTTTCTTTCATTTCTTGTTGGCTATTAGTTAATCTATTATATAACTTTCTGGTGCGACCTTTAAGAAGATTACTAAAGTATTCCACAAGTTTATCATACATTTGTTCAATATGTAAATCTATGTGATCCATAATGTGTAAATCCTCAACAATTATTACAGCAATAGCATGATTGAGGTCATAAAAACTATAGTCCTGGTCAAACTCATTTTCAGCAAATTCATAGCTTGAATCTATAATAGACTCAAGTGTTGGTTGGTCTATTCTTCTTAATAGATAATTCCTAACCTTATTTTGTTCTTGTAGGTTCATATTAACAATTTTTTAAAGCTTCTTTAAAGTAATCTCTTATGTATTGTTCATAAACACCTTCATTTATTAATTTTTCAACTGTTCTTTGATGGTTTAAAAGTTCCGCAATAGAAGGTTCCTCATTATCAAATTGAGCCATCCTAAATGAAATATCATAAATTATTGATTGTTTAAGTTGACTCACAAAATGATCTTCCGCATCACCAAAAGTTAGTTTATCCCATTCTTCATCCGAGTATGGTGAATTACAAATATCTTGTTGTGAAAAATTTTCATCAAGATGTTCTATCATAAAACCATAAATTCTTCTCAAGTAAGAATTTAATTTATTGTGTTGTTCTTCTGTGATTAGGATTTTCATATTAATAAATATTATTGTATTACATAAACCGCCACTTATTATAGATGTTACGTATTTTATCATCATACATTTCAGCAACTTGATTTACATAATCAATTTCTTCTTGTTCTGGTAAGTCTTCCCACCCCATATTATATTTTTTCCACATAACATCTTCTAATGACTTTAAAACCAATTGATATTTAAAATCTTCGTAAGTCTCTGTCTCAAAAAATACTTGGCCGTCAAATGTAGAGAAATTTTTTGCAACTTCTTCCGGTGTTACTCTTCTAAGAAAGAATTTTGTTTTGAGTTCTTCCCTTAATACTTTTCTTATTTGTTCTTGTAGGTTCATATTATTTTGTTTTCTTTACACAGTTAGGATATCTTTTACCAAACATTGTCTTCATACCTTTTTGAGTATATCCCGCCCAACACTTTTCTGTAAGTTCTGTTTCCTGTAAATCCATTTCATCCTCATCATCCTCATTTATAATTTGGTCGGAATCTAATATTATCGTTACACCTCTATTAGCAAATGCTGGTTCCCAAATTGCACTTGATTTGAATGGGAAAAATTTATTTATTTTCTCGGACATAGTTCTTGTAACCCAAGATTCCACATTACTAACATAAACATTTGTATCAAACTGTATTTTAATACGTACTTTATCTGGTTTATTTCTATTAATCTCTAAAAATGATATATTAATACCTTCTAATTCAGTATGATTGATAAAATTCTTTACCAACATTTCTTGTGTCTTTATATCATCTAAATCAAGATTTAATATTTTGACAAGATTATCAAGTCCACCAACCGCATTTGATGCTAACTCAATACCAACTTCATCAATAAGATTTTGTAACCTTATCTTACGTGATGATTTTTCTTCAACATCCTCTTGTAATATTCTTTTTATGTGTTCTTGTAGGTTCATTCGTTACCGATTAATTCATTATATTTTTCTTCTATTCTATCACCAAAAAAACTTTTAAGAAAATAAAAAACATTATCATACCATTGAGTATCTTCTGGTGTTGTTGATTCTATTAACCAATGGATTCCATCTATTGTATTTGATATAGTATAATTTCTAAATTCAGCTAACGACATTGTGTCTCTCTTATTAAAAATCCTTACCGCAAATATGAGAGATTCATTAAATTCTTGTTCCAATTCATTTGGTGTAACTCTACGGAAAACCATATTGGCTGGGTTTGTTTCTTCCTTTAATACCTTTCTTATTTGTTCTTGTAGGTTTTTTGGTTCAAATCTTTCTCTTTTTTTCCAAATATGTCCACCTTCTATTGTTTGGTTAAACCCTTTTGTTTTTGAATTAACGATTGGTAGGTTAAAATAATCTGATATTTTTTGATAAACTATTGTTGCAATTCCTTGTTTTCTATATTTTTCAGGAATAAAGATATCACCCACAATTATTTCATTATCTTTGATTACAATATTCATTTTTCCAAGACCAGGAACATCGTCTTCACTGGTGATATCTTGGTCGTCAACCATAATGATAATATTTTGAACTTTACCAAAATGTCTTTCCGCACTTCGTCCTAACCGAATCTGAATTTTATCTTCTTCAATTTCCCTTAATATTCTTCTTATGTTCTCTTGTAGGTTCACATATATAAATACAACTTAAACAAAAATAATCTTCCAATTACCGTCATAGTCTTCCACTAAACAAGTTGAGTTTTCACAGAAGTCTCCTGAGTTCATATAGTCACTCTCTAATTTTGGTTGGTGTATGTGACCACAAACCGCAACATCATATCCTTTTTGTTTTGTTAACCCTTTTGCGTTCTCCTCAAAATCGGATACAAAGTTAATTGCTCCCTTCACAGATTGTTTAATGTCGTTGGCTAACGAATGGTATGGTAGTTTGAATTTTCTTCTCATAAAATTATAAAACGTATTTAATCTTATAACCAAATCATACGACCATCCACCAATTACTGCTAACCACCTCATCTTCATTATAACAAAGTCTAATACATCTCCGTGAAAACAATAATAACTTCTACCATCAGCACCAATATGTGTATATTTTCTAACTATCTGGATGTTGTTCATAGCAAATGGTACAAATGGTTTTAAAAAATCGTCGTGATTACCTCTGATATATATTACATTGGTTCCTTGTTCCGATCTTTTCATAAACCTTCTAAACACCTTTGAACATTCTTTTTTCCATTTCCCTCCGGACTTTAATGCCCAACCATCTATAATATCACCATTTAATATTAATGTTTCAGATTCATTCTCTTCTAAAAATTTTAGTATCTTGTCTGTTTGTGATTGTCTTGCGCCGAGATGTAAATCACTCATTATAATTGTTCTCCACTTTTTCATAATAAAAATGATATGTATTGAGCTATTTTATATCCAGCATATGCCCCAAGTGCTGCAGATCCTGGAAGGATAATAAATCTACCAAGTCTTGTTTGATATTTATCCCTATTTACAATATATGATATCAACATATAGTAAAATATGAAATTTAAAAATACCATAACGTCAATCTCCTTTGACATAAAAACAACTATGGAGTTTCCCATAAATCCCCACATAAAGTTTATAAAAGTCTCTCTAATTAATTCTTTTGCCGTTGTGACGGCACCATAAATGTTTATCTTTTCATTCAATGGATTTTTAATTTCTTTTTTTGTTTTCATTATATTATTTTTTCTACGTATGTTGCTGTTTCACCAGATATAAATTCTTTTTCCAATAGTAATGGTAATGATGTCGGTTTGCACCACGCATAAACTAACCATCCTTCAAAATGTTTTTTAACATATTCCCACCTTGTTTCCCATAACATTCTAAACACTCCCTTTCTTCTGTGATCGTTACTTACCCAAGCATCAAGGAATTTAATTTTTTTATTGTCTTCTCTTTCCAAATAAATGTGACCAATTATTTCTCCATTTAACATCGCAACCCAAGTTTCAAGTTTCTGTGCGTTACTTTTTAAATGTAATATTTTTATATCTTCCATCCTTAATTCCAATATGTGTTGTCGTCATTAAAAAACTGTTTATTATTTCTATTTAAAAATGATTTGATCATTAACCTCAACATATATAACACTCCCTTGTTTTCAAATCTTCTTGGTGGTGTGAATACTGTTGTATTTATTATTTTAAATCTTTTTGGTTTTATTTGTTTGGATAGTAAATAATCTTCCGCTACTTTTGCTTCCTCGTTGAACCCTCCTAATTTATTAAATGTGTTTGTTTTAAACAACATAAACCCACCTAAACAAAATGGTGAAATAAATTTAGACATTTTTTGTATAAAATCAAATGTTTTAAACACATAATTATATTTTCCATTTGTTGTTCTTATCTTTGTTGTAAGTAAATCAATGTTCTCTGACATAATCACTTTAACAACATTGGTCAATAATTTAGTATCTAGTAAGAACATATCCGAATCTAAAAATAAAACGTATGGTGTTTTAACATATCTTGATCCGTTGTTTCTTGCTTTTGCTGGAAGTCCACCCTGTATTATTTTTAAATCAAACAAATCATTTGTTCTTGATTCTAATTGATATGTTGTTCCATCATCTGATGAATCCGAAACAATGACGTTTACATCTTTTATATTATCCTGGAAATTTATTAAGGTTAGTGTGCTATCTATTGTTTTTGATTCATTTTTACAAGGAATCACTATGGTTAATAATTTTGATAGTTCCATTTATTATAAATATTTGTTTCTACGAAAATAGTATTCCATAATTCTTGGTTGGTAGTGACTTTTTATTTGTTCACCAACTGAATTATATAAAATTACATTTGAAAATGGACAATCGTCACCTAATGGTATGTCTTTTGTTATTTCTTGTTTAAGTAGTTCACAAATTAAATTAACAAAGCTCTCATTGCAATAATCTATGTATATATCCATAAATTCATTTAATAATGGTGAAAATAATTCATTTAGTTTATCTTCTAAAACGCCAATTCTTCTGGTAAAATAATTTGTACTTCTTTGATCCATAAGAAAAGAATACAAAAATAATTTTAATAATTAAATTCTATTATTTTTTTCTTTATTATAAACTTCCAATGTTGATGTTCCGCCACCAGAAATACGATTAAACATACCTTTAAAAAATGATTTTATCTGTGGCATAAAATTTCTTTTAATTCTATCAATTTTGTCTGAATCTTTTTCTGAAAAAGGTTGTTTCATTACAGTTGTGATTTTTAAAATATTTTCGTTATATCTTTTATCTTCTATCAAATCAACCATAAAACCATAAAAGTTATCTGGAAATTCATAATCTTTGGTTAAATTATCAATCATTTTTTTAACCCTATTTTCTAACTTATTATGATTTGTTTTTTCTTCTTCTTCGTTAATATAATTAAAATGGTCTATTCCTTTGAAGAGGTAGTTTACACTTATACTTTTAACCTCATCGAATTTTAATTTATCGGTAAGTTCTTCAACAAAATCACTTAATGTATTTTGTATTTCATATTTTATTTCCCACCACATATCATATTCTCTAATATCATCACCAAGTAAATCATACGTAACATCATCACCCATAATTAAATCAACAGTTCCTTCTTCTATTGAAAAAACAAAATCGTGTTCGACACTCCTTTCTGATTTTTTTACAAATAATAATTTGAATTTGAAGTTATAACCACCCGTATTTTTTTCTATGTCGTCTGTTGAAAATGTTTCTTTACTTAGATATTTTGTAAGTAACATTTCTGGGGTTTCCTCTAATATACTGGCAAGATGATTGATACCACCAACTGCTCTTGTTATTAAAATAAAACCTTGATTTTTAATCATAGATAATATCTTTGATTTACGGTCAGTTTCTTCTTTTAATATTTTTTTTATGGATTGTCTAATATTCATATTATAGTATTCCGTCAATTACTTTAGCAATTTTTTTATAGATTGGAATATCGCCATGTGGTTCATTATTTCCAATTGGTGGTTCAACCACTGTAGCACCTTTGTTTTTATATTTTTGATAATACTTTTTAACATCATCATCTTTGATATTTTTTAAAGGTCCAAAACCCCAAGCTCCCTGCACAACAATAAAATCAGCATTAGGGAATTTTTTTTCCAATAATTCAAATAATTCACTAACATCATATTTTAAGTATTTACCAAATCCACCGTTGGTTCCCATACTTATTATAACATTTTCTACGTTATTGTCTACTGGATATTTTTTAAGAGCGCCAATTAACCAGATAACACTCATTCCACCCAACCATAAAGAACTTTCACCACCTTTTTTATTTATTCTACTTGCTTTTTGAATTGCGTTGTCTAAATATGGTACTGTTGAGTCACCAATGATTATGTTTTTTAAATTACCATTAACAACTTCATCATCCTCTTTTTTATTTTCTTTTTCTGGTTTTGTTTCTTTTTTGATTGTTTCAATTTTTTTTTCTATTTCTTTTTTTGTTGGCACATCATTTGTGTCTACGTCATCTTTATCTTCTAATTCAATTCCAGTAACTTTTTTAAATACGTCTTTAACTTTAGATTTTAAAGTGTCAAAATTTAATCCAATTTTATCTAACACATCATCATACCAAGCTTCATTTAACATTTCTTGTTCTGTGTATTTTTCAATAATCCGTTTTAATTGACTTTCAGTAATTTTAATTTTCATATTAATAGTTTTCTCCTGTTAATTTAAACCATAAATCTTCTATTTTATCTTCGTACATTTCTTCCAATAAATCCATTACAGCGTCATACATATTAGAATCTTCCATAAAACCATCAACTAAAATACCGTGTAGTCCATCCATCATATAATTTAGAAATCTTGTTTTGAAATCAAAAAAAGAGCGACCTGGATGACTATGACCTTCACTATAATGTTTATAGTTTTCATAAAATTCGTCTTCTAATTCATTTTTTGATACTCTCCTAAATAAAAATTTTGCAGCATCTTTTTTATCGTATTTTGCTTCAGTTATAACACTTTCTTTAAGTACTTTACCTTTGAAATCCATCCAGATTTTTAATATATCACCAGATTCTATTTGAACTCTTCTTTCAATACTTCTTAAAAAATCACTTGTTTCTTTACCTTCTTGTCTTTTTAGTGCTCCGGCAATAACAACATTTTTTATTTCATCTGCCTTATCAAGAAGTTTTTCAACATTTTCATCTTCTTCAATATCAAAATAATCAATTTGTTTTTGTATCCATTCTCTACCACCATAAAGATATGGTGTTGCACCTAACATATTTGTCATTCCTGTTTTTTGTAATATGTTGAGGTATTCAAATATCTTTTTTAACGGATATTTTCCAACTAATTCAGAATACTTTATTAATATTTCGGTTTTTGGTTTCATTATCTATTATATGGTCTGAATCTACTAGGTGAATTATCAACAGCTGACTTTGGAAACCTAGTTCCGACACCTTGTCTTCTGGCCATTTTTAATGTTCTTGCATATTCATCTAAGTCTTGTTTTTTTCTTCCCTGACAATGTGCTTTTTGTGAAAAACCTTTTGGGTTTTTACAATCGATACTTTTTTTATATTTTTCAGACCATTCTTCACCAAGTTCTTTTGTTTCACCTTCTTGATTTATCTTTTCTTGTAAAACATCAACAAATAAATTTTGTATTTCTTTTACAAGATCAACATAAGTCTTTTCTGTTTTTTCATTACCTTCATATGTTGTTGGTAAACCTTCTTTTGCGATTTGTCTAAACGCAGCTTCTTTTTGTTTGTCAGATAAACTACCAAATCTTAATAACTTTGATTTTATATCATTTACAAATCTATCGGATCCTTCATAATTTGCAATTGGTTTTAATTCGTTTGGTATGTTTTGTGTTTCAGTATTATTACCCTTTTTTCTATAAAGGAAATTAATACCAGATATGTTTGTTATACATTTGTGACCACCGGAATTTGCTTTAATTACATCAAGTCCATTTACTGTTATCTTTTCAAATAGTTCTTTTTGTTTTGGTGATAATGTTCTATATAATTTTTTTGACATATCATCTAATATTTCAAAAAGTCTATCTCCACCATTTACTTTAAATGATGGTGCTGAACTGTATATTGCGGTCATATCTTTTAATGTAAACCCAACTGATGAATATTCGGCCTCAACTTCTGACGCTTTTTTAATATCACCAAAACTAACTTTAAGTCCTTTTAATTCCGAACTCATTTTTTCTAAAACCTCATCTTTTACATCGCCTAAATTAATGCCTTTAAGCGCTCTTTCTTTTTTAAATGGATTACAAGATGACTGTACCATACCCATTGGCATACCTGTAACAATAAAGTCAGCATTTGGGTTATTTCTAAATGGTGTGTATCTATCATATGAACCAGGTTTTGATACACCACCAAACCCATATTGTGTTATTATATTACCAATTGTTTTTACTACTTCTGGATCCTTTCTACTTTCAAGATACTTCGCTTGATTTTGTATCATATCTTGTGGTGTTGCAAAACCTTTCTCTGTTGCTTGTTTTCTTATATTATTTAATATACTAAGAAGTGATGGTTGAGCGTTTAATACAATATCTTCCAAGAATCTTGGTTTATTCTTGTATGCCAATAACAATTTATTAACAACAAGACCCATTAACATTTTGTTTCTTTGTAATGTTTTATCTTTATCATATTTGAATAGGTAATTCATAACCATTTCTGGTGTAATGTCGTGTTCTATAAAGTTTGCAGAATCCACTGTTGAAATAAGTAATATGTCTTCTGAAGGAAATATTTCTTTTGGTGACATAACTTGTGATATTGTTTCAACATTTGATCTTGACGCTTTAAAGTTTGTTGCTGTTCCTTGTTCAACTCCAGCTTGTGTGTCGTGGTGATCCGTATGAATTTCAAACATAGGTTTTCCGTGGGCAAAATCAACAAGTACTGGCATAACATCTCCTGACGCATCTGGTTTTTTAATTGCAAATTCCTTTGCTCCGTATTGGATTATTTCAGCATCAACAACTTTAATTCCGTGTTGTTCTAAATAATTTTTCATACCAAGAGCGGTTGTAACTCCATCTAAATCCTGGTGAAAATATATCTTTGCTTTTGGATATCTTTTTGCTAATTCTTTTATTCCTCTAATGCCAGACTCTAATATTAAAGTGTGTTCTTTTAATAATTTCCTAATTAAATCTTTCATACTTTATAAATACTAATAAATTCAAATAAAATTTGTATCTTTGTACTATGGATAAGGATTTATTTGAATTGGTTGTTAAAAGGATTACTAACTGTAATGAGAAAACAAAACAGGTAATGGATATTGTTTTTCCAACTGAAAAGTTATTCTTTAATAATTCATATAAAATGTGTAAAGAAGGTCACCTTTATAAAAAAGAACTTAATTCTTGTCCATATTGTGCTAAAGTAATTTTTGGTACTGTAAAAGTTGAGGTTTCGGAAAACAAATCAAAAAAAGATGAGGTTATCGAATCTTTAACTTATTTAAAATCTAAAGATAAAAAAACTAATCAAGATAAGGTGTCAATCTACACGCTTGAGATGATCTTAAGAAATATGAAATGATTACCACTGTCTATTTGTGTTGGTGTTAATTAATTCATTTTCATTAAACATTAGGGTGATTTTATATTTTTGTTTTATTCTATTAGCTAAAGCAATAAGAAAATCGCTAAAGTCTTGACTTGCAAAGATATTTGAAAAATACATATCTACGTCAACACCAAATGTTTGGTATTGTTTTCCTAATCCTTTTGTCAATGTTAAAGTTTGTGTATTTACAACTTCAATTTTTTCAATTGATTCTAAACTATCACAATCATCAAAACTTAACCAATCTGGCCAAGTATCGGCATCTGGAACTTCACAAACATCTCTAAACTCATTTAATGTATCATTTATTATTCTTTGTGTAAAAGAATTTAACCTATTTTCAGTTATGAGATATTTCATATAAATAAGTATTTCCTAAACAGAAAAAAAATACTATACTTTTTTATGTGTAATATGTTTGTCCCAACTATTTCAAATGGTAATTCAGTAAAAAGTTTTGATTATAAAATAATCAATCGTTTATTAAAATTTCTAAAAGAAAATAGTGATGGTAATATAATTCAAGTAATTAACATTAAAAAACAAGCTTACCTTATTGATTCTAAATGGAATGACTTTCTTAGTAATCCTATCCCATTACAAATTAGTGATAGGATTATTATTGAATGTCGTTGTATTAATGGACAATCTTTTGAGAATAGTGAGATTTTAAACCAAATGGTAACTGCAGCATTTAAGGGTGTGTTAGGTGTTTCTGATATACAACTGGAGTATCATTACTCAATGTATTACTGTCGTGATTAACAGACCCATAAGCATCACAGCTTTGTTTAGATGTTTTGCAAGAAACAACTGTTAAAAATAAAATTCCGATTAAGATTAGTTTTTTCATATTAGTGTATTTTATAAATTAAGTATCCTTCAATGTCTCGTATCATCTGATCCACTATTGGGTATGACTTATTGTGACTTACCACCGATTTTGATGATAAGTACTTCATTCCGTTGGGTGTGGTTTTGATTGATACAATGGCACCATTTGAGAAATATATCCTCTTAGGTGTTCTTTTTGTTATTTCAATTTTTTCTTCTCCAGTTAAATAATAATCGCCAACTTTACCATCATAAAGAAAAAGGTTTGCTTCTAAATTCAAATTCATAATACAAATATACGAATTTAATTTGAACCTAATTCTCTTTTCCAAAAATTTAACAATTCTTTATCATTATATTTTTCGTGTTTTTGGTCCCAACCACACATATGACAGAGATATGGATGTTGGTCTTTCTTTTCTTTTACCCAAGAATGACCACACCTACATTTGATTTTATCACCAAACAATTTTTCCGCTTGTTTTTCAGTAATTAAAATTTTCATAAACTATTAAAATTACCTTTTTTGATTTTATTGTTATCTAAAACAAAACATTTATTCTTAACATCTATTTTATAGTTCTTGTTTGGGAATGAAACGTAATCTCCAGTATTAATATCTACTAACATTATTGTCTCAACTTTCATCCCAAGATAGTTTTTTGGTAATGGTGTATTTAATATTAGTTTTCCATCTTCTTCCGATATACCGGTTAATTCTTTGATTTGAAAACTTTTTCCATTAATCATTAAATCAATCCCGTGATCTCTATCTTGTACGGATCCAGGTGGAAAGTATTTTATTTCGTATTTAGAATCTTTCAACTTATTAATGACATATTGTTCGGTTATACTACCCTTATTGTAAGTATTCATATTGGTTCTAATAAGTTCTTTTAATACTGGTCCTTCGTTAAACAAAATTTCTTTATTTTTAATTAACCATTTATAAAAATCTTTTGGTGTTCCGTCTTTATTTTCTTTTTTAAAGTTATCTAATAATCTTTCTTTAACAAATTTGTGTCCACCAAAATAATTTAAAACGGACCAGGGTGTAAGATCGTTAAGTGTGTAAATATCAACAATACCATATTTACTCTTATCTTCGTTCCACCCTAAATTATCTTTGTAAACCTCATATAATATAGTGTTTAATAATTTTGCAAATCTTCGATTACCTTGTATAAATTCTAAATTTAAATTCTTTGGGTTATTATCTTCCAATTTCTTAATCTCGATATACCCTTTGAATACTTCATCACTATTATTTTCATCATAGTCAATGTCAATTTGAGTTTCGGTTAGACCCATCAAATTCAAATTTCTTTTTATTTCGTTAAGTATTATTTTTTCCATTATTTAAAATCTTCTTCTGTTAATATTATTGGTTCACCGTTTGCAACATTTTTTTCAACCCAAGTATGAGATAAATAACCTTTGTTATCTTCATCGTATAACTTTAAAACTCCATAGCCACCAGCTTCTTCATCCCAACTATCAGTTTCTAATATTTCACTAATCATCATTCTTGTCTCATAAGGTAAATATCTATTTTCTGAACCATTCATTTCTTTATTATTATATGTGATTGTTAAATCAAAATTACTTTCATGTCCAGTATAATCAATTATAACTTCTTCTATGTTTCTATTTTCCATAAACCTTGATATAATATAATAATTTCTTAATTCTCTCCAATCAAATGTTTTATTATCTTTTGATTCTTTATAAACATAATATTTTGGTATTAATTTAATTGACCTATCAGTTGGGTCTATTGTAATATCAACCCAAAATGTCGAATCGGTTTTGTCTGTTCTATTATAAAGTCTTGTACCATTATCGTCAACAATTTCACGAATAAAACCATCAAATAGTTCAAATATTTTAAACCTATAGGTATCTTCTGAAGTCCAGTTATTTGGAAAATATTCTATTTCACTACCATACATATCAACATTGGCCCCAATAGGACCGATTGGGTTAAGGTAAGCCATTAAGGCTCTAAATGTTTTATTGTTATTTTTATTATTCATCGAATGTATCTAATGTTATAACTATATTAATCTCTTCATTATAATCTTCTTGAGTGTTCCACTCGTGATTAACTTCTATTTCATCTTTTGTAAATACAATATTACCTTGGGATCCTTCATTAATTTCCCAACCACCATACTCACTAAGTAAATCATAACAAATATTTTCGATATTAGTTGGGATCATCCCTGAACCATTTTCACTTTCATAATTATTATCAACAGCTCCGCTATCTCCACCACCACTATAACCTACTGTTGCTGAAGTTGCTTTTATCTCGTCTAAAAATTTTCCAACCTCAATAAATGTATCATACATTGATTCGTCTTCTTCATAATCATCTTTATCATAGTATGTACCAGAACCTTCGGTATCATATCCTTGGTAATCAATTTCAGTAAAAATAAATTTACCTTCGTTTGGTATTATTTCACCACTTACTCGAAAATAATCATTTGGATTATCTAGTGTACTAGGACCAAATTCGTATAGTTTATCTTGGTATTTTTCAATAATTTCATAAATAATATTTTCTACCGTATCTGAAATTTCGTATTCAATATCAATTTCAAAATGCTGTATTCCAGATTCGTCAAAATCAACTCGAAAATCAATTTTATCTAAACCTATTCCTTTTAGGTATTTAAATACCATTCTTAATTTATTTTTCATTCTTCATCCATTTCTTTAACATTATCTGGAGTTACTTTAATTCGCATTCCAGTATCTTTATAGTCTTGATTAAATGTATTTCCTCTTACAAAGATGTCATCAGTCCAAATTGTGATATCAAATTTTGCTCCTGCCTCATCGTTCCACCAACTACCGTTTAATTTAGTCATAAAGTAATTTCCTAAATTCCAAAGTGCATCATCATAATCACCAGTAATTTTTTTAATTTTTCCATCAACATATAATCCAGTTATTTCACCATCACTCCATCTACCATATCCTTCAAATTCTATTTTTACTGTATCTGGAAATTCAGAATACAAGTAATCAATATTTCCTTGTCTTTCAGAATCTAAATCTGTATAATCATAATCTTTTCTAAATTCTTCTTCTTCTTCTTCTTTACAACTTGAGGTGAATGTTAAAGTTTTTTCTTTTGGGTTAATATTAATTTGTAAGTACCAATATTCATCAATATCAAAATCAAGATATCTCCTAAAATCACTAAAATAAATGTAAACTAATTCTTCAATTATTTTTTCTATAGAATCTGTTGTTGAAATATAACTAAATTCGGAAGTTATAAATCTGCCATCCCATTCTTCAATTCTATCTCTATCTAATAGAATTGTAGTCTGAACAGACTGTGAAATACTTCTGAAATAAGCAAATAATATTTTTAATTTTTGTTTCATTTAAAACTATCTGGTGTTACATTTATATTCATATCTGTCATTTCATAATCCTGACTTCTAAAATTACAATCAATAGTTAAGTTTTTGTCTTTTATTATTTTAATAGTACCATATGTTCCAGCTTCACCTGACCACCATCTATCAAGAAGTTTTCTCATAATTATATCTAATAAGTCAGCCCAAGGTTGTAATCTTGCATCATATTTAATTGATTCAACATAGAAGTTATTCAAATAAATTTCATCATTACTGGCATCAAAAGTATACGAAACCATTTCATCTTCTTCGTCTACTTCACTTACAAACGTTTTATTAATGTTATCTAGTATTTGTTGTGGTAATGTATCGTTATCACCAGTTCTTGACATCTCATCCGATGATGTTAAATCAATGTCATATTGATATTCTTGTTCTTCTTCAAATCTAGACTCACTTTGAAAATTTATTCTGTTTTCATTTGGGTAAATGTTAATAAATAATGTCCAATATTCGTCGTAACTATATTCATTTTCTTTATGAAAATCATTCATTTTATACTTGATTAAATCCTCTACGATTTGAACTATTGAATCTGTTGGTTTGATTTCATTACCAGAATAGTCTTGAAAACCTTCATCCCAATCTTCAATTCTATCGTACATAAAATTAATATACGTATTGACCCTATCAACACCTATACCTCTAAAATACGCCAATAATATTCTTACTTTTTGTTTCATTCGTCTTCTAACATATCCATTGTTATTTTAAAACTACCATCACAATCTTCCATTACTTTCATATTCCATTCGTGAGAAATTACAATTTCCAAATTATTATTTAATTCAATTGTTCCGGCAGATCCGTCATCTATCTCCCAACCACCATAAGCACTTTCTAGATTATCATAAAGTGTATTCCAGATTAATTTATCGTCATTACTATTTGAATGCCAAGTAATGTTTGAACTTTTACCATCAATTGTTATTGTATCAATATCTCCACTATCTCCACCACCACTATATCTTGCTTCAATTATTTCAACACCAGTTGTTTTAAAATAATCTTCTAATTCTGGGTTTTCTAATTTTCTTTCATAGGTTTCAGCTTGTGATGTATATTGTTCTGCTTCCATTTTAATAGTAGCAGTTTTTTTTACTGAATTGACAGTCATTTCTATTTTGTAATAATCACTTTCACTATAACAACAACTAAAAACATCTTCAATTTGGTTGTCAAAATACTCACCAATTTCTGACGCAAGAATTACTATATTACCTGGAAGTTCGCGTTTATTAGACCTTCCATATCCCCATTCTATATCCCCATCGTAGTTATCCCAATAAAAACTAATTTCTTCTTGGTATGGTATTAAAAATGTTAATAATGCTCTAAATTTCTTTTTCATATTTTATAAATACTTAGTCATCAAATTTAAGTTCTAAAACTCTCATCATCCACATAGGTTTTTCTTTTGATTCAATGGCTTTTATCCATTCTTTTGCCGATGGAACATAATTATAACAATCTTCTTTGACATGATCTTCTAAACAGTACCTAGTATATACAATTTTACCATCACTATTTGTAAAATGAGAACCAAAGATTTTTTCAGCTTCAAAAATACCTTCACTATGATGTCTCCACATTCTATGTAATGAATGTCCGTACCACGCCTTTGTAGCGTCCATCCATTCGTGTAAATGGATATAATCTTCCCATTTGCCACCATATTTTTTTTGGTTGGATTTTGAGTGTAATATTGGGTGCGCCATTTTGTTTTATATTATTAGTTTATTTGATTTTTTTAAATTCTCTTTAGCCCATAATGGTTGTAAATTTGTATAATGACAAAGTTCATATATTTCTTTTTCAGTTTTAGCTGAAGACAAAGGTATAATATGGTCAATATGCCAACCGTAATAACCGTAATTTTCCCAGGACATCCCACTTTGAAATTTATTTTCAATATGGTTTCTAAATTCTTTTACTGAACACCCTAAAATTTCCAAAGATTGTTTGTTTCTATTAAATTTCATTACTTTATTTATCCTAGATCTAACAACTTGTCCTAATCTAAAATTAAGGTTATTACTGTATTTTTCGTTTATTTTTTTTCTTTGTTTTTTTAATATTTCTTCTTTATTTTTTTCTCTCCATTTTTTTGTTTTTTCATTTAATTTTTCTCTATTTTTAATGTTATATTTTTTTTGATATTCTTTCATATAACTAGGGTTTTTTTCTAACCACAATTTATTTTTTAAAATAATCTTTTCTTTATTTTTTTCAAAATACAATTTAACAAATATTTTTTCAGATTTTCGACATTCCTTACAAGATGCCCTATAACCACTTTTATTATTTTTTTGTTTATGAAATTCACAAACTTCTTTTTCAGTTTTACATTTACTACAAATCTTTTTTTCCATAATGTTCCAACAATAATTTATTTATTAGTGCCGATTTATTAGTTAAATCTTTTTCCATTTTATCTAACAATTTGGTATCAACAGTTATTGATATTTTTTTCTTCGTAATTTTTCCTTTAATCTTCATATATTAATAAATATATATATAATGTGTGTAAAATCCTACTTTTTTTATTATTGTAATATGTTTTAATAAGTATAGTTTATTAAATGGTTTTTTTGAAGTATTTATTTTAATATGAAAGACCTAATAAGACAGATATTGATGGAAGAACGAACACCTAAAGATAGGACGTTACAATATCTTTCTCAATTAAACCTTGAACCTTGGGAAGATAG
>Ga0164295_10000366_pt1 | contig 38517 bp, 35 predicted proteins | sample GEODES006metaG_FD_111798 | JGI IMG/M metagenome (GOLD analysis project Ga0164295, IMG submission 111798) | Oligotrophic lake water microbial communities from Sparkling Lake, Wisconsin, USA - GEODES006 metaG | ecosystem: Environmental > Aquatic > Freshwater > Lake | place: USA: Sparkling Lake... | reverse complement strand
TGGAAGATCGTGGTGAAGTTGTTGTCCTATCGCGCGAACCCGGCGGCACAGATTTAGGAAAAGACTTGCGCAAGATTTTACTCGGGCATGAAACTGGCGAAATCAGCCCACGCGCTGAAGCACTTTTATATGCAGCAGATCGTGCCCACCATGTCTTCTCAGTTATTCGCCCAGCTCTTGCTAGCGGTGAAGTTGTAATTTCAGATCGTTACTTTGATTCATCAATTGCATACCAGGGTGCAGGCCGTGTTTTGTCCCCTGGTGAAGTTGCCCGTATTTCGCGTTGGGCAACTGAATCACTATTTCCAACCCTAACAATTGTTATCGACTTGCCCGCCGAAGTCGGCATCGGACGTTTAACAAATCGCGATCGCCTGGAAGCAGAACCACTAGCCTTCCACGAGCGAGTGCGCCAAGAGTTCTTACAGATCGCCCGTCTTGATCCAGAACGTTACTTAGTTGTCGATGGTCGTCAATCAATTGCTGCAATTCACAATGAGATCATCAAACGAGTTTCAACAATTCCTGCGATTTCACATGAAGTAAAAGTGCCGAAGTTAAAGAAAACTATTAAAAAGAGCGCTAAAAAGAAATGACTGCATCAGTCTTTGATCAATTAGTCGGCCAGTCCCACATCACCGAAATCCTGCAGGGCGCAGTCACTGCAGCTCGTAGCGGCGTTGAATCCCAAGAGATGACACATGCCTGGATCTTCACTGGTCCTCCAGGCAGTGGTCGCTCATCGGCGGCGGTTGCCTTTGCATCAGCTCTTATCTGCCCAGAAGGCGGCTGTGGCACGTGTCAGGCCTGCCACAGCGCTGCATCCTCGGGTCACCCCGATGTAGAAATCATTCGCACCGAGGGCTTGTCTATCAAGATCGATGAGATCCGAGAACTCCTGACCCGAACTTCTTGGTCGCCCTCCATGGGTGGTTGGCGAGTAGTTGTTATGGAAGATGCCGACCGAATGACCGAATCCGCGGCGAACGCCCTTCTTAAAGCAATTGAAGAACCTGGCGCTCGCACTGTTTGGTTGCTTTGTGCCCCAACACTGCATGACATCTTGCCCACAATTCGCTCGCGCTGTCGCCATCTGCAACTGCGCACACCATCAACACAAGATGTAACCGAAGTTCTCGAAAAGCGCGATGGCATAACACCTGCCATGGCAGATTTCGCAGCACGTGTTTCACAGGGGCACATCGGTCGCGCCCGCTACATCGCCACCAACGAGCACGTTCGCAGCAACCGCGCCCAAGTAATGAAATTGCCCCTACAACTTTCTTCCATTGCCACAGCATTCACCGCTGCGCAAACACTTGTCGATCTTGCAACGCAAGAGGCTAATACGGCAAGTGAAGAGCGCGATGAAAAAGAAACAGCAGCGCTCGCCGAGGCATATGGCAAAGGTGCCACAGGTCGTGGGATGGCAACTGGTGGGTCAAAGGCGATCAAAGAACTTGAGAAAGAACAGAAATCACGAGCAACCCGTATGGTCCGTGATTCGCTAGATGGTGCACTTCTAGATATCGCAACTTTCTATAGGGATGTCATGCTGGTGCAATCGGGGGCTACAGATTCAATTATCAACATCGACATGGTCGATGAAATAAGCGCATATGCGCATAAAACTCCTACTCATGCGACGGTGAAGAAGATCATTGCCATCATGGAAGCGCGGAGTAACTTGAGCCACAATGCAGCACCACTTCTGACCATCGAAGCTTTGATGTGTCGTTTGGCCTGATGAAAAAGAACCACTATTTATTTACAGCACTTGCGCTTTCGTTAGCGTTGGTCGCATCTGGCTGTGCTTCCAAAGTCGGTATCGAAAAGCCACTCTCTGGATTAGCGGCGTATGAGAACCAAAAATTAGATTGGTCAACGTGCTACGAATCATTTGAATGCACAGATTTGCGCGTGCCAATTGATTACGCAGATTTAACTGTTGGTACATTTAAAATCGCAGTGCTTCGCTATAAAGCCCTAGACCAGGCAAAGCGCATTGGCTCACTCATCGTTAACCCCGGTGGCCCCGGTGGCTCAGGTGTTGATTACGCCTATAACGCCGAATACGTCTTTGATCCCGATGTCTTAGATCGCTATGACATCGTTGGCTTTGACCCACGTGGTGTTAACCGCAGTGTGCCAATCGAATGTTTAACCGATCCAGAGACTGATGAAAGCTATGCCTCCGATGCCAAGCCAGATACAGAAAGTGAATTAGAAAAGGCGCTGGCCGATTCGAAAGATTTCATCTCTAAGTGTGAAGAAAAGAATGAATATTTAAATCAATTTTCAACTGCCAATGCAGCACGCGATATGGACATCTTGCGCGCAGCTCTCGGCGATAAGAAACTTAACTTCTTCGGTAAGTCATACGGCACCTACCTCGGCACACTTTATGCCCAGTTCTTCCCCGACAAAGTCGGACGCATGGTTCTAGATGGCGCCGTAGATCCAAATATTTCAATCCTTGAACAAAATATTTCTCAAGCAGTTGGTTTCGATGAAGCGTTCAACGCTTTCTTGGCTGATTGCGCAAATCAAGATGATTGCCCACTTCCTGCAAATCGCCAAGAGGCAACCGCTGTGATCATCACGCTCTTGACGAAATCTGTAGCAAATCCTTTGCCACGCAAAACTAAAGTAGAAAACGATGATCGCCTAGCAACAGAATCAATTATTGTTCTTGGCACTGCATCCGCACTTTATGACGATGTCGACGGGTGGCCAAAACTTCGCACAGCATTCCTGGAAGGCCAACGTGGTTTCGGTGACACATTCCTAGACTTGGCCGATCAATACACCGGCCGCTCATCTGATGGCACTTACATGTCCAACGAGCTAGATTCTGGTGCCATCATTGATTGTCTTGATTGGCCCGACACCCGCAGCGTTGAAAAGACGAAGGCCGATGCCAAGCGCTTTAGCGATGTCGCACCCGTATTTGGTCCATACCTTGCCTACACAAATATCGCCTGCAAATACTTAACTCCACCACCAAAAGACAAGCTCACCCGAACCACAAACAAGATAACTTCAATCAAAACGGCGCCAATTGTTGTTATCGGCACCACCCGCGACCCAGCAACGCCATATGACTGGGCAATCGGCCTCCATAAAATCTTCACCACATCCACACTTATTTCCCTGGATGCCGATGGCCATACCGGCCAAGGACGCGGTAGTGCCTGCGTCGATGATGCGGTGGATGAGTATTTGATTCAGGGCAAAACCCCAAAGAAAAATCTAAACTGCAATCTTTGATTTCTTTGGCATCGCTAAACCCAAGGCCATTAAGAAAGTAGGAATGAAGGTGTATCTACCAATCGCCCCAACGTAAAAAATGGAAATCATTGGGAGCATTAACAATCCTGAACCTAAGACTATGAATGCAGAATTATTCTTAAGGTTTGACCAAGAAACTTTTCCAAAAATCTTAAACTTAAGTGAGTAAACAAAGAAAACAGGGATTACAAGTATCAAAGAAAACAAATGTAATTTATCTAGAATATTGAATAAGCCTGAATTTAGTGACTTTGAATTCTCTAAACCATCAAATTGTCCATTTACGAATAACAGCTCGTTTATATTTCTTAATTTAATTTTGAGAATTTCATCAGGGCGCTGGATTGTTAGGCGAAGATGATCCCGAACTAACTCTTGAAAAGGCATCGCATCGCCCCGTACCAACCTTTTGAGCGGTCCAGACTCATCAGTGTTTTCTCCAGATACTGCGAATTGCCAGTTATATGGCTTCAAATTCTGGCATAGGTCATTAATTGATGAAGATCGGCTAATTGGATTAAGCGCTTCAGTCGCTTGTAATCTCACTTCAGTATTGCTTGACCAGCATGCCATTTGGGCTAAATCAAAAATGACCACCTGTTGAAAAGGATAAACATCGGTCTGACCCAACCCTTTAGAGAATGCTGAATCGATAAAGAAAGGGCCGGATACAAGCAATAAAAGGAGGATTGCAGTTATTTTTATTTTTACTCTTAAAGCTCTTGAAATGAAAAGAAAGAAAAAAATGAAAGAGATACTCAAAAAAGGTCTTATACTCAGAGAAATCATCAACGTCATGAATCCAATTGCGACCAGAAATATTTCTCTACGTCGAGATGCCTCAAGATTTCCTATAATTAACCCAAGTGAAAATATCAAAAATGAAAACAGCAGAGAATCCCTAATTACCCAAGACGCAAAACTTGCCCCAAAAAAAGTAAGTGGCAATAGTCCAAAATTTGATGTTTTATGTCCCTTTAATAGCTGAGAAAGACCTAAAGAAAACAAAACAACCTGAATAAAACTAACTGCATAGAACCACGTCGCATCATTCCATGGAGTAATTCCGTATACGAATGGGGTTAAAGACCCGAACCAATTATTTGGGTCTTTTGAAAAATCAGATCTTGCGCTAACTGCATCGGTGCTTGGGGTGAGCGGCAAACTAAGCAGAAAAGCCATTAATGACGTAATCCAAATTACAGTATTTTGCCTCCGCATAAGCATCAACCAAATGTTGGAGCTGAACGTCCAGTGGAATTCTTAGATTCTTCATGATATTCATCATCCACATTTACATCCCAATATGAGCAAGTTTGTTCACCACTGAGAGACAACACTGCCTCCACTGCAGTCATCATGGAATGATCCTGGTTGTTATATCGGTGCTGTCCGCTACGCCCTATTTGAAACCAATTAGGATGATTATCTGTAAGCCACTTTTGTATAAATGAAACGTTTTCTTTGTAATTGCTATCGTAAACAGGGTACGCATTAGGTACACGGACCACATGGCCTTCGCGTAAGTTACCTTTGGCCACCCCGATAGTTTGAGCTTCCTTGAGTGCATACTGGACTAATTCCTCATCTGGCAATGACCAGAGACGATCTCCTTGATTTACAAAGTACTCAAGTCCTAAGCAACTTGTTCCGGGCTCCACGAGATAAGGAGACCACGAGGCAAAGTTCTGTACTCGGCCAACGGTTACCGTTTTTTCATGTACATAAATCCAGTTATCGTCAAATATGGCTTCGCAATCGAACACCAAGGCCACAGTTAAAAAGTCTCTGTGCTTTAGTTCTTGGCAAACGCTATGCAGTCCTTTATCTAATCCATCAGGATCCAAAATTTTTGCAATATTTGCTAAGGGGAGAGAACTAAATACCGCATCTGCAGTGGCTACTTCTCCACTATTTAGTTGGATTTCATATTCGCCATTAATTAATCTGGCATAATCCACAGAGGAGTTATAACTAATCCTTATCCCATTACCCTCAAGTTTTGTTGCTGCGCTTTCCCAAAGTTGTCCTGGTCCAAATTTAGGATAGTGAAAACTGTCGATAAGGGTAGTAATTACCTCAGATTTAGATTTATAGAAAGCGTTCAAAATTGCTTTTGATAACGATAGAGATTTGATTCTTTGCGCTGCCCAGTCTGAGCCAATAGAGCTAGCAGGGACACCCCATACCTTTTCCGTATATGTTTTGAAAAAAATGTTGTAAAGCCTCCAACCAAATCTTGCAGCAACCCAACCTTCGAAGTTGGACTGATCTTTAGGTGGTTTTATTCGAACCCAAACGTATGAAAATATGCTTCGAAAAGTCTCAAAGATGCCTAGCCCAAAAAGCGCATTTATTGGCTTCAGTGGGTAATCGAAGAATTTACCCCGATAAAGAATTCTACTTTTCCTTGGCCTGATTAATATCTCCTCAGGATTCAACATTTCAGTCCAAAGAACTTTAACTTTGGTCACTTTCGTAAAGAACCTGTGTCCACCCAAATCAAATCTAAAATTACCTGCTTTAACGGTTTTACTTATGCCACCAGGTTGGTCTGATGCCTCTAGAACAAGAGTTGGAATATTTGCCTTTTCTAGTTCCCATGCGGCTGTTAAGCCGGCAGGCCCTGCGCCGATTACTAACGCAGTTCTTTTCAAAGTTGGACCCTAAGCCATCCAAAAGTCATAAGCGCATCTTATGCATGAATGTTGGTTAAGAGCAGATCAGCCAGAAATTGGACGCTAAATACTCGAAATTTGGTAAAGACCCCCCTTTTTATGGTGCAAAATAACTCCATGCGCTTAGACCATGTCTCATATGTAGCTTCCCATGATCAATTAGCCGACACCGTGCAACGCCTAGGTTCACGCCTAGGAACAACATTTGTTGATGGTGGTATCCACCCACGTTTTGGCACACGTAACTTCACGGCGCCACTTCTTGATGGAAAATACATTGAAGTTGTTTGCCCACTTGATCACCCAGCAACAGAACAAACACCATGGGGCAAGGCAGTTTCAAAGAAAGCGCAAGAAGGTGGCGGTTGGCTTACATGGGTATTTAGCACCGAAGATATCTCACCAATCGAAGAAAAGTTTGGTCGCAAGGCTGTCGATGGTCATCGCACACGCCCTGATGGAACAGACCTTAAGTGGAAGCAAATTGGCGTTAAAGAGATTGAAGAATCTCGCGAACTTCCATTTTTCATCCAATGGTTAACGGAAGATCATCCTTCAAAAGATGGAATAACCGTTGCGAAGATTGAAAAGATTGTCATCGCAGATAAGGATCAACTCTCTGACTCTTGGTTTAAGACAGAAATTTTAGCTGCACTTAATGATATTCAAATTGAATGGGTTGATCCTTCTACTAATGAGGGCGAATCTGGGATTGTCGCCGTCCACCTTGCCGCACTAAACTCACAAATATTACTTGATTAGGAATAAAACTTACGAAAAATACGCGTCTGTTTAATTTTATTCTTAACGAATCTTGCTCGCGTTTTGGAGTAAGGCACTAAAATGTGTTTAAATTTATGCCTATAGCTCAAAGTAAAATCTAAATCAGACAGTTTGAGATTATTTTGCTCTTCAGCAAAACCAAACGACTTCCAGTCTGATATCTCCACCATCGTCCTCCCTCGCCAAACCAAACCTTCAAATAATTCTCTCGTTGGATAGGCAAAAGTCTTAGGTCTCAATCGCTGCCACAAATCTATTTTTGCCTGAGTGACATTTTCAGTGAATAGGAAGCCTCCTATAATTCCTAGCTTGGCAAGCGGAGAGATGAATTCCTTATTGTGTTTCAACCATTTCAGCACATAGTCCTTTGTCGCCACAGGATGAAGTTTGGTTCTATTTTTTAGATACGAGTCACAGTATTGAAGTAAGACATCAACCCTTCCTGCGAAAATGAAATCTCCAGAGTAAAAAAGTTCAGTTGGTATCCAATCAGAATTAAAAATTAAATGGTCATTTTCCCCAAAAATATAAAATTCCTGTATGTACTTAATCATTTCAAAAGATACAACTTGATCACTACGGATTCGAACGACGTGTGTTATATCTAAACCTGCCAGAAGTTTTAAACCGTTTCTCATAGCCAATATTTGCTTGCGGCGATTATCTGGATCAGATATACCTGATGAAGGCTGAAATGTTTGTATTGCGAAGCGTTCACCCTCCGGTAGATTTACAAAATTCTCACCTACCCAGGTAGCCAGAATAATCTTCTCGAATAAGTTGCCTAGATTGTTCAGATTTTTAATTACATCAACATTTGAATCGTAACCTTCATTTGTCCGGTTTGGGCCTTGACCATAGCTAATTCGTGGTCCAGCGATTAGCAGGCTCCAATTCACAATTCAAACCTACTACACACGGTCATGCGCAAGCAGAGCTCAAATGAAAACATGCCGAGACCATGGATATATATCGTTATTGCTATACCGTACAACTGTGATTTCTTGGGCAGGCCACGGCGAAGATCAGATACTTCGCAGAATATTAATTAATAGACCTCCGGGTACGTATATTGATATTGGAGCAGCTCATCCAAAATTTGGTTCGGTCACATTTACTCTGTATGAACTTGGTTGGCGAGGGATCTCTATAGAACCTCGTGCAGAGTTATCGAAATATTGGAGAAAGATTCGCCCTAACGATTTACTCATTAATGCTGCCTTAACCATTGAAGGAAAAGATGGATTTATTTCAAACCAGGGATTCCGATCAAAGTTTATAGGCGAGAATGAACGAATATCTGGAACTGGTTATTCTAAGACTAACGCTTTATCAACAGCTCAATTATCAAATATAACAAACGAAAAATTAAAAATGTCTCCAACATTTATTAAGATTGACATAGAGGGGAATGAGTACAAAATAGTTGAGAGCCTACTTACGAGTGGATTTGTACCCGAGATTTGGATAATTGAAGTAATTGATCAATTCAATTCTGAACATGTACGACGCGATTCGAGCAAGGAGATGAAGATCTTGCTGGAATCGCACAAATATCGGATGGCATTATTTGACGGAGTAAATGAGTGGTATGTAGAGGAGTCATCTGAAGCTTTGAATAGAAATATATGGGCCCCTGCTTACCCTGGGGTCGAAAATTTTATTCCATTCCACTTAACTATCAACTATCGAATCCGCAATTACATTCATTCAAGACGTAAGAAAATATCTAAGCAAGTAAAAAAAATATTATCAAAGGTATTTAAAAGCAAATGAGACAAATTCTAGGACACCCACAAATTTGGTGGCCGAAACTTCGAGACACCCAGGGCAGAATTAAACTTGAAAATTTTTTCAAGATAATTCACTTTGCATGGACAGTAGTCTTAGTAAATTTACGAGTTAGAGGTGCAAAGTCAATTACTTTTCCGAACCGGAAAAAGGCCCTGAAATTAAATCGGAAGAATAATTTAGGTTTGCGAAATGAAATTATTCATATTGAACAAGATGACGTCATCTATAAATCCGTCACCCTGACTGGAGAGTGGGGAAAAATAGAAAGCGAATTTCTATCCAACTTTTGTTATCAAAAAACCACATTAATTGACCTGGGTGCAAATATTGGATTAATTTCCAAACAAATTCTCAATTTGACTACTAACGTTTGTCGAGTTCTGGTTATCGAGCCACGATTTGCAACAATGTTAAATCTGAAAATGAATTTATCAGAAATCGTTGAGACCAAAAGATCGGAAATAGTATTTTGCCAGTTTGCACTCAGCGATACAAGCGGCAATAGTTTTTTATACACCGAGCAAGGGAATATTGGGAATTCTTCACTTAAGAAAGAATTAACCCCCAACTCCTCATTCGAGGAAGTGGAAACGCTTACGGGGAGAATATTCTACGAAAAGTATCTATTTCGTGACGAGATCTATATTCTCAAGTCGGATTTACAAGGAATGGATGCGGCAGTACTTAACGCGTTCCCATCAAAATTTTGGAATCAAGTTACAGGAGCTGTGATTGAAGTATGGCCAAGTAAAGTAGTTGAAAAAGTTGATATTGTTGACTTAAGTAAAAAACTTACGGATAGATTCGAATGCTCATTCAATCCTGCATTTTTGGAATTGCTTAATTTCGAAAATTTGGTTGAGTATTGGATAAATTTAGACAATAAATCACAGAACTTGTATATCAGAAAAATATCATGAGAATTTTGATTTATAACTTTGATGCAATTAATCCCCTGGCACATGAATGGGCTCACATACTTGTTGACCAACAATCAAAAGTCACATTGGTGAACCATAGAGAGTCAATAGATTGTCAATTTACAAACTTAGAGGTTTATTCCATTGAAAACTTTAAACCAGATTCAAGACATAACTTCGATATTCTTTTTTTACCTTGGATCCCTTCACGTCGTTACCTTCGGAGGTTTATTTTGGATTGGGTAAAGATTGGATTTCCCCAGATTATTTGGATAGACCACAATCCAGTTCAAGGAAGAGACAGAGAAGGGATTCTGCTTAAATTCTTACGCCAATCAAAACGTAAGAAGTTAAGAAGGCTGGTGCACGGGGTGAATCCTATTCCTGGAGAGGAATCTAAAAGAATTTACTTCCCACATCCTATTTTTATGAATGCATTCGAAAGCTTTAATGTCCTCATACCTGAAAAGATTAATACAGAATTTAACTTTTCTTTTATAGGTAGATTAGACGCTCAAAAAGGCTTATATGAGCTTCCGAAACTAGCGGAAAAGATTTCCAAAGGACTAGGGTTTCCAACAAAATGGATAGTCGCCGGGAATAACCCAAACATGAATCAGGTATCGGAGATTGTGGAATCAATAAAACGCCTGGAAAATGTTACAGTTGAGGCCCACATATATGGAAAGAAATGTCCAGATAGCCTTATACGTGAAGCCCTAAAAACATCTCATTTTTTGATTGCTCCCTATAACCAAGTGACGGCAAGTGGAACAATTGCTTTGGCAATTGCTTCAGGAACAGAAATTATCTCCCTTGGTGGCACTGCGCCAATAGGCCTGGAGAGCTTTCAGGACAAGTTGTTACACTGTATTAAGGAAGAACAACTGATTGACTTCTTAAGATCACGAATAAAAAATAACGCTATTTCGTTTGAGCTTAACCCAAAGGTAACCTCTAGATTGAAAGAAGAACACAACAAGCTTTGTGGAGAAAACTTCCTAGCCATAGCCAGAAGTTGTGCACGAATGAGGACACTAGTAAATGAAAAATAAAATTAATCACGTCGAGATATTCACGAAACTATACGAATCGAACTTTTGGGGCGGAGAAAAATCACCAGAATCAGGAAGCGGATCAACTAGAACAGCCGCTATGCCATACGTTGAAGCAGTGAGACAATTCATCAAATCCCATTCGATTGAAAGCGTGCTTGACATCGGACATGGAGATTGGGAAATGTGGGGTAATTTTAAATTCGATAATATTAATTACGTAGGGATTGATGTTTATCAGAATTTGACAGATAAGCTTAATTTGAATGTTGGTAATGATTATCGATCTTTCCAGTCCTTAAATGCTGTTTATGATGACTTGCCTAAGGCCGAGTTATGTATTACGAAAGATGTACTTCAACATTTACCGTTAAATGACATCAACACAATTATTAGGAAATTGCATGATTTTCCTTATCTAATAATTTGCAATGATCTGTATAAATTTGCTTTTAATGATTCTGTTAAAGCGTTACGGCGATTCCTTTCAATTCGGGAGAGAGTATTGAAACTTAAATCAGGACAAAATCCATTTTTTCTTAAACTTAAGAGATCAAATACAGACATAAACATTGGCGATCATAGGTGTATCGATTTAAATTCCAAAACGTTCGCCAAAATTATTTCTACGCACAAACTTATGCATACTATAGACTTTGACGGCAAAGATAGTAAAAGGCCAAATGTAGTTAAGAGAATTTACTTTTATGAAAAGTGCTAAAATTCGGTACAATTTCTATCTATTAAGATTAAAGAATACAACATTTAGTTTCTGGCGTAGATTACAATGTAGCGGTGTATCTATAAATTATTATAGAAACGGGCGATGGATATTGTCTAGGTCCGCTTGCCTAGGAAACGATTCTCTAGAATTAATTCTCCCAATTAAACGCTTGCTAATACCCAGAATCAACCTGCAGAAAAACAGAGTAGATCACCTCAATTTCCAACTAAATGGAGGGAAGACACTGGGAGCACGAGATGGAGAGATACTAGAAAAAGGAATTTTTAAGATTGTAAAAAAGCAGAGAGAAATAGGATTATTTAAATACGCAAAGCCTCTCTTTGTTTTTATTGACACGTATAGTGAATTAACTGATCAAAAATTCATGACAAGCGATGGCAGGATATTCTTCGCCAACTATACGGACGTCAATCAAGAAATGATCAATACAACCCAGATATCTTGCAAAGGTAGAATCCCACACGGAGAGATTTTTGAAAATTATATTAATTTGTGCAATAAACTGAGGATACGTTGGCCTGATGTAAAAATTATTTTTCTCACGTATCCACAATTTTATGAATCGAGGGGTGTGTACTTGGATCAGAGCCTTGCAATCGAAAAGGCTCTTAAAGACTTGGCCATGTCTCTTCACGATATCAAAATCATCAACGTACCGGATGCCATTGTTGAAAAAGAAGAGAATAAAGACAATTTCCCATACCATTTTGGAAACTTAGCTAAGGAATTTATTGCTAGTGAAATAATTAAATATATGGGGAAAACACTCAAAAACTTCGGTTAGGGATCCCTTGCACCTCGGGATGGTTGAATCCTTCTAGACCGTTGCTTGTAAGTTGAAGCCAGCGATTTTGAGTGAGTTCCAAAAATGGACTATTTTCAGGCAAGAAACCTCTTCCGTTTGCTACAAAACCGTATTTTGTCCAAATAAGACCAATCTGATCCGCATCTACTACTATAAAAACATCTGCGAAAGCTTTTAGGCTTCCGAGTAAGTTGTCTTCAAACAAATAGCCAATCTTTGCCAAATAATTGCGAGTTAAGAAAACTTCGCAGACGGAGTTTTCAGATTCTTCCTTCATATTTTTAGGCTTAGGATATTTAAGATCCGACTCTCGCCTGCTATCTAATTCTAGTCCCCAGAAGTCTTTAATGTCTTGAAATAGACCGAACTGCAGAAAATCTGAAGCTCCAAAATTTCTATATACAAATGTATTCAGCGAGGTAATGAGAATCTTGTGTAATGATGTTTCATCCGAATATCTATTAAAGTATTCTTCTAAAGTAGTGCAGACATTTGGATTCAAAAACCGCTGATCTGATCTAACTTTCAATACATATTGCGTTTGCTCATCTCCTAAGAATTCAAAGGCATTCTTAACACTAGAAATTTGCAAATTAATGTTGCTAATTCCAGAATAAGCTGGCTTGCTGCTTTTTATTATCCTGAGTCTTTTTGTAGCAATGAAGGCCATTAAATGGGTTTCAATGTACAAAGTATTTTCTTCCTGCCATGTAGAAAGAATGATTTGCGATTCTTCATGAGAGGAAAGAAAATCATTCAATACATTAAGGGTTAAATATTTTGAATGGTGAATTGGCCCCTGTACGATTACAGTGTATTTGTATTCGTTACCAACCAACTGCTTCTGAATAAAGCCATCTTTGTGATTAACTACCCTATTATATGTGAAGGTAGATGATGAATGAGAATTCAGCCATTGAAATAAGTCTGGGAGGATATCTTCGATTGATATTCTCAAACAAATTATTTTGAAAAACAACTTTTTTACTCGATATTTCATGCGAGACAACATAAAATTCCACCAATCTTCATAAAATCAGCGATTTTCTAATTTGGTATGGCTAAGGTTAGCCTGTGTTCAACAAGAATCACCAGCAGCGAATCTATGCTCACCGGGGAATTTGGCGCGAAAAAAGTGAGCAAAATACCGAGGCCGCTTTTGCTGCATGTATTTCTGAAGGATTTGCAATTGAAACAGATTTACGTCTAAAAGGTTATGGAATCGTGCTTGCTCATTCAACGGATGACCTCAAGAATTCTCCGCCCGATATTTCTCAATCTCTCTTTTCAACAAAAGTAGCGCTAAATATCAAAGAAGATGGACTGTTACAAGCGTTATTAGATTTCCAGGCCGCAATTATAGATTCAGGCTCTTTTGTATTTGACGGATCAATTCCTGAAATGTTGATCTACAAAAAAGCTGGCATCCCCCATGCTTTACGTTTAAGTGAATATGAAAGGGAACCAGCTTGGGAGTCTGGAATTCTCTGGATAGATGGATTTGAAGACGACTGGTGGTTGAAGGATTCCCCAATAAAACAACACTTTATAGGTAAAAAAGTAATTATAGTTTCTCCTGAAATTCATGGGCGAGATCCCGCAGATACATGGAACTTCATTCTAGAAAACTGGCAAAATCCGAATTATGAAATTTCCATATGCACAGATCTGCCAAAAACCTTTCTACAGAGAATTCTATGAAAATAAGAGCTGTGCTGTTTGATATGGACGGAGTATTAATCGATGCTCGCGAGTGGCATTATTTGGCGCTCAATAATGCACTTGAAATATTTGGTATGAGCATTTCAAGAGAAGATCATGAAACACGGTTCAATGGGCTTTCGACATCAACAAAACTTGAAATACTTTCTATTGAACAAGGGCTTCCCAGAGATCTTCATAAAGTTATAAATCAAATTAAACAGAATAATACAGTTAGATTCGCCGCACAAAACTGCTATCCAAATTTGAATCACCTAATCCTTTTAGCTAGATTAAAAAAATTGGAACTAAAAACAGCAGTTGTAACAAATAGCATACGAGCCACCACCGAAATCATGTTAAATCAGGCACAAGTTACGCAATACTTGGACTTAATAGTCACAAACCAAGACATTATTAAACCTAAACCAGACCCAGAAGGTTATGTGAAGGCAGCAAATTTTCTGGGCCTGTTACCAGAGCAGTGTTTGGTAATTGAAGATGGCGATTATGGAGTTCAAGCGGCTATTGCTGCAGGGTGCCAGATACTACGAATTTCGGAGCCTAACGAGTTAGATATTGAAAAAGTATCTCAATCTATACCCGAGTTAGTGCAATGAAATGAAGGCATTTAACACAGTAATACTTTTCGGCAGAAGAAATCATTCAACCGTAGCTGAAAAAAATACCATAGATTACAAAGAACTAAACTTGCAGCAATTGGTAAATGCTTTGAATCAATATAAATCAGAAAGAAAGACCATTATTGCAGTTTCTAGTGATGACCTAAAATCAATTGAAGGAATCTTAAAGGAAAACGACGTAAATGTAATGGAGTTAAAAACCCCGACAAGAGGTGCGTTGATCTCACTTGCGATGTGTTTAGAAGAAATAGAAGAAAACGTTCCACTTATAATCGCCACGGGAGACGCGATCTCTAAGATTGATACGAAAGAGTTTATTGCGGCAATGAAATTCTCAGGTTGTGATGCGGGCATAGTAGCCATGAAATCTACCAACCCAAACTATTCGTACATAAGAAAACTTAGAGAATCAGTTATAGAAGTTGCCGAAAAAAAAATGATTAGTGATCTTGCAACCACCGGCCTCTACTATTTTCGTGATAGGGCTTTATTGGTAAAAAGTATCGAATGGGTAATCTCAAACGAATTGGCTATCAACAGCAATTACTATTTATCGACGGCAATAAATTACCTAATTTCAACTAATGCTAAGATCGGCTTAGTGGAAATACCGGATACTGATTATATAAGGTGAGAAATCCAATCTCACTGAGCCCCATGTAGATGTATGAATTGGAGTCTGAAATTAAAATTCACAATCTCAATGAATTTATTGGTGGATGGATAGTTGGAAATTTCTCTCCGACACTGCATAGAAATAATGATTTTGAAGTGTCCGTAAAGCGTTTTGAAAAAGGGCAGAAAGAGCTTTCACATAAACAACTTGTTGCGACCGAGATATCGATTGTAGTGGAAGGCACGGTTAGTCTCGGAAATAAAATTCTAAATAAGAACGAAATTGGGATTATATACCCACAAGAATTTGCATCATTTGAGTCACTAACAGATTCCATAATTGTCTGCATCAAATTTCCATCGGACCCTTCTGATAAGGTTTTTGAGAATTGAGAAAACCGCTGCAGTTATTGATACCGGCAGCCGGTCACGGCTCTAGATTTAGCGAGATTGGCGTGGCAATTCCCAAGCCGCTCATTCCAATATTAAATTACCCGATGATTTGTCATGTGATTGCAAACTTTCCACTTATAGCGGGTGACAAAGTCGTAATTATTGGACAAAAAATACACAACCTCAAGAAATCGCTAGAGGAAGTTAATCTTCGGAAAGATATAAATTTTCAATTTATCGAAATTGAAAGTGTGACTCAGGGTGCTGCAAGTACTTGCTTATTGGCTGAAACTCTTCTTGACCCCGAATTACCTCTGGTCATAGCGAATTCAGATCAGTGGTTAGTTGATGGTCTAATTGATTTTGTTGAAAGCGTCACTACCGATGCATCTGATTCAGGATATGTATTAACCATGTTCGCCGATGATCCGAAATGGTCTTATGCAGAAATTGATGAAGATAATCAAATAAAAAGACTCGTAGAAAAAGTAGTTATTTCATCGCACGCAACGGTTGGAATATATGGATGGACAAAGGCAAAACTTTTTCTTAACTCTGCATGGGAAATGATCGAGAATGGTGATAAATCCCAAGGAGAGTTCTATGTGGCTCCGTCTTATAACTATTTATTATCGAGTGGATATATTGTAAAAAGTGTAAATGTCGGCGCAGTGGAAAATGCTATGTATGGATTAGGTACACCAAGGGATCTGGAATTATTCTTGGAAAATGCTGTTTTAAAATTAGCGGAAAAGAGGGTAACGGATTTTTTTAGAGGTAAACATGCTGATTGAGGCGAAGTGGTTAGTTAGATACTGGGGAATTCGGCCGAACGGAGTTGTCCACGTAGGTGCCCACCTCGCTGAAGAGTCAGTTTCATACAGGGAACTTGAATTTGGACCTTGCCTATGGGTCGAAGCGAATCCAAGATTAATCCCGAATCTTCTGCAGATATTCCAAAGTACGGACGATTTAGTTGTTCAAGCTGCTATTTGGGAAGAATCAGGCAAGTCTCTAGAATTAAATATTGCGAACAACTCTCTTTCTTCAAGCCTCTTCAAATTTGGTTTACATAGTCAGAAATATCCAAGTGTTCATATGAGTGAAACCATCACAGTACTCACAAAAAGATTAGATGAAGTTATTCCAAAAGATTTCAAGTTTAATTTTGTAAACTTAGATATTCAAGGGGCAGAACTATCAGCTCTTAAGAGTTTAGGGGAAAGAATAACCGAAGTGGACTATATTTTTTCCGAAGTAAATAAATCTGAATTGTACAAAGATGCTCCGAACGTAAGTGAATTAGATGATTTCCTGGAAAAAAATGGGTTTGAGAGGGAAATAACATGTTGGGTGCCCTTCGCTGGGTGGGGAGATGCCCTGTACATTCGGAAGCAATTATCAAGCTCTACAGCATTCCTGAAAGCCATTGGCACTGCACAAACCAAATCTTTTCACTTGAAGTACATATTCAAGAAAATCGTCCACTACTCTTTTCGAATTCCTCGGGGATTCATAAGAAATTTGTTTAGACAAAGGGGATAAATGAATTTAATGAAGTTTTTAGGTAAATATATAGCAAAGAGGGCCACCGTAGAATATTTGACATCAAAACTGTACGAAACTTCGATTATTACAAGGTTGTCTACACAATCAAAATCAGAATATTTTCAAGACCTTTGGGTAATTGCTACTTTGAATCAAAAAACTAACGGATTCTTTGTTGAATTTGGTGCGACAGACGGTGTTTCAGGCTCTAATACATGGCTTCTAGAAAATGCATTCGAATGGACTGGAATCTGTGCAGAGCCCGCACAAATTTATAGAGATAAGCTCACTGAAAATAGGTCGTGCAAATTAGATTACAGGGCTGTCTGGAATAAAACTGGTGAACTAATAACATTCAGTGAGAAAGAAGAAGGATATCTGAGTTCAGTGGCATCCATTTCACAGTCGGTTGCGGTACGCGATGAGTACATAGTTGAATCAGTAACCCTCAACGATTTACTCCTTCACCACGGAGCACCAAAAAATATCGATTACATAAGTGTCGATGTGGAAGGTTCCGAATTAAAGATATTGCGAGAATTTTTCAGCCATAACGAATTTAATGTTACCTTATTTAGTATTGAACATAACTGGAGAGAAGATAAAAATGAATTAATCGATTTAATGCAACTAAATGGTTATCAATACGAATACCAATATCTTTCATACAGAGACCTTTATTTTTCAAGAATCAGGAATAATGTCAATAGTTAGATTTACAGGCGGACTAGGAAATCAACTTTTTCAAATTTGTTTTGGGAAAACATTGAGCATGAGGACAGAAACTTCTACCATTTATGATGCTACGGAGTATAAATTCAGATCCAATAAAGCAGTGCGCAAACTCGAAATACCCAAATCGCATGACTTGCTGATAAAAAATGGAACAAATATATTGATTTCAAAATTACCAAATTCTTTTTTACTACAAATTGAAAGAAAGAAGTTCGGCGTAGAAAGAAGGAGACTATCTCCAGAATACAAGCTCGTATTGGAAGGAAGTGATATTTATGACCCTAATTTGGAGTTTCAACCTAATTGTTATTATGTTGGAAATTTTATTTCTCATAAGTATTGGAATGAGGATCCGGCAACGATTTTTTCTTGGGTATCGACGCAAATTAATTCAAAGTCTGATCATCTGATAAGACGCTCAAGTGATTCAATTGGCATTCACGTAAGACGTGGAGACTATTTAGAAAATTCTAAAGTAAGAAATTTACATGGTTACTGCACAGATGAATACTATTTAAAGTCAATAAAACGAATTTTAGAACTAGACTCATCGATCAAGGACGTGGTCTTTTCCTCAGATAGTTTTGAAAAAACAATAAGTTTGCGCGAAAACATAACTAAGCTTGGTTTGACGGTCCAAGAATTAAACAAGCTGGATCCACTCGAAACTCTAAAAAGGCTATCTTTGAGTCAATACTTTATAGGTTCTAATTCAACTTTTTCATGGTGGGCGGCTGCACTAAATCCAAAAAGAATGTCGATTTTCCCGACGGATTGGTTTATTTCAGGATCTTACGGCTTTGAATTCAAAGAGTACTTTCCATTCCCGGTAATTGGTATGGATAATGCTTTGAGCGGTGACCAGTTAACCTAATCTTTGATAATTGCGATTTAGGATTTTTCTTACACCGATTGCCGTTGCTGTCATAATTGTCAAAGTTGGATTCACCCATGATGCCCGGGGCAACACGGCTCCACCAGCGATGAGAACTTGGCTATGACCGATAATAATCCCAGAGGCATCAATAAATAGTTTATTCGTCAACGTTCCGGATGGGTGGTTTGCCTGCTGAGCCCAATTATTTAATTCTATCACGCTTGCAATTTGTTGAACATCAAACCGCTTTCCACTTAGCACCAATTGTTGGGTAAGTAGTTCAATTAATCTGCTTAAATTCTCCAAGTCTTGCTCGTTTAAGTGCCAGTCATAAATAAATTTTCCTTTCTGCAAATCTATTCTAGAATTTGGATTATTAACTTGCTCAAATTGAATCCAAATTTGGGCACTGTCGGCAATAATATATGGGAATAAAGTTGCTTTATAAAAAATGAAGTTGATTGTTCTTATAAACAAAAGCACCATGAATTCTAGGAATCCCAACTTGCGATATGAAGCCTGGATATCTCGCATCCTGATATTTGATTTGTTTGGATGAATCTCAAAACATCCAGAAAAATTTTTGGTGAGTAATTCGTACTTTAATTTAAGTCCATTCCCTACTATCGAACGCAACACTTCTTTCTTGAATAACCCATACTTAAATTTTGGAAATACGGTACCAACATACCCACACGGATGATCGGCCAAGCTGCCTCCTAAATTCAAATCAGAATAACGAGAAAAAGATTCCAGAATTATTCGGGTATTTCCCATTGTGCCTGCGGCCAGAATGACAATGTCATCGGAGAAGACTTCAATTTCCATTCCGTTACTCAATTTTATATGACTAACTTTGTTTCCATTGAAGCTTAGAGACTTAACTTTTTGCTGGATTAATTCACCTCCATATTCAGCCAACTCACGGGAAAAAACAGATTCCAGTTTAAGAAAACGCGTAACCAGGGAGAATCTAGGATTTTCAAAGTTAGACGCAAATCGAGAGATGAAAGAGAAGAATGAATATTGAATTCTTCCAATTCCAAACCACTTCAAAATCTGAGAAACTTGTTCCCTATATTCCTGCGCTGTAAAGAGATGTGAATAGTCACCGGAAGATAATTCTTTATCTGAAAGGGGAATCAATTGTCCTGCCCATATGTTGCAAGTACCCCCAATTCCTCCCGTACGCTGATCAACCCCTCTCAAACTCATATTTCTGGGAGAATAGTCAGGCTCAAGGTGCGGTCCTTGATCAATAAGTAGAACTTCGTGGTTTTCTTCCATGGCGATTCGCATTGCAGTTAGCCCCGCAGGACCTGTTCCGACAATTACAACCCTCATCTTATTTTTGATCTCCCCAAAAAAAGTCCCTTTCGAATAGAACTTTTGTATGCTCGCATCCGCGTATTTCCCCAAACGGCAACTAGTTTTCCATCCCTGCGGCTTCTTCGCTTAAAAACCTTCCCTAAAATCATAAGATCAGGAATGTTGTCCCAAGATTTCCCCTTAGGAACGTGCTGATGGGTTTGAGCACCAAAGATTTGTGGATTTTCACGTGACAAACTGTAATTCGGCATCAAAGAGAACTTTTTTGCAGACCAACCGGCCAAAACCCAGTAGTTGTCCCAGTTAGGCTTTTGAGAACTAATCGCTCGCTCTATTTTCCCTGACCAATTCTTTATAATAGCCAAACCGAAAACTCTATCTCTCGTCACGCTATGGGCAAAGCTATAGATCCCTTCATGCAAAATCATAGAATTCTGTGCACTTCTATTTACGAAATCCAAGAAAAAGTCAACAGAGTTTTTTGAAGTAGCCCATCCCCAAATAGTATGTACTGAAGTCTCAAAAAAATGGATTTCTTTTTTATGATTGTATAAAAATAGGTCAGATTCTTTCCTCGGATTGTGACCACAAACTGACCAATAATTTACAATAGCCTCTTTTCCTTCAATGGAATCCAAGAATTCAACAAATTCTGCTCGAAACTCCATATCATCCTCGAGTATGAGGCCATAGTTATACCTTGCAAAAAATGACTCAAGGGCAATAACGAAGTGTGAAAGCAAGCCCAGATTGGTTTCTGACTGTGAAACAGAAATCTTGTGTTTCGATTCTCGTTGCCACTTTTGAGCGATCGAAAGCACCTCAGTAGTAAGAAAATGTGCACCTTCCTTTGGACCATCTAGAGAAATATGCACATTTCTTAATGGTAAAGATTCAATCTGGTTGATAATTCTTTCAAATTCTATTGGTCTACAATATCCAATTAGGAGAATCGGAATTCTAATCTCTGACTTCTTTTCATTAACAGTAAAACTCATGCCCAAGCTCTTCCCAAGTATACGCACCGTCAAGTAGATCTTTATTTCCATTCAACATCTTTAACTTAATGGCCGATTCAAATACCGGAATCCAGTAGTTTATTGATTTTTCCAAACTGACTATTATTCCTGTATCGGCAGTCAGAATGTCACGAGCAAAACCAACATCAGTGGAAACGACCGGTGTTCCGCAGGCCAAAGACTCAAGCAACGAAATAGGCCCACCTTCCAGTGTTGAAAGTATCAATAGGCCATATGCGTTCCTTAGCATCTCTCCTTGGAGTTTGAGATTGAATTTAAAAATATCAAGATTTTTCAATCTAAGTAAACTCCCGTTTTTGAAACTTTCCCAACCTTTTCCATGGATTCGAAATTTGATTTCAGGAAAACTGATAATCAGCCATTCTATAAATTCTGGACTTTTGCGTTCTTTGCAATCTCCAGTAATGAGAAAATAGCCTTGGCTAGTCATATTAAAACTCATCGGGAAAAAAAGTGAACGGTTCACAGCACCAGGTTGCATAGAAATTTTCTTGGAATCAAAACCGGATGCTACTAGTGTTTCAATTAAACGTGAATTCTGGACAAATAATTTATTGATATACATTTCTTTCGTTACAAGTAAATCTAATTCACATGGATTATCAAAATGCGTTAACCAAATCCGATTTCTGGCGGGTTTTAAATTTCTCTTTGATTCTACATAAAGAAACGATCTGTGGTGGATAAAGAGATTTTTCTCCGAAATATGAGGAAAATAGAAACTCCTCATTCGACGCATGCTTACTAAATATCTTCTTTTTACCGGTATGTAGGTCACATCAATATTCATCCCCAGTGCTGCAGCAGATTCTCGAGGTAGGGCATCCAGAATCCACCCTTTGAAGTTATTCATTAAGACTACATTGAGATTTTTCAGTTTCTACTCCCTTAACTGCCAGGTAAATGATATCCAAATGTGACCCGTAAATTAGCGTTAAAGGCTTGTATACGATTTTAATTGATAAAGTTCTTGTATGTGTGGAATTTTTGGATTAATAGGAGTCTCTGCTGAGAACCCCATTGCGACCAATTTGGTGATTGATTTATTGGAATTACGCGGACCAGATGACAGTGGAGTCGTAACTTTAGGAGATATAACACTTGGCCATACAAGACTTGCAATTCAGGATGCAGAGTTTGGGATTCAGCCCATGCAAAGTAATTCGGGAGTGAGCACACTTGTTTTTAATGGTGAGATTTACAATCATTTTGAATTGAGAGAGCTGCTCCCAAATCAAAAATGGAGAACAGAGTCTGATACCGAAACAGTCGTTGAACTAATTGAAGCATTTGGGTCAGAAGTTATAAATAGATTTATTGGAATGTTTGCTTTTGGAATATGGAATAATAAAAAATCGGAATTAATCTTGGGGCGTGATCGTTTTGGTGAAAAGCCCCTTTATTATTGGCTGCAAGACGATGAGTTTGTCTTTTGCTCTGATCCCCGCGGAATTTCGCTGTTACTAAGCAAATCCACTCTGTTAGCAGTTGATGAAATGCCATATTTTTTAAAGTATGGCTACATTAGATCGGAAGAATCAACTTTTTCTAAAGTACAGATGCTTAAGCCTGGTCAGATTCTAAATTGGTCAAATCAAGAAATTCACCTTACCTACATGCAGAGCTCAAAAGCAAAAAGAAGCTCCAAAGAATTTGAGCTTGTTGAATTACGATCTAAGCTGGAAATGGCAGTAGAAAGAACTTTACTTGCGGATGGAAAAGTTGGCGTTATGCTGAGCGGAGGCTTGGATTCATCCATTATTGCTGCATTGGCAGCAAAAACATGTGAGCAAATCCCAACTTACACTGTCTCGTTAACCAAGAATTCAGAAGATGCAAAGTTTGCAAACAGTTTGGCAAAGCAACTAAAAACCAATCATCACGAAATACAAATCAATGCTGAAGGTTTGGCTGAAAATATAGAATCTATATTAAGTAATGTGCCACAGCCATTCGCAGATTCAGCAATAATTCCCACTTATATACTGTCAAAGTTAGCTAGCCAAGATGTCAAAGTCTTATTAACTGGTGATGGCGCGGATGAGATTTTCGCTGGATACGGATATTACGAGAAATATAGAAAGGTGGGAGGCAGAACAACCACCAAATATGGAAGTTATTTGAAACAATTTAGGTATGAATTAAGTAAGAATTCTCGAAGCAAAAGAGTTAATAGAAATCGGGAAGAATTTAGGGAGTCACTTTTAACGTCGGGAAGAACATCGCCACTGGAATCTTGGTCACATGATTTGGCGGCATTTACAGATGGTGAATTGAATAGAATTTTCAAGTTTCACTGTGGCCCAATTCATAAAGGTACGCTGGGAACCAGCGAGCGAAATGCGGACTTCTGGGATGTGCTTAATGCAGATAGAGAATCATATCTTGCAGGTGACATCCTGCGAAAAAGCGATATGGGAGGAATGCTTGCATCGGTGGAAATCCGGTCCCCATATTTGGATAAGGAGTTAATTCAATATTTGTCTGAATCAGTAATTGAACCGAGTTATCTCAATAAGGGAATTCTTTACAGAGCTTGCGAAGATCTCATTCCGAAAGAAATTATTCAACGAAAGAAACAAGGGTTTGGTGCCCCATTAGACATATGGCTTACATATCCTGCTGTAGGTAAACTCATATCAGGAATATTGATGAATCCGAAATCCAAAATCTATCAATATTTTGATTACGAAAAATCATCGATTGTTGTTAACAAATCTAATTTAAAAAAATGGAATTTTTTCGCCTTAGCTCTTTGGCTGGAAAAGAATGTCTAGCGATATCCCAGCCATAACTGTTCTATTACCTGTTCTAAAAAAAGATAATTACCTTGTATTATCACTTGAGAGCATTCTAAACCAGACGTTTAAAAATTTTATAGTTCTCCTAATTGCTGACTTGGATTTTGAATTAACCGAATTAGAGCAGATCGATTCGCGGGTTAAACACTTGAAAGTATCTGGAGAATTAAATCTAAGCCAAAAATTGAACTTAGGTATAGACATTTCAGAGAGTAAGTATCTTGCGAGAATGGATGCAGACGACATATCGCATAAAGATAGATTCCAAGCTCAAGTCGAGTTCCTCGAAGCAAATCCCAAAGTTGATATATTAGGTACTGGGATAAGATTCATTGGTTCGCTGCCAAATCATAGAAATCACCAAGGTGATTTAGCCATACTTCCAAAAGAAAACAATGAACTCTTGCTGCATATGTTGTATAAAAACCCATTTTTTCACCCAACAGTTATGATACGGGCGCAAAAATTGAACGAGAATAGACTGCGCTATAAAGAGGCTTATCTAAGGTCACAAGACTATGAACTTTGGACAAGAGCAGCAGGGAAACTAGTCTTTGCAAATCTGGGGAAGCCGCTTTTGGACTATCGCTTACACAAAGAACAATCAGGTGTCGTTGGTGGTACAGATTCAAACTACTTCTCAAATTTAGCAAAACTTAAGTACTGCCTAAAGACGGTCATTGCCTTAAATTCTAGGTCTCTAACTGCTTTTCGAATTTTACCGTACCGGTTTGGGCAATTTTTAAAGGCTCGGAAAAAGCGCAGGAAAGAAAATTCTTTTGTAGATCTCACAACTGGTATTTAGTGAAATGTATTCGGTAGGAATTTTGGGTTGCTGAATAGTTTCTTGTTTTAACTCGTCAAGATTTATGTCTTCTCTTGAATCGTTTAGAATGATTCCACAGCCAGATTGGCTGATCAACTGCGCTACTCCCGTCGTACCAGAACAGATGGGAATCGAATCGTGCATTAATGCTTCGAGAGCTATCGTTGGATAAACATCGAAACACTCCGAAAGGACAGAAACAAAATCGACTCTGTGTATCTCTCTGAACAAATCATTTGGCTCAAGAAATCCTAGGTATTTAAACTGTTTCTCACCTAACAATCTGAGCCCGATTTCATTGAGTTCAAAATTTCCAGCAGCGCGCAAACTCCAAGTGGGATTTTCTTTCAGCACCTGACATATTCGCTCAAAACCCTTTCCCGTAACTCTGCCTGCGAAGAGTAATGTTTTTGGAATGATTGAAAATTCCAGCTCATCTTTGCATTCGCATTTTTCAATGCCATTTGGAACTATGGAGATTTTTTTGATCCCAAACTGGTGCAAAATATCAGCCTGTATTTGGCTGATACAGATATTATTTTCATTTAGGTTTACCAACTTAATGATGACTTTACGTCGAATTGAATAGATCTCATTAACTAATTTATTGCCGCTAAGTACGGCCTTGCGTGGAGTGACTAGATTAACTGGGTATAACTTTCTAGGAGAAACCGCCGCAAAATCATGAAAAGTTTGTACAGTTCTTATTTGAAAGAGGTATAAAAGCGCAGCAATAATCCTAGGAATTCTTATTCCAATTTGATTTATCCACAAAACTTTAGGCCTGTTTATCATCAGTAAAAGAAAAATCTTAATTAGGAGAAAAGAAGGGAAGAATTCAGATGCAATCCTCATTGTCATCGATTTTCTTAAAAATTTGTCTATGAGCCTATTTCGGTAAAACGATCGAACTTTGATTTTTTGGTCTGGGTATTTGGGAAATCGACGGGAAGAAGTATGCCAAAACTCAACACTTAAATCTCGAGCAAGATAATTCGCGTGATTTAGAGCTATCGATGCTGCCCCAGGATAATCCGATGGGTGCATGTCATTTAAAACCACAACATCAATGTTCTTCATAGTGTATTTATTCTAGTGGTTCGGGTATATTTCAAGTCCGAAGAATGTTTAATGAAGGGAAACTCTTGCATCTGCTAATTACCGGGGCGGCGGGGTTTCTCGGCTCACATCTTTCAAGGAAGTTCCTCAAAGAGGGACACCTCGTAACTGGCTTAGATGATTTCACGACCGGAGACCCCAATCATATAAAATCACTAGAAGAGAATGCCAATTTCAAATTCATCCTTCACGATGTTCGAATGCCTTTATTCGGAAATTACGATGGAATACTAAACTTTGCCTGTCCCGCATCACCTGTGCATTACCAAGCTGACCCAGTTCGAACAATCGAAACTAATTTTTTAGGCATGATAAATGTTCTACACTTGGCTAAAGAATTGAATGCGAGGGTTTTACAAGCGTCGACAAGTGAAGTCTACGGTGATCCGTCCATTTCCCCTCAAGTTGAAACATATTGGGGCAACGTGAATCCGATTGGAATTCGTTCATGTTACGACGAAGGAAAGCGCGCTGCAGAAACTCTCTGTTTCGACTACTTAAGACAATATAAGCTAGACATCAGAGTCATTCGTATATTCAATACCTACGGTCCTGGAATGGCGATCGGTGATGGGAGAGTGGTAAGCAATTTCGTGGTTCAGGCGCTTAAGGGCGAGGATATAACTATTTATGGCGATGGTAACCAGTCAAGGTCTTTCTGCTTCGTGTCTGACCTCATCGAAGGAATTTATAGAACATTTATAAGTGAAAGTAATTTGAATTCACCAATTAACTTGGGCAATCCAAATGAATTTACGATGAAGGATCTTGCCGAAAAAGTCATTTTCATCACCGGTTCTAAGTCCAGAATTATACATAAACCCCTACCTTTAGACGACCCTAAACAACGATGCCCCGACATTTCCCTTGCACGAACAAATTTAAACTGGGAACCTTATGTAAGTTTAGACGAAGGAATAAAAAGCACCATAAATTATTTTGAGCCTCTCATAAAATTATGAAAGACGTCATACACCTGATTACAACAATTTGTATGGGTGGAGCTGAGAAACAACTCATTACATTGATAAATGAGCAAGTTAGATCAGGAAGACAAGTTTCAGTTATTTATCTTAAGGGAATACCAGAGTTGGAAGATGCAATTCTTGAATCAGGTGCCTATTTAATAAAAGAATTTAGCAATTTAAATCCCGCAATCCAATTCTATAAAATTAGGAAACACCTCTCAAAAAGTAAAGATTCTATAGTTCATGCACATTTGCCTCGAGCTGAGTTAGCTACTCTTTTTTTACGGAAAAAAACAAGAATTGTTTTAACGAGACACAACGCTGAAAAATTCTTTCCAAAGGCCCCACTAATTGTTTCAAGAAATTTATCCAAACTAGTTGTTTTACGCGCATCGCGTGTGATTGCAATTTCCGAAGCAGTGAAAATTTTCCTAATTGATTCTCGAGAAATTTCAGATGATTCAAAAATTAAAGTCGTTTATTATGGATTTGCGTCATCTTCTTCAAGGTCAATTTCAAAAAATGAGGAGATAGAGAATTTAGACAGTTTTAAATTCTTAATTGGTACAGTTGCAAGATTGGTTCCTCAGAAAGATCTGGAAACTCTTATCAAAGCATTTGCAATCTTTGTTCGGCAAAGCAGTGGGGCTAAACTTGTAATTGTTGGGGATGGTTATCTAAAACAACAATTAATTAATTTATCTTCGAATTTGGGAATAGCGGATGAGATAACTTGGTTTGGGCGAACTGAGAGTGTTGCATCTGTAATCCGGACCATGGATATATTTGCTTTGACCAGCTTGTATGAGGGATTCGGACTTGTTTTACTAGAAGCAATGTGCGAGGGCGTACCAATTGTAGCCTCGCGAAACTCTGCTATTCCAGAAGTGCTCGGTGAAGAATATGAAGGGTTATTCGAGACTGGAAACGAAATCATGTTAGCAAACCTTTTCTCCACCGTTTCTGATCCCAAAATTAGTTCAAGAATGAGTCGTTACCTGGCCAATCGCATGAAAATGTTTGAACCCCATAGAATGAGGGTAGAAATCGATGCTGTTTATTCAAGCTTGGAGATATCGTGACAATTTTAGTAACAGGCGCAGCGGGCTTTGTTGGGTCGCATTTAATCCATGCACTCGGTGCAGGTGGTGAACGTGTGGTGGGTCTCGATAATTTTAATAATTATTACGCCCCGGAATTAAAGAAGATGCGCGTTAAAGCACTAATTCCTAGCACAATTGAAGTAATCGAAGCCGACCTTACAAATTCTGGTTTTATTTCTGAAATTATAAGCGAATTGAGACCAAGGACTATCTACCATCTGGCAGCGCAAGCTGGAGTGAGATTAGATATAGATAAAAATGATTTATATGTGCAATCAAATTTAGTAGGATTCTCCAATATTTTGCAGGCTTCAATTAAATTTGGAGTAAAAAATTTTATTTATGCTTCGTCGTCTAGCGTATATGGAAATTCCAATAATGTCCCGTACTCCGAGAATGATCATAATCTTGTACCGATTAGTTTTTATGGAGCAAGTAAGTTGTCAAATGAATTCTTAGCCGCAGCATTAGTTCGTGGCACGTCAACTAGCGCTCGAGGTTTACGATTTTTTACCGTTTATGGCCCTTGGGGTCGCCCTGATATGGCGTATTTGAGACTTGCTGAAACGCTTATTAACGATCATGAATTCAATCTTTTTGGTACGGGTGACGCCGTACGAGATTTCACCTATATAGACGACACAATCCACGCAACCATCGCATTAGGGAAACAGCTGGATGAAGCCAGCCTTTTCGGTTTTGCGGATGTCGTCAATATAGGAGGAGGTAAGCCTAGTTCTATGCTAGAACTCATTAATGCATTTGAGAATATAAGTCAGAAAACTTTACGTGTACATCATCTCAACCGTGTAGAGAAAGATGTTAACCAAACCATTGCTGATTCAAAAAAATTGGAAATGCTAACAAGTTTCAAGCCAAAGATTGGATTGCTAGAGGGGGTAGAGAAAGTTTTTAACTGGGCAACTTCTTCAGATGTTTCCGCAAAGCTTGAATCTTGGACAAAAAGTGTCAGCTAAAGGCAAAATTCTTATCGTGTCTGGGATTTATCCACCAGATATTGGAGGTCCGGCAACCTACATCCCGCAAATCTGTCGTCGCCTAGTAAGTGAGGGTTTCGAGGTTTCACTCGTATCTCTGCAAGAAGAAATTGACTATAAAAGAGAGAGCGAACCATGGAAACGGACCTTTATATTTAGAAATTCAACAAAGATTAAGAGAATTATTTTGACCATGCGAGCTTTGTATCAAGAATCTGTTGGGTGTCAGGCTGTTTTTGCAAATGGATTGTATGAAGAAGTTGGAATTTTAAAAATCCTGAGACCAAAATTAAGATTCGTTGCTAAAATTGTAGGCGATCCGGTTTGGGAAAGAAACAGGAATAAATCGTTAACCCCAATTGGGATAGAAGATTTCAATCGCAATAAATTGTCAAGTAAAAATCTAATGCAAAGATTGATCCTTGTATGGGCGCTTAATCGATTCAGTCACATAACATGCCCGAGTTTACAACTTAAAGATTTGGTAACTGGTTGGGGAGTTCGACGAGATGTGACCGTAATTCACAATGGGATTAAGTGTCAAGAAATCACAAAAGAACCAAAACAATATGACGTAGTCTCTGTCAGTAGGCTTGTACCGTGGAAAAACTTAGATGTATTGATATCATCCTGTGCTCGAGTAAATCTTTCCCTGGCTATCTGCGGAGAAGGTCCTGACATGCAGAGACTAAAGGAAACGGCGAGAGAGAATCTTGCGGATGTAGAATTTCTAGGGATGATAGCGGGTCAAAAAGTTTCTGATGTAGTGAATAGATCGAACATTTTCGCTCTGATTTCGAGTTACGAAGGCCTGTCTTTCGCTCTTCTTGAAGCCATGATGGCAGGGAAACGAATAGTGGTATCAAATTGCAAGGGAAATGCCGAGGTAGTAAGCAACGAAAATAATGGACTTGTAGTTGATATCAAAAACGAGAAGGAGCTAGATGATGCTTTGATAAAGCTATCAGAAAATCATTCTGAAGCAGCGAGAATGTCTATGAATGCTCATAATGACGTAAGGGCAAAATATTGCGCCGAAAAACAACTACATTTTATGTTGAACATGATTGTTGGGCCACATGAAAAGTAGCTATTCTCCCAGATTCATTTTTTTAATCGATTCACGGGGAATAGTTGACGCGCACAATGATGATTCACAAAGACGTCATAGGAATTATGCAAAGACTTTATTTTTAAGAAAATCTAATTATAATTTTTATGTCATTTCGGCTGTGGAAAACGGGAAGGAAAGTGAGGTAAGTCAGAATTTTAGGCAAAATTATATAAAGTGCAACAAAAGACTTTCATTAAAATATATTCTAAGCAGTGTTCAAGTTATAAGGAAAACAAATTCGAATAGTGTAATTCTAATTGCTGGGGATCCTTGGGAAGCGGCACTTAGTGCGTACCTTGCGGCAATTATTTTAAAAAGAATTTACAAAGTACAGTGCCTGATTCAAATCCAGATACATGCTGATATTACAGACGATGTATGGCGCAATACGAATTTTACAAATAGATTTAGATATCATTGGGCGTCCTTAAGTCTAAAAAGAGCAAATCAAATAAGAGTTGTGACCGACAAGCTTAAAAATGGAATTGTCAAAGATTTTTCGATCAAGGCAGAAAGAATAATCATCGCACCAGTAGAATTGAATTTTCCAGCAGAAAATGATCTGTCATTTTATAAGAATCGTCCTAGATCTATCGGATTCGCAGGAAGATTTCACAAAGATAGGTCAGTGAATGAATTCGTTGAGTATATAAGAAAACTAGATCCGGATAGGAACAACTTTAATGTTGTTTTGGCCGGCGATGGTGAATTGCTCAATGAAACACTATTCAAATTATCCCTAATTCTTCCTCCAGATCGACTGGAGTATTGTGGAAATTTGCCAGCTTCCGAGATGCAGGTGTTTTGGAGCAAAATTGGAGTTTACGTTTCTTTAGCTAAATCTGAATCCTATGGACGGTCAATTCGCGAAGCGGCTTATCTTGGAGTACCAATTCTTGCCGCTGAATCGAATGGATTTGAAATATTAAGAGAATTAAATATTCCTTGGATTTGCGATGTTAATTGGGAAGATTCACCCGAAGGGCTGTTACATCAGGTTGAAATTATGTTTACCATTGAAACCGATGGGGCAGTCAGAGAAATCCTCCAGGAGGAGGGGGAGACGTTTTCACGTACCCTCCTTGACTCATGGATCAACCTTTTAGAATCATGATTTCAGAGTACGATAAACTGTTTTTATGTGTGGAATAATTGGCGGGTTTGGCACAAACACAGATTCGTTTGAACTAAAAGAGTCACTCACAAATTTGATTCACCGTGGCCCAGACAGTCAAGGGTTCAAAGAATTTCCTGGTAATTGTTTTATGGGTGTGGCTAGACTTGCAATGACAGATCCACATCCCAGGAGTAATCAACCACTAGTCACAGAGAATGCGGACTATGCCATCTCCTTCAATGGGGAAATTTACAATTTTAGAGACCTTCGAAAAAGTCTAGAAAATCAAGGAGTCCAATTCAGAACTGAGTCTGACACAGAAGTGCTACTGCATATGCTTCGCACACAAGGCGTGCATGCCTTAGGTGAACTAGAAGGCATGTTTGCATTTGCATTTTATTCAGTCAAAAACGAACAATTAATACTTGCAAGAGACAAGCTTGGAAAGAAGCCACTGTATTTCTCCATGCGAGATCAAGAAATTTATTGGTCTTCCAGTTTGGAATCGCTGGCTAAATTAATGAAAGCGAATTATGAAGTCAATGAAGCGATTTATGATTACATGGCACTCGGATATCAACTAGATCCCAACACTGGCTATAGAGGGATTTATTCATTAATGCCGGGACATTACCTGGAATTTAAAAAACAAGGTGGAGTGCCCGCTCCAAGTGCATTTCCCAGCAGCACTGCAAGAAAAATAACAGCAGATTCGCTACGTGATGAACTTTGGAAAGCAATTCAAGTTCGCATTGAAGGGCATAACAAAATAGGTCTTTCATTGTCCGGAGGGGTTGACTCAACACTTATTGCTCTAGGACTAAAAGAACTCGGAGTAAAAACCAACGCATTCTCCGCCTATTGGAGCGATTCAGACAAATCTCGATACAACTCAGACGCCGAACATGCAGAAAGAATCGCGAGAGTTCTGGGCCATGAATTTTCCCCGGTAGATATCTCCTCGAATTTTAATTTGCGCACTAACCTTCGAGAGTTCTTAAAAGCAATGGAAGAACCAAACAATAACCCAACCGGATTATCTACAATGGAACTTTATAGTGCAGTGGCGAACAAGGGCATTAGATTGCTACTGACTGGTGACGGCTCTGACGAGATTTTTGGTGGTTACGCTAGGCATAGTCTAGTCACGAAGGTTCCTAGGCTGTTAAATATAAAGAATCAATTATTTGATCAACTTCTTTTTTCACGAAGTACAAAAAGTAGCAGAACTATTTCGAATGTAATTGCCAGCCAAACATCGATCAGGAGTCCTAAATTTTGGTTGCATTGGCACTTCGTGTTTACGCCAAAAGAGATTTCTGAATTATTTAAGAGCGGAAAGAATACGAGTGAAATCTCGTCGTCCCTAAACGAGGAAGTAGAGCGACTTAGCCCATTACTCTCAGTTTCTAATGCAACGCAAAGTATCATGAGACGGGATCATGAAATTTGGTTGAGTATGGAATCAAATAGAAAACTTGACAGAATATCTATGAGTTATTCAATTGAAGCAAGGAGCCCATTTCAGGATGAGAACATAATTAAGTTCGCAGAAACTGCTATGAGTAGAAAGAAATTCAAAGTACTGGACAAAGAAATTTTAAGAAAAGAATTTCCTGAACTTAATAATTTACCCATAAAAAACGAGAAAGTAGGGTTTACAAGCCCGGCTGGGCATTGGATGCGCGAAGATCCAAGTTTTGTTAACTCCTCGATTGACTATTTATTGGAAATTCCGCAATTCAACCACAATTATCTATCTCGCTTTAAGAATGCGCAGTACAAAGGTGATTACAGGACAAACATGCAACTGTGGACACTTGTTGTTTTCGCAAATTGGATAATGGTAAAAAATGGAGACTAGTAATTCAATTAAAGTCCAAAAACATCTTTATATTTTTAATCTAAGTACTGATGAAAACAATAGCCTACTTTCATTTACTCAGGACTGGGTGTTGGCATTTAAAGAAATATTCACGGATGTAAGTGTAATTTCTACTTGGGTGGGATCACATTCGTTACCTTTGGAGATTAAAGTAACTCAAATTGGCGGCGGCAATTTGATTCGCCGCGGGATGGCATTAATTCGTCTTGCTAAAGTCGGAATTATAATCGTGAGGAATAGGCATGAGGCAATAGTATTTCATCACATGTCGACAAAAACTGCGGCACTTCTTGGACCAATCTTTCGGCTTTCTGGGGTTAAACAAGGACTTTGGTACTCACATTCGAGCATTACGCACGAATTATTATTTGCTGAAAAATATATGAATAAAATTTATAGTTCTATGCCCGAATCACTCCCCATTAGTTCCAAGAAAGCAAGATTTACAGGTCACGGAATTGATGTTTCAAAATTTCCTAAATTAAATTTGTATTCCCGCAGCTTGGCAGTTTTGTCATTAGGTAGAATTGCAAGAATTAAAAGGAATGAAATTTTAATTGATGCACTTTCAAAATCTCAGCGAGAAATAAAAGAGGTTCACCTTGTCGGTCCCACTGGATCTTCCATCAAGTATTTACAAGAGTTAACAGCGTATGGATTAGAAAGAGGCGTAAACGTTAAATATTTGGGGGAAATTTCACACAGAGATGTCCCCGAATTACTGTCAAAGTATTCTGCTTGCTATACGGGTAATCCAAACACAGTTGATAAAAGCGTCATTGAGGGAGCCTTATCTGGGTGCTTCACTCTTGCTAGTCAGGAATTTATATTGAAACAAACGGGAATGTCAGATGTTCTCGAAAAGGCCGGACTTAGTTTTGAGATAAATTTGACTGATCAAATTTCAGTTTTGGACAAACTTCACGAAAAAGATGAGTTACGTCTCGTTTTGCGAGATCAAGCTATCAGGAAGAACTCGGTGCAAAATACCACATCAAAGATAGTTAGTGAGTTACTCACTCCGTGAATATTCATTTTCTAACATGCGCAAGATACCCAACCGAAAAAGCTTACGGGGTCACGATAGGAAATACCATGTTTGCTCTTTCTCAACAAGGAGTTACTAATTCAATAGTAACTTGGGGGAAATGCCGGGCAGATGATTATGGGAATACTATAACCTCGCTTGAGGAGCATCCGATTCGAATTCCAGGGCGCCTATACAAATTTCTTCCAGAATTTTTTGCGCGCACTGCATACATGCTTAATCAATTCATATACGCCATTTATTTCTACAAAGCAAAAAAACATTTTGAAGATAATGCATACTTTTGGACACGTGAGCCCATTACTCTCCTGGTGCACTCATTAATCAGTGAAAATTCACACTATTTAATTGAATTACATCACTCCATTGGAAAAATTTCTCGTGCTGTAATCAAACAATTAGCCAGGAAGAACGAGGTAAAAATAATTGTTTTGAACAAGGAATCCGAACGGCTTTTTTCAAAGATTTTTTCTAATATAAACGTACAAAGTTTAGCGATGGGAGTACCCAGAGCGTTCATGGATGTTGCAAGAACAAATAGCCAAGAGGATTTTTTAGTTGGATATCTTGGAAAAGGAGTAAGCAGTGGACACGATAATGAACTTGCTGAAATAGTGTATGCATGTAAGAACTTATCCCTCGAAAAGGATGTCAAGTTCACCTTTATTGGTTTAGAGCCCTACTACAAAGAGAACTTAAAGAAATTAATTAGTACATTACGCATGGAAGAGAATAAAATTTTCTTTATAGATCACGTAGAACATTCACAGGTAACCCGGGAGCTTGTAAAATTAAATTTGGGAATATTGCCTTATCCCGAATCCGCATACAATGCGGAACGGTTCCCACTCAAAGCACTTGAATATGCGGCGATTGGTCTACCGATTGTCGCCACTGACACAAAAGCCCATCGGATGCTATTAGATGAGACGTTTACGCATTTTTATAAAAAAGGGGATTCGGAAGCACTTGCAAAATGCATCTTAATAATTAAAAATGATGATGAAAGAAAAGCCTCCATGTCGGCAAGTGCCCGTGAATTCTCTAAGGGATACACCTATGATGAGCGTGCTCTCAAGTTAGTGCAGTTTTTGCAGAAGTCCTGATTTTTATCACTGTCCCAGAAGAAGGAAGTATGAAGATTAAATTTAAGAGTGCTTTAGCAGGCAGCACAATCTACAGAGCGGCTCAAATTCTTAGCCGTCAGGATAGACGCAAAGTGTTACTGGTAATTCTCCTACAAATTAGTTTTGGGCTGCTGGATCTTGCAGGCGTTGCAATCGTTGGAGTCCTAGGAGCCCTGGCTGTTTCAGGAGTTCAGGGTCAAGTCCCTGGTGATCGTGTTTCGCAGGTACTTGACATATTAAATTTAGAAAACCTCACTCTGCAAACCCAGGTTGCAATCTTGGGTAGCTCAGCGGCAATACTTCTGATTGGTAAGACCGTTTTTTCAATAATTTTTGCCCGGAGAATTATGTTTTTCTTAAGTCGCCGCGGAGCTGTTATTTCTGCGAATTTGGTTAGTAAGATACTAAGTCTCAACTTACTTCAGATTCAAAAGCGTTCCAATCAAGAGACTTTATACTTCGTGACTGCAGGAGTTGGCGTAATTACCCTCGGCGTATTGGGAACTACAATAAATGTTATTTCGGATATATCTCTTCTAATTGTGTTATCCGCTGGACTTTTTATAGTTGATCCAATGATCGCAATTTTTACGATGCTAACATTCTTACTAATCGGTCTAATTCTTTATCAATTGTTGCACACACGCGCCCGACGATTAGGAACTAAGAGTTCCACCTTAAGCATTTCGAGTAACGAGAAGATACTTGAAGTGCTGGGTTCATATCGTGAATCCGTTGTACGCAATCGGCGAAGCTTTTATTCTGATGAAATTGGCAAACAAAGACTTGCTTTAGCCAATACAGTAGCTGAGTTAAGTTTTATGCCAAATATCAGCAAGTATGTAATCGAAGTTACAGTTGTTTTAGGAATGCTTGCAGTCGGTGCCGCGCAATTTGTAATGCAGGATGTGGGAAGAGCAGTCGGCGTGCTTTCCGTCTTCCTTGCAGCCAGCACCAGGATTGCGCCTGCTGTTTTGCGGGTTCAACAAGGAGCAATACAAATCAAGGGAAGCCTTGGCGCGGCAGGACCAGCCTTAGATTTGATTGAAGAACTAAAACTGGAAACTCGCATGACTAGTGCAATTGATGATTTAGATACCGAACATATTGGTTTTATACCCGAGATTTCTTTGTCGGGGGTGACATTTAGATACACAGAAAGTGGTCAACCCGTGCTGAATAATTTAAATCTCGACATCAATATTGGTGAATCTGTTGCAATCGTGGGTCCTTCTGGTGCCGGCAAAACAACGCTCGTAGATGTTTTGCTTGGTGTACTGGAACCAGAAAAAGGGAATGTCACTATTTCTGGTAAATCTCCCAGCGAAACTATAAAAACTTGGCCTGGCGCGATTTCTTATGTGCCGCAGGATGTATTGATTATTAACGGAAGCATTAAAGCAAATGTATCTATGGGCTTTGCACCAGAAACCGTATCTGACTCCGCAATTTGGAGCGCTCTATCGGTTGCACAACTTGATAATGTCGTTGTTGATCTTGAGTTTGGCATAGATACTCCAGTTGGCGACAGAGGAACGCGTTTAAGTGGCGGCCAACGTCAAAGATTAGGAATTGCCAGAGCTATGTATACGGCTCCAAAACTTATTGTTTTGGATGAAGCAACTAGTTCATTAGATGGTCAAACAGAATCGGATCTTGCCGAAGCCCTTCATGCTCTTAAAGGGAAAGTCACAGTAGTTATGATTGCGCACAGACTCTCATCCGTGCGCAAGGTTGACAAAGTAATTTATCTCGAAAACGGTGAATTGAGGGCTAGTGGAACTTTTGAGCAGGTTCGGTCAGAAGTTCCAAATTTTGATCAGCAAGCAAACCTGATGGGTCTTTGAAGTAATTTAACGAGGACGCCTTCTACGTTCACTTGAATTAGGACGAGGTTTTCTGGCTCCACGACTTGGGCCTTTGTTTTCTACAACTGGCGTTACATAAAGAATACCTGAGGGTTCTTGTGCCCCAGTAATTCGCATTAAGTCTTGGTCTAATGGCTTGACTCCCACAAATTTAGGAGTTACGCCTGCGCGCGCGGTTAGCCCTCCAACAGATTTCTGCTGTTTTGTGGTCGCAAGAGTTACGACAGCACCGGCTTCTCCTGCACGCGCTGTACGACCTGAACGGTGTAGATAATCCTTGTGATCTGTGGGTGCATCAACGTGGACTACAAGTGAGATCCCATCAACGTGAATACCTCTTGCTGCAACATCTGTAGCGACTAATGCCGCGTTTGGCAGTTGCTTGAAAAGCGCAAGAGTGCGTGTACGTACTGCTTGTGACTTTCCACCGTGAAGGGCTCCTACTGGAACTCCAGCATGTGCGAGTTTGTCAGCTAGACGATCCGCTCCGCGTTGAGTCTTAACAAAGAGAATTGTTTTTCCGTTACGTGCTGCAATCTGATTTGTAATGTCATCTTTATCGCCAGGGTGCATAACAAGAACGTAGTGCTCCATGGTTGAAACCGATGCACGGTCATTTTGTAGAGAGTGAGTTTTTGGATTGTTTAGGTATTGACGGACGAGTGCATCAACACCACGATCTAAAGTCGCTGAGAAAAGTAGTCGCTGACCATTTAGCTTTGCTTGGTCAAGAATTTCCTTAACAACAGGCAAGAAGCCCATATCTGCCATTTGATCTGCTTCATCGAGAACAGTAATTTCGAGATCATCAAGTTGAACTTCACCCTTATTTAATAGATCAATTAAGCGTCCTGGTGTTGCAACAAGGATTGCGGTTGCCTTACGCATTGCAGTTATCTGCTTCGCGTAAGGCATTCCACCAGCTATAACGACGGAGTCGTGTCCTATTGCGCGGGCAAGCGGTGTTAGAACTTCATCAATTTGCTGCGCAAGTTCGCGGGTTGGTGTTAAGACGAGAGCCAGAGGCTTGTGTGGTTTAGCTGATTTTCCGCTGATATTTGTAAGCAGGGCAAGGCCGAAAGCCAGTGTTTTACCTGATCCGGTTTGTCCGCGCCCAAGAATGTCATGTCCAGCTATTGCATCTGGAACTGTTGCAATTTGGATTGGGAATGGATGGGTAATGCCTTGTGCACTGAGCGCGTTTGCAAGTGCTGGTGAAATACCTAGATCACGAAATGTAGTTGTCACTTCGGTTAAAGGTGTTGCATCGATTAAGTTGGCATCAGCCAAGTTTGCTGAAATGTAATTATCATCGGCGCCAAAATCGACGGCTGCATTATTGTGAGTTTTATGTGCTTTGCGATCGTCACGAGCGTAAGCTGGTGATTCGTTGCGGCGATCACGAGCAGGTTTTGCTGAGCGTTCAGCGCGGTAATTAGATGCTGTTACGTCTGGTGCCGTTTTATGTTTAGCGAATGCCTGTTTTGATGGAGCACCCGGTTTGTATTTTTCACGTTTACCAGGAATAAAGTTTGGACGGCCATCTTCGGTGCGAGCAACACGCTCTTTAGCGGCATCGCGACGAGTCGT